>Ga0207767_1000617_pt1 | contig 17591 bp, 4 predicted proteins | sample HigsolmetaGSP17D_FD_184845 | JGI IMG/M metagenome (GOLD analysis project Ga0207767, IMG submission 184845) | High solid enriched microbial communities from the Joint BioEnergy Institute, USA - SP1-7-D (SPAdes) | ecosystem: Engineered > Bioreactor > SSF (Solid state fermentation) > Aerobic >... | reverse complement strand
ACTAGGGTCAGCTGCCCTAGTAAATAGGCAATTATTTTACATGTAAATAGCTTCAATTTAGGGGTGGTGTGGTGAGATAATTAGATATCTAATAATAATGGTGTTGGTGGGTGTTTCGCTCGGTGATTGATTACATTATTAAGAATGATTAAATAATTAGTTTGACTTGCTTTAAATAAAAAAGATTTTTATAAGCATATTTATGCTTATGCAATTGGCAAATATTAATTAATGTAATTTATGAGAGCCACATATAACTGAGTTGATATCACATAATGTCTAACCTATAACATGTTCAATAGATTCAAATGAAGATGTCAACATCACAATGCAATCCAGATATTTTAAAAGAAGACAGAATTTTTTAGCCATTTAAGCTTCTAAAATGATTAATTTTCAAGTATTTAAGCTGCTGCAAACACATATAATGTTTTATATTTAACTATTATTTATTATCTTTACAGTTGTGCAGCACAACTTGTGCTGCATGCATCAATTTAATATCTAACAGTTGGAAACTGACTTCTAATGAAGAGGACACTTTTTCAAAATAAATACTATCAATAAATTAATATGGTCTAGCATTCAGAGCTAGTATAATTCAGCAAATAATCAATTTATTACTAGCTCAGCATACAAATCTATTTAATTCGGTTGGGTTCACAACTTTATCAGCTGGTATAATAAGCTGAAATCTAAATATAATTGTAAGTATAATTATCAATAAACTCAATGTAAGGATCTAAAGATTATCTATAAATGATTTCAACATATGCGAGATATTATTGAATAATATAGTGTGATTGATCAAGATATCTATAACTTTAATGAGACAGCTTTTAAATATGATATTAGCTACTAAAGTTATTACTGATTCAGATTAATTAGATAGCTGTGCTAGATTTATATAGTCAGAAAATTATAAATAAGTTATTATAATTAAATTAATCAACTCATTTGAATAAGCCTTATCTCTTATAATTATATTTGCAGAAAAGATGCATCAAGCTTCATGATATAAAGATAATTATTAGATTGAAAATTAATATTAGTAGGAATGGCTAAACAAATAATTAACTTGACTTGCTTTAAGTAAAAGAGATATTTATAAGCATACTTGTATCTGTGCAATTATCAAGTATTAATCTTTAATCTTTAATAATTATGAAAATTATGTTATATCCGAATTTAATTAATTCTGCATTCAAAATATAATTATTTTATTATGTACATTATTATATTTCTCTTATCTTCTTCAATCACTTGATATTGGCCGCTTTTCATATTCAAAGAAGATATATAATCAGAGAATCAAATCTAATATATGGCTGGATATCAATTATATTGATAAACAGAACTTTGTGATATATATCAATATATAAAAAAGAAAGCTTTATTTATATTTAATATCTACAGTGAATTTGCAGTTATTAAACTAATTTTATATCAATTAAGTGCTTTCACAATTTTATATTTAGATACATTTATATAACCTTCTATATCTTGTAGCAATTAATCAGCATCTTAAATTTCTAAAACTGCTTATAGTACTGAGAAATTGAAGCTTCAGACCTGAGCTCTTAAGTGTCTATTAAAACATTATTCACAAAGCTCATCAAGTCCAGCAAATTAAGCTCTTAATCAGTTAAGAATTATCAGATTACAATATATAATGCTGTTCTTGTACGGAAAATAGAGAGCTACAAGCTGCCAATTAACATCAAGAAATATATTTAGATTTTATATAGCTATTGACAATATTTTAGCAGATGCGGAAGAACTGTAACATGCGTAAGCAAGCTAATAAAATTATAAAAAGATGATTGAGCAATCAGATCCACAGTCAGCAAGATAAGCACTATCATAATGCAGCACATATAGTATAGTAGATCATATTAGAATGTTCTTATTGCTAAATAATTATTTTCTATTGTACATAGATGTTTTGATTCACTTGTTGTGGTATAGCCTATGAAAAAAGATGTTACATGATGAGGAGATGGCTTGCCTGCTTGTCAACTACATTATAAATAATAACTCTGACTAATCATAAATTTATCAGTTAATGTTATAAAAAGGATTAATCTACTTAATAATTGTAACAATTATAATATAATCTATGTATACTATTATAAGATACTAATACTTTAACTAGATATCAGGATCTCTTATAGAATTCATACTAGACAGATAATCTCTAGCTCTGTAAATCAGTAATTCTTCTTATATTTATTAAGTGGACAGCTGATAAAAGAATAAATTCTATATAGTAATAAGATTATTTTCCTTAAAATAGTTTAGCTCTCTTTAATATAATAGAATAAGCACTGCTATATAAATAAATATTCTATAGATATAACCCTACAGTTAAATCAGACTTTATTTAATATACTGATAGAATCAGCTAGTAAGATTAAAATAATGCTCTAGTTATTAAAGATTATAAGAAAATTTTAGTTTGTATTTAGCTCTTAAATTATATATAACTTTAATATAATTAATAAGGCAGTATTTTCTAATTTTGTAAATTAATTTTTATAACTTTTTTAGCTGTTTAACCCTTCTCTAAGATATAGAGATATTCTCAGCTTCAAATAATATTCAGCTTAAAAAGATTTAACTGAGTTTTTTGTAATATCTTTTTTTTAACAATTAATATTTTTGTAGGAACACAACAGTCTAGAGAATTTAGTTTCAAAGTTTATAAGATAGATTAGTATCATATAGAATTAATTATACTCTTATTAAATAAATTCAGATGACTTGTTTTGTCTTATTATTTTATATATATGAGCATATAAAGCAATAAATTCTTATATTATATTATATTTTTATCCAGTACAGTAAGTTCAGTACTATTATTAAAGTAAATAATAACAATTTAAAAACTATGTGCTTTAACTATGTTAATAAAGGACTTTGGAATTCATATAATTTTAAACTTCTACTTTAAAAAGCAGATTTATATGTAAGTGTTGTAATTATTGAGAATAAAGATGTAGCTTAATTATTAATATTATATTTAAAAGATTAATCTGTGATTTATTAATCTTTTTAGTTGTCTGTTGATCTTCTTGTTGTTTTATATTATTATCTTTCTCTGTCTTGTTTTCAGAGCTTATGGCAGTTTAAATTACTGCTTCATTAACTCTGACAAAGTTATTTTACAAGAGAGTATTTGTCAGCTTCTTAAGAGACTGCTTATGCTTTATCTGATTGTCTTTAGAAGTATCAGCAAGCTGTTGAAATTGTTGCAGACACTCCAGAAGAAGCTTCCTTTATTCTTAGAGTTCTTACAAGGACCCCTTCTTCTGCTCTTAAGGCCTCTTAAAGGGGCCCTCTTTATTTCGTTCACATCTTAAAAAGGTCTTCATCTACAAACTTTGTTGTATAATTTGTGGTTCTTAAAAGGACTCTATCTTGTATAGGGCTTGAATAAGAGACAGTGACCTCATCAATAAAATCTGAATAATAAGAAACTGAGGAAGAATAAGTAGAATCATAATATAGAGAAGTAGTAAAGATTATAAAGTTTTTAAGAGAATGACCTGTGTCATATACAATATATATTAATTTCTAATGAGACCTGTTATTTTTGCAGGTTAGGGAGAGTTGACCCCCCCTCCAACCTGACCTGCACAGGTTTGGGGTGGGTTGAATGTTCTGGCAACTTAATCAATTACCCATGTAGATCATCTCATAACTCAACTTTTAATATTAAGATGCTGATCATTTCTAATATAGATTAGATGCAAGTTAGATCATTATCTATTTAGAATTAGTATTATATAAATAAACAGTAAGCTAATCCAAGTTAGATATAATTTTTATTGCGGGCTAAATATGAATTATGTTTTTTTCAACCTGCACCTACTGTAGGTTGTCAAATTCTCAACCCAACCTGCTCTATGCAGGTTGGGTTGAGACTCAGGTTGGGTTTTGCAGGGAAGGTTATCAAGTCCATTCTTAATTATATTATTATATTCTAGAATATACTTTAAGTACTCTTTAGGTTGATTATAACTATCTTATTCAGCAGTAAGTTAACTTCTATATTTTTTTCTAATTTAATTATGCTTAGAAGATTAATCTTTAATATAGAAATAAATATAAAATATCTATTATTATAATATTTAATAAACTTTCTGTTTAGATAACAAGATTAAGTTGAACATTCTCTATAATAAAAGACAATTGTAGTTTATTTTATTATTATGTATATAGACTTTCTGAACAGTCTAATAGTTTTAAAAATAAACTAATTCCTAGTTAAGATAAAATATTTAATTAAGCTAAAGTTTATAATCTAATTATTTAGACCAGATATAGTTTACAGAACTGATTTCAGTTTATAATACTTATCTCAGTTTCTGTAACTTCTTTATTAATATAAATATTAAATACAGATCCTATATAATGTTTACTTTGCTTAATTTCTTAATAAGTAAAGACTTCACTATTAAATTCCTATTCTGACTATTCTGATATTTTTAGAACACTTTCTTAAGTATAACTTTCAGCAGTTATTAAGATCTTAATATGCTCTGTTTAAAGATAGAATGAATATAATAATAGACAAATTAATATAATATTATTTTGAGCACAGATCTAATTAAATTAAGAAGTTAGATAATTTTTTAGCCATACTTCTTGCAAATATCTCTTTTGGCAGAGCCAACTAGTTTTTTTGACTTGAGTGGCTTCAGATATCAGCCTGTGGCATCTTTATCTGCTTAGTGAACACTGCAGTTGTCAGCATAACAGGCAGTTTAATAATGATGGTATAATCTTTCTTTCTCTGAATAGTGGCAGCTTATTTCTTTTTTAGATTTGTTGAGGCATTTTCATCCCGTATAATTATTCTTTTTACAGTGGATGTATAGTTTTTGCTTATATCACTTTTTCTGCTTTTTAGTTTAGTTGGGATTGAGTTCTTAAGGCTTCTTATCAAACTGTTTAAACTTATCCTTTTGGGAGTTCTTCTGATTGATGCTATTCAGTTCTATAGCATCTCCTTTATTTTTAGTATGCTGCCGGCTGATCTGTCACAAGATATTGGCTTGATACTGTTCAGCCCAACATTTAAAGAGATTATTGTCAATCTTGATAGCTATATTGATGAGTATATTCAAATCTTTAGAGTTTTTATAGATTATTAGTTTATTCTTGACTTCTTTCTTCAATCCCTGATAGTAATGCTCCATAAGTGATCTATTTGATCAGTCATCTAAATATGCAGCAGCTTGTTGGAATTTCATAATATAAGTGGCAGCAGAGGTCTTTTATTAGATTGTCATAACAATATAAGTGGCTTTCCAAACTTCATTAAGATCTCCAAAGTTCTGTTTTTTTTGGCTACAAAGATAAAGAATTTATTAAACATCTTATTAATCTTTAGTAATGTTCTTCAGGCGTCTTTTGCATTCAATCTCTAAGATAGAGTTTAAACTATTGAGCTGCTGTATCTTAAAGATAGATTACTGCAAACATAATCTTCTTGTCTTTATCTAAAAAATCTGATGTGTTGAAAAAGAAGTAGATCTTTAACTAAGAAATAAACATTTAGTTTCTTTTTATTATTATAAAAAAGATCTGGTTTAGCTATCTTAATCTGCTAGATCAGATCCTGATTAAGGCTTGCTTTAATTGTCTGTTTTATGTTGCTCTTATTTGGATGTGTCAGATGCTCAAGATATTTCATCTGTTCTTGGATATTGATCTGTCCCTGTAACTGCTCCTGTAACTGCTGAATCTGTTTCTGTAGTGCTTTTATTGCTTGGGCAAGTTCCTGTTACAAGGCAGTGCCAAAGACCACAATGGATGATGGAACTACTTATTCCAAGAGACTAACTATTATGTGACTGAATCCTTGCAATCAAACTCTTGGCATACTGATTCTACTGATTCAGGGGATCTTCTAGAAGATCAGTTCAGAACTCCCACTGATTCACTGATTCAGGGCAGACAGACATGTATATAATGACACTTCTTTTAGACAAATTTTAACTTGTAGTTGACTCATATAGTGCTAGTAACACAGGCTTGTTCTTACTATTATATCACTTACCCCCTTGTTTTCTGTCTTCAAGATAAATCAAACAACCCCTTTGATCTAGTTACCTAGGCCTGTTGTTACAGTTCCTGGATGGAGATATATTTTTTATGTTACTGATTCTTTTAATCACTCACACACACCCTTGCTTCCTGCAAGAAAGGTGATTGAAGTGTAACAACAAACCCTAGAGACTAGACTTAAGATTGTTTGAGTTTATCTTGAGACCAAGAAACAAGGCAGTGAGCAATATAACAGTAAGAATGAGCCTGTGTTACTAGCAATGCCTATATGACAGGTTGCTATGTGAGTCAACCACAAGAGTTGAAATCTGTCTGAAAGGAGCATTATTATATACATGCTGCTTCTCCAGGTCTTGATGATCATGGTGATTGTAGTGATTATGGTGATTATGAGGACATGGTGATTATAGTTAATTATGTGCTGATCAGTTTCTCTCCTTGGTTCTATAATTATCTGGTCTTTGTATGGCAAGATCTATAACAAGAAGCTGCTCCACATCTATCCAAAGATAATATTCATTATAGAAGTGTATTCTCTTTACTAATTATTAATTTATGCTTAGTGATATATTTCTCAGTCCTTACAACACAGCTGTGAAGTTAATTATATAAAATAATAAGAGAAACATTATAAAGATGCATTACTTCACAAATATAAGGAATTTATTTATTTTTCAAAGCAGATATTATCAATGAAATTCTTCTCTCTTGCTCAACTAATTTTTGCAAATTTATACATGTTTTTGATGGCATGGTGACATGTTGAAATTTATCAATTTCTGTATAGAAGATGCAGATGGGAGAGGTGTTCAGCTTAATTAGATGTTCAGGTGGCTTGTGAATTACATTAATGTAATCAATCACCAAGTAAAACATCTACTGACACCATTATTATTAGATATCTAATTATCTCACCACACCACCCCTGAATTGAAGCTATTTACATGTAAAATAATTGCCTATTTACTAGGGCAGCTGACCCTAGTATGACCTTGAATATTGCAGTTGCTGCACCACAGTGGTGCACATCTTTTAGGCTGCATATCAGCTTGGTCAGCTGCCTCTGCCTGCAATTCTGCAGCTTGCTGAGCAAGCTGCTGGCCTTCTTCAGCAGTTAAAATCCCTCCAGTAGCAATATAGGATCTAGCTGTCTCTTGCTTGTGTTTTTAACATTGATTAGCCACATATAGCTGCTTGATTTCATGCTCTAAAAGCACTGAATTATTCATCACAATTTAGCAGCCCTTGATCACTTGATCAACTGCTTGACTAATTGGACTGGGAGGACTCTGCATATGCTGCTGCTAAAGATGCTTGATTAGCTCTGACTGCTTCTCAAGCTCCCTAGCATTCTTTGGTGTCTCAGCAGTCCAGCTAGATAACTGATTGCTATAGAATGTGCCTGATGGTATAGATATTTTCAATTAAATATAAAGCTGATCAAGCACCTGCTCTGGCTTATATGGAACCAGGCCTGATGCAGCAAATCCACTGCATATATTAGATACAGTCAGAGCTCATGAGTATACTTGCTGATAGATAATGATAAAATCCTTCTTGTCAATATAATTGATGCTATACTATATATAGATCTGGGTTTGCTGCCTATATATATGTTTTAATGGCTCAAAGCAGGCAACATCAAGTGGTTGTAATAGATATAAAGAATGTGATGATAAATATAGAGAAATTGATCATGTTCTCAATACAGAATTGATCAAATTCAGCAGATGTATAACTGCTATAGCTATCAAGAATTAGCAGGTGATATTTGCCTACTGTACAAGCTTTGATATGCTTATTAAAGATATTTCTTAGCCAAAGCATCTCTAGCTTATTAGTGGTCTATTTATTATTGCTAGTCCCAATTGCCCAGCCCTTTGGTAGATCTGGATACCAATTAGATTGGTGATTCTTGCCAGCAAAGATGATTATTGAGGGCAGGGCCTAGCCAGCTGCATTAATTGCCTCAATTACAGTTATCTATTCTTGATTTTCTGGTTGTATTGCTTTAGGCCAGCCTCTAGATTTAAAGTCAGTAACAATTTTTGCTGTTGATATTATACTTATTAAAAGGCTAGTTTCATCAAAGTTGTAGATATCCTGTTCAGTAATGCCATATTCTTGTACAGCTTCCAGAATATGCTGAAACTATTTTTTAATAAGCTTTGGATTCTCATATAGAGCCTGTTAATAATTATATCTGCAGCTATATTTGGATTTGAGCTTATAGTGGCAATTGATAAATCTTCAGATCTAATATTGGCCAACAGTAGTGTTACAAAGACATTGTGAGATCCTAGTTGGAGGACAGAATTACTTATTTCCAAGATAATTATATGACTGGATCAGTGCAATCAATTCTTGGCATACTAGTTCAACTGATTTGAGAATTAGAGGATCAGTTCAGAGTCCTACTAATCTAAATAATTTAAGACTATAAGCTATTCCACAAGCCTCAGAAACTCAAGAAGACAGCATGTATATAAAAACACTTCTTTCAGACAGATTCTGACCCTTGTGATTGACTCACATAGCAACCTGGCATATAGGCATTGCTAGTAATATAGGTCTATTTTTACTTTTATATTGCTTACCCCCTTGTTTTCTGTCCTCAAGATAAACCAACAACTCTTTTAGGTCTAGTTATCTAGGTCTGTTGTTACACTTTGACCACCTTTCTTGCAGGAAGCAAGGCATGTTATGGGCATTCAAGAGATTACAGGCATGGAGGAACATATCTCCACTCAGAAACTGGCTCAAGTAATAAGAACCCTACAGGAGCAGATTCAGCAGTTACAGGAGCAGTTACAGGGACAAGTTAATAAGAATATATAGCTGTAAGAATAAATAAAATACCTTAAATATTAGACACACTCAAATAAGAGCAACACAAGGCAGACAATCAATCCCAATCAGGATTTGACCCAGTGGACTAAGGTGGCTAAACCAGACCTCTTTTATAGAGAAAGAAAGAAGCTCCAAATATTTATTTCTTAGTTAGAACTTTACTTCTTTTTCAACATGCTAGATTTTCTGGATGAAGACAGAAAGGTTATGTTTGCAGCAATCTATTTTTAAAATATAGTAGCTCAATAGTTTGAACCCTATTTTTAAGATCAAATGTAAAAAGTGCCTGAAGAACATTAATCAGAAATTAATAAAGTGTTCAATAAATTCTCTACTTTTGTGGCTAAGATGAAGCAGAACTTTGGAGACCTTAATAAAGTTCAAAAAACCACTTACACTGTTATAACAATTTAGCAAAAGACCTCTGTTGCTGCTTATACTACAGAATTCCAGCAAGCTGCAATATATTTAGAAGACTAGTCAGATAAATCTCTTATAAAGCATTACTATTGCAGATTAAAGAACAAAATCAAAAACAAACTAATAATCTATAAAGACTCTAAGAACCTGAATGTGCTTATCAATCTAGCTATCAAGATCAATAACTATTTTTTTGAATATTGGTATCAAAGATCAACCAGCAGCATACTGGAAATGGAGAAAATGCTATGAAGCTGAACAGCACCAACTGAAAGAACTCTTAGAAGGATAATTTTAAACAGTCTAATAAAAAGCCTTAAGAATCTAACTCCAACTGAATTAAAAAGCAAAAAAAAACAATATAAGTAGAAGCTATGCATCCACTGTAGAAAAAATAATCATATGAAATAAAAATGCCCCAATAAACCCAAAAAGAAGGAAAAGAAGCAAGCTACTATTACTCAGAAAAAGAAAGAAGATTATATTGCTTATTACTGAACTGCTTATTATGATGATGACTGCAGTATCCATCAATCAGAAAAGAACACCACAGGCTAATATTTAAAGCTGCTTAAGTCAAAAAACTAGTTGGCCCTGCCAGGAAGAGACACTTGCAGAAAATACAGTTAAAGTCTTTATATCTTAATACAAGTGCCACTGAAGGAGATCTATATCAGCAACTTATTGTTAATAGCAAAATCAACAGAAGAAAAGCAAGAATCATAATTAACAGTAGAGCAACTGAAAACTTATTAGTAATATTTTTATCATCAAAAATCATATCCCTTATCAGGTGAAGGAGAGACTCTATGAGTTAACTATAATAGATAAGTTATCTAGCAACTATAGAGATAGATAGGTATAAATAAAAACCAAGAAATCCACTCTGAAAATTGAACAGCATTCTGAGCAGATTAATCTAAACATTACTTAGATTCTAAAGCATAACATTATTCCTACTCTGGCTAAAGATGTATAACCCTCATATAGACTGGAGGACCAAAGAGATACAGTTTGTAAAAACATCTAAAAGTAATGTAAAGCCTGAGAGGCAGCCTGAGGAACAACCAAAAATTATTAAAATTTAAGAAATATTGAGGGAAGCATTAAAGCATATATAATGTCAGAGAGAGCAAGTTGGTGTGTTATATATCTGCTTTAAAGAAGTCAGGAAAGTGGAAAGTCTAATAAAAAAGCTAAAAACAGTTAGACTCTCTCTTCAGAAGATGGAGAACATGCCACAAAAGTACTAAAACTTTCAGAATATTTTTCAGAAAAGAGACAAAGAATAATTGACAGAACATCAGTTATAAAACTATAAAATACTCTTAGAATCAGAAATATAGCTAGCATTTAAACCAATCTACCTCCTCTTGAAAAAGAAACATGAGATACTACAAAAATATATTAACAAAAACTTGAAACAAGAATATATTAAATTATTAACTTTATTAGCAGAATATCCTATACTATTTATTCTTAAGAAGAATAGGAAGTTACAGCTCTATATAAATTACTATTAGCTTAATGATATTATTATTAAGAATTGCTATCTGCTGCTGCTTATTTCAGAGCTCCAGGATAGATTTAGGAAGGCCAAATATTTCATCAAGCTAGACTTATATAAAGGCTATTACCTAGTCTAAATAAAGAAAGAAGAGAAATGGAAAACTATCTTCAAAACTTATCTAAAACATTTTAAATACACAGTTATGCCATTTAGATTTACTAATGTGCTTGCCACATTCCAGAGCCTAATCAACAACATCTTGCAGGACTATTTAGACATCTTTTGCATAATCTATCTTAATAACATCCTCATCTATTCAGAAACTCTGGAAGAGTATAAGGAACATGTGAAGAAGATTCTAAAAACTCTGCAGAATAGAAAGCTCTCTGTAGCCCCAGAGAAATATAAATAGCACACCCAAAAAATAAAGTTTCTAGAATTTGTTATTACTCTAGAACATATAGAAATAGATAAAAGAAAACTGGCTGTCATCAAAAAATAGCTTACTTTTATTTTGGTTAAAGAAGTGCAATCCTTTCTTGAATTTGCCAACTTTTATCAGAAATTCATCTGGAATTACTCTAAGATTGCAGAATTCTTCATACAGCTCATCAGGAAGAAGCAGAGCTTTGAATAAAAAAAGAAACAGTAAATAGTATTTAAAAAGTTAAAGTGGAAATTCTATAAAGAACCTATTTTAAAGATCTATAACTTTAAAAAACCAGCTATATTGGAAACAGATGCTTCAGATTATGCCATCAGAATATGCCTCAGCTAGCCAGATAAAGAAAATAGATTACATTTTGTTGCCTATTACTTCAGAAAGATGACACCCCCAGAGCTGAACTATAGCATTTATGACAAGAAATTGCTGGCCATTGTTGCAGCCTTAAAAGAATAAAGACATTATTTAGAAGAAGCCAAGCATCAGACTCTAATATACTGTGACCACAAAAACTTGGTTCACTTTACTACCACCAAGGAGCTAACTTGAAGGCAAGCTAAATAGGCTAAAAAACTGGCACAGTATAACATCCAGATCATCTACAGAAAGAGAAAGGAAAATGTCAGAGCTAATATCTTTAATTAAAGATCAGACTATAAGACAGAAAAGCCTGGAATTCAGCCAGCAATCTTTAAAACTAAAGCAAACAGCACACTTGTTCTAATCAAGCAGCTAGCACTAGTTTTTTCAAGTCACTGGCTCATGAGAGAAAAAATCAAGAAGATATATAAAAATAACCCTATAACATAATCTATAAGCAAGCTGGCCATATAAGCGAGCTGGCCACCTACCCACTGCCAAATCTATTCAAACTGCAATTAGACTATCAACACAGCAAATATTGAAGCTATATACACTATATATTAATTACTTAGCACCTAGAGCATTGCACCCTAGTATGACCTACTATATTACATGTGCTGCATGTTGGTAGTGCCTGCTTTTGTGGCTGTAGATCTGGCTGTGCAACCACCTCTTCCTGTCTTTGATTAGCTTCTTGAGCATGTTGCAGTCCTTCTGCACTTGTTAAAATACTTCCAGTAGCTATATAGGACCTAGATGCATTCCTCTTTTTTTGGTGCTGATTGGCAGTCTGTAACTCTTTGTTTTCCTGTACCAGAAGGACTATATTATGCATTGCAATCTAACAGCCCTTAACTAGTTGATTAAGAGCTTGATTTGCAGGACTTGGTGGGCTTTGAGAATGGTGTTTCAATAAATACTTAAAAGCCCAAGTCTAAAGCTCCAATTCTTTGATATTATGAGGTGTCTCAGAGATCTAGAATGCTGATTGATTACTATAAGATATAGTAGGTGGTGTAGATGTCTTCATCTAAATATAAAGTTGTGAAAGCACTTGATCTGGCTAATATGGGATTAAGCCAGTAGCTGCAAATCCACTGTAGATATTAGATGTGGATAGGGCTTCTGTTTACACAGATTAATATACAATCAGAAAGTCTTGCTTATCAATATAATTGATGCTTTACTATATGCTAGATTCAACCCTCTTCCCATATGCCTTCTTTAAAGATGAAAAGCAGCCAACATCAAGTGGCTGAAGAAGATGGGAAGAATATGATAATATATATAATAAAATAATCATGTTCTGGGTGCAGAATTAATTAAATTCAGGTGTGATATAGCTTCCATGGCCATCAAGGATTAATAATTAATATTTATTAATTGCAATAAGTATAGATATGCTTATAAAATACCTCTTTAATTTAAAATAAGCCAAGTTGATTATTAGTCCAGCTATTCTCACTGACACTAATCACTCAATCTGATAGTATATCTCTATACCACAAAGATTGGTGCATCTTTCCTGCAAAGATAATCATTAGAGGTAGAGCCCATCTAGTTAAATTGATTGACTTAATAACAGTCATCCACTTGCAATTTCCAGGCTGTATAAATCTAGCATGGCTAGATGATTAATCTGATTCAATAATAATCTTAGCAGTTGATATCACACCCATTTAAAAGCTAGTCTTATCAAAGTTATAGATATTTTGATCAACCACACTATACTGTTAAATAACATCCTGCACATGTTAAAACTATTCATGAATGATTTTTGAGTCTTCACATTGAGCCTGCTGATAATTATATTTCTGGTTATATTTTGATTGAAGCTTCTTGTAACAGTTAATAAAGTTTTGCACCCAGCATTTGCTAACAGTAGATAAAGTAGTTGATATTGATTTTGATTGCTCAGCTAGTAATAGATTTGCCATTTACTGTACAGTAGTAGTCTGCAATGGCAGACTATATTGATCTATAGATAATATCCATCCCACAAGAGTAGATTCTTCAGTAGAGATGAGCTTTAATTATTTAGTGTTGAATCAGCATGTGCAGTTTGACCTTGAAGACAGGTAGTTAAAGTTGATCTTGAGACATTATATACACAAGCAGCAGCCCTAATACTAGAGAATTGGCCATTTTGAAAGACTCTAATAGCAAGGAGAATTCTGCCTTCTTTAGAGGTATTTTGATCACTTTGTGATATAGACATCTTGATTTAAAATGGTTGAACGCGTCACGCGTTGGGGTAGGTGGCCAGCTCGCTTATATAGCCAGCTCACTTATAGATTATGTTAACCCAGAAACTGATGAAGATTCTAGAAAGATCTAAAATACAGAAGCCTGCAGAAAGAGATCTTAACTATAGAGAAAGAAGGCATTATTTTATATTAAAAATTAGTCTATATCTCTACTAAACTCTGGGAACAGTTGATTAAAAATATTCATGAAGCCTCAGCACATAGCTGTCAGAGAATAGACAAAATTATTAAGTAATCACCAGAAATTTCTATTTCTCAGGGCTCAGAAGAACAGTGCAGAAAATAGTTTTTAATACAACTTCTGCATAAGAAGCAAGGCTGCAAGATATATTTTATATAAATATTTGCAACCTCTGAAGGCATCTAAGAGACTTTGGCAATTTATATCTTTGAATTTTATCACTAATTTATCAGAATTGGAGGAACCCTTAACCAAGGTAAAATATAACTCAATTCTGATTATTATAGATAAACTAAATATGCCTACTTTCTACTCTACTGAAAGACAGCCAATATAGATGACTTAATATATATCTTCTTACAGGTAATTGTGGAAAACCATAGCCTACCAGATGAGATTATGTCAGATAAAGACAAGCTAATTATATCTAAGTTTTAACAATTCTTGACTCAGCAATTGGGCTCAAAGCATAAGTTGTCTATAACAGCACACCCACAGACAGATGAATAAACTAAGCAGACTAATCAGACCCTAAAACAATATCTTTATTGCTACATTAATTATCAACAAAATAACTAGGTTGAATTGTTATCTCTAGCTCAGTTTGCATACAATAGCATAAAGACTGAAGCCACCCAGAAATCACTATTTTATGCCAACTATAGATTTGAGCCTACAGCATATCAGGAGTTTATTTCTGATAAAGTTTTGGCCCAAAAAGGAATCCTCAAGGCAGACTAATTAAAGAAGCTACACTGGCAGCTAAGCCTAGATATTCAATTTATTACTTACAGAGCAGCCATGTATTACAATCAGCAGCACCAGGAGGTGTTTAAGTTTAGAAAGAGAGATAAAATCTATCTCCTCAGAAAAAACATTAAGATATAGAGACCTAATAATAAATTAGATTTCAAAAAGATTGAATCTTTCAAAATTAAAGAACAGATTGGGAAAGTAAACTATAAACTCAGATTACTAAAAAATATGCAAATACATCCTGTTTTTTATATCTTTTTGTTGGAACTGGCACTAACTCATGCAATAATTATTATCAAAACTGAAGAAATACTGCCTGAGAACTTAAAAGCAGACCAAAAATATAAAATTAAAAAGATACTAAACAGTAAATATATAGATAATCAGTTTAAATATCTGGTTAAGTAGGCAGAATATAATGATTCAGAAAATATCTGAGAACTTACTGAGAATTGTGAAGACTGCAAAAACCTCATTAAAAAGTTTCACCTCCAGAATTCAGATTATTTAAAGCCAGAGAATCTACCACCTCAGAGGAAAAGAAGTCAGCCAAGAAAAAATTCCAGAAAAAGAGGCAGAAAAAATCTACAGACAAATTAGCTATATCTGCTAAACAAGAAGCATTAAGTGACCCAGCACTAACAGTTAAATTGGAAGCTATTATCTAGACATTGGAGGAAGAGAGATCAAAACCCAAATTATAATAAAATTTCTTAAACTGATAATTTTCTTCAGAAGTTTCATAATTCTCAAATATTAGATTTTTCAAGAGCTTACAATCCTCTTTTTTAAGAGACTCAGCATTTTCAGATCTCTGGTTCAAAATTGCATAACCATGCTCTTCTAACAGATATTGTTGTTTCTGAAGACAAAGTAATTTGACAGAAAAAAGACTATATTTAATTATGCAACTGCTCTAGTTTCTCTAAAGCCTGTTGAAATTTAGCATAAGTTGATGCCTCTGTAACAACAGGCCTAGATAACTAGACCTAAAGGGGCCATTGGTTTATCTTGAAGACAAGAAACAAGGGGGTGAGCAATATAATAGCAAGAATAGACCTGTGTTACTAGCAATGCCTATATAACAGGTTGCTATATGAGTTGACCACAAGGGTTGGATTCTGTCTGAAAGAAGTGTCTTTATATACATGCTGTCTTCCTGAGTCTCCAAGGTGTGTGGAATGGCTTATAGTCTTGAATTATTTAGATTAGTAGAATTTCAAACTGATCCTCTGATCCTCAGATCAGTTGGATCAGTATGCTAAGGATTGATCACACTGATCTAGTCACATAATTATTCTGGAAATAAGTAATTCTGTCCTCTAACTAGAATTTTACAATATCTTTGTAACATTACCTCTCCCCTAGGCAGCTTTTGATCTAAAAGTCTTTAAAGAGATGAGTTTTTCTTCTTTCTTATCCTTCCCTTTTATCATCTTCCTGGTTCCTGAGATGTGGTTCCACAATGTCTTAAAAACATCTTTAAGATACAACTGCTGACTGTCTTAGCCTGACTACAGCTGTTCAGCATTTTGGGCTTCAGGTTGTTTCTTGCTTTGACTGTGTTTTCTGTGGTCTGGAGTGCTGAGTTAGTCCTTGCTCTAATCACTGTTTCAAGTGTATTTTCTGAGATTTCACTATATGTGATACTTCTCAAGTTTTTATTGCCACTAGTTTGTTGCTCCCCTTCTGTTTTTTGCTGGCTTGTCTAATTGTCTTAGTGAATTGTATTTGTCATCAGCAAGAACAGATCTGCGCTGAAGAGGCATCAACTTATGCTAAATTCCAACAGGCTTCAGAGGAACTAAAGTGGTTGCATAAGAAGATGCAGTTCTTTTCTGCCAAATTACTTTGTCTTTGGAAACAACAACATCTGTTAAAGGAGTGGGGCTATGCAATCTTAAACTGGGAATCCAAGAATGCTGAATCTCTTGAAGAGAAAGATTGTCAACTTCTAAAAAGTCTGATATCTAAGATTTCTGAAGAGGACCATCAATTCAAGAGACTTTATTATAATCTGAGTTTTAATCCTTCCTCCTCCAATGCCTAGGTGATAGCATTTAATTTGGCTGTTAGTGCTGGATTGCTTGATGCTTCTTGTTCAGCAGGTGCAGCTAATTTATCTGTGGATTTCTCTTATCTCTCTTCCTGAGATTCTTTCTTGACTGATCTTTTTTTCTCCAAGGTGGTGGATCCTCTGGCTTTGAGTGATTTGGGTTTTGGAGATGAAACTCTCTAATAAGGTCTTTGTAGCCTTTATAGTTTTTAGAAGATTTTCAGATATTTTCTGAATCATTATTTTCTGCCTATTTAATTAGATATCTAAACTGATCATCTACATATCCACTGTCCAGTATTTTCTCAACTTCATATTCTTGATCTGCTTCTGGGTTTTCAGGCAATATTTCTTCAGTTTCAGTAATAACTGTTGCATGGGTTGGTGCTGATTCCAGCAAGAAAACATAAAAAACAGGGTGTATTTGCATATTCTCTGGCAGTTTGAGTTTATAATTTATTTTCCCAATCTATTCTTCAATTTTGAAGGGTTCAATCTTTTTGAAATCCAGTTTATTGCTAGGCCTCTGTGTTTTAATATTTTTTTTGAGGAGGTAGATTTTTGTTATAGCCGGAGTTGGCATAAAGGAGGGGTATGTCATGCAGGGAGCACGTGACAATGGATCAAAACCCCCCCATCCTGATCCAACGAAGCCTTATGATCCAACG
>Ga0207767_1000616_pt1 | contig 17596 bp, 14 predicted proteins | sample HigsolmetaGSP17D_FD_184845 | JGI IMG/M metagenome (GOLD analysis project Ga0207767, IMG submission 184845) | High solid enriched microbial communities from the Joint BioEnergy Institute, USA - SP1-7-D (SPAdes) | ecosystem: Engineered > Bioreactor > SSF (Solid state fermentation) > Aerobic >... | reverse complement strand
GTGGCCGTGGTATGGCGAGCTGGTGGGGGCGTGGTTCGACAGCCACCCGCCCGGGCTGCAGACCGCGCAGGTCACCCTGCACGGCGGTGCCCATGACGGCCAGGCATGGACGGTGACCGACGAGCTGTACAACTACCGCCGCAACCCGCGGCCGTGGGTGCAGGTGCTGGCCACTGTGGATGAGCGTGGTTATGCCGGCGGCACCATGGGCGCCGACCATCCCATTGCCTGGTGCCGGCCGGTGGGCAAGGGCCGCAGCTGGTACACCGGCCTGGGCCACACCGACGCCATCTACGCCGATCCCACCCTGCGCGCGCTGCTGCAGCGCGGCCTGGCCCATGTCACCGGCGCCTCACCGCACTGCTGAAACCGGCGGCGCTCAGATCACCGTCAGGTTGGCGTAGGCCATCACCAGCCACTTGCTGCCGGCATCGGCGAATTCCACCTGCACGCGCGCATGCGCGCCGTTGCCTTCGTAGTCGGTGACCATGCCTTCGCCGAACTTGGGGTGGGTCACCAGCGCGCCCAGCTTCAACGGCGGCGCCTCGAGTGCGGCATGGCCGCCGTGCCGGCTGCTGCCCAGCGAGGCCGGCCGGGAGACCTGCACCTTGGGCCGCACTTCATGCAGCAGCTCGCGCGGAATCTCGCGCAGGAACCGCGAGGGCACGCCGTAGTTGTCCTGGCCGTGGATGCGCCGCGATTCGGCGTAGCACAGCACCAGCTTCTGCCGGGCGCGGGTGATGCCCACGTAGGCCAGGCGACGCTCTTCTTCCAGCCGTCCGCTTTCTTCCAGCGAACGCGCGCTGGGGAACAGCCCGTCTTCCATGCCGGCCAGGAACACCATCGGGAATTCCAGGCCCTTGGCCGAATGCAGGGTCATCAGCTGCACGCCGTCCTCGTCGGCCTGCGCCTGGCCTTCGCCGGCCTCCAGCGCCGCGTAGGCGAGGAAGGCGACCAGCTCGTCCATGCCCTCCACTTCCTCCACGTCATCGGGACGGCGCACGAAGCGCGAGGCCACCGACACCAGTTCGTCGAGGTTGTCGGTGCGCGATTCCGAATCCAGCGCGTTGCGGCTTTCCTTGCTCCAGTGCTCGCGCAGCTGGGAGCGCGACAGCACATGGTCGATGCGCTCGGCCAGGGTCATCCCGCCGGTCTGTGCGTGCAGTTCGTTCACCAGCTGCAGGAAGCCGGCCAGCGCGTTGCGGGCGCGTGCGGCCAGGGCGCTGCCCTGGGTGACCAGCATGGTGGCTTCCCACAGCGAGATGCCCTGCGCGCGCGCCTCCCGTCGCACTTCGTCCAGCGTGCGGTCACCGATGCCGCGCGTGGGCGTGTTCACCGCGCGCTCGAAGGCTGCATCGTCGTTGCGGTTGGACAGCAGGCGCAGGTACGCCAGGGCGTCCTTGATTTCCGCGCGCTCGAAAAAGCGCATGCCGCCGTACACGCGGTACGGCACCTGCTCACTGAGCAGGGCCTCTTCCAGCGCGCGCGACTGCGCATTGCTGCGGTAGAGCACCGCCACCTCGGTGTAGCTGCCGCCATCGCGCACCCATTGCCGCGCGCGCTCCACGATGTAGCGGGCCTCGTCCATCTCGTTGTACGCCGCGTACAGGTCGATCGGCTCGCCATCGCCGCTGTCGGTCCACAGTTCCTTGCCGATGCGGTCCGGGTTGTGCGCGATCACCGCGTTGGCCGCACCCAGGATGTTGGCGCTGGACCGGTAGTTCTGCTCCAGCCGGATCGTCTGCGCGCCGGGGAAATCGCGCAGGAATCCCTGCACGTTCTCCACCTTCGCGCCACGCCAGCCGTAGATGGCCTGATCATCATCCCCGACCACGAACACGTGGCCGGACTCGCCGGCCAGCACGCGCACGAAGGCGTACTGGATGGCGTTGGTGTCCTGGAACTCGTCCACCAGGATCTCGCGGAAGCGCGCGCGGTAATGCGCCAGCAGCGCCGGGTTGTCACGCAGCAGCTCATGGGCGCGCAGCAGCAGCTCGGCGAAATCCACCAGGCCGGCGCGGTCGCAGCGCGCCTGGTATTCGATGTACGCCTGGCGCATCGTCTCCAGCCACGCATCGTGCGGCTCGGGCTGGATGTGCTGGGGCCGGCGGCCCTCGTCCTTCTGTTCGTTGATCCACCAGGCGATCTGCTTGGGCGGATGCTTGGCGTCATCCAGTTCCAGCGCCTGCACCACGCGCTTGACCAGCCGCAGCTGATCATCGGAGTCCATTACCTGGAACCCTTCGGGCAGCCGCGCGTCCTGCCAGTGCAGCCGCAGCAGGCGGTTGGCCAGGCCGTGGAACGTGCCGATCCAGGCACCGCGGCTGCCATGCGGCAGCTGCGCGTCGATGCGGTGGCGCATCTCGCCCGCGGCCTTGTTGGTGAAGGTCACCGCGAAGATGCCGTGGGTCGGCACGCCCAGTACTTCGTGCAGCCAGGCGATGCGGTGGGTGAGCACGCGGGTCTTGCCGGACCCGGCACCGGCCAGCACCAGATGGTGGCCAGGAGCGGCGGAAACGGCTTCGCGCTGGGCCGGGTTCAGGCCATCGAGCAGGTGGGAGACATCCATCGCTCCATTTTACGACAAGCCGGCCTCCAGCTTGTCCACGGCCGCACGTGCGGCGTGGGCGGCCTGCTGACGCAGTTCAGGCACGGCCAGGCTTTCCCACAGCGTGCCGATGCGCAGGCTGCCCAGCACGGCGATGTCGGCATGCAGCTGCCCACCGGCGTCGTACAGGCGCTCGCTGTCGGCATCGCTGTCCAGGCCCAGACCGTGCGCGCCCGCGCGGGCCAGGCCGGTGCCGAGCATCTGCCGCAGCAGCGGATTACGCAGCGCATCGGCGCGTGTTTCCACCCCGGTGGCATTGACCAGTGCCGCCAGCGACCATTGCCGCAGCGGTTCGCCGCGCGCGGTCAGGCACAGCGCACCGTCATGCTCGCGCACGCCCTGCAGGCGCGTGCGGTGCAGCTGCAGGCGCCCATCGGCAATGGCCTGGTGCAGCTGTGCATATACCGGCGCGGCGATGCGGTGACGGTGCACGTCCCAATAGCGCACCACATGGCGCAGGAAACGACGCTGGTCGGCCTCATCCAGGCTGCGCCAGAGGGCCTGGCCCAGCGGACGGATCCGCTCCATCACGCTCTGCCAGGGAATGCCCGCGCGTGCCGCCTGCGCGGCGTGCTGGCGCAGCGCGCGCACGCGTTGGCGCAGGGTCATGGCCAGCAGCGGCTGCGGATCGAACCCGGCCGCCGCACCGTGGGCATGCGGCAGGGGCATCAGCGCATGCCGGGAGAACACATGCACGGTGCCCTGGTGGCCGGCGGCGAACAGGGCCAGCACCGTGTCCACCATGCTCAGCCCGGAGCCGATGATGCCCAGGTCGCCTTCACCGGCCAGCAGACGCACGCCTTCGTAGTCCCAGGCCTCGGCGACGCGGCCGCGCGGAAGGGTGTCGCCGCCGGGTACCGGCAGGGGACGCATGCTGTTGCCACAGGCCAGCACGACCTCGCGCGCCCGCGCGCGGCTGCCGTCGGCACAGCACAGCTGCAGGCACCCTTCGTCGCGCTGCAGTGACAGCACCGCCTGGGGGTACACCTGCAGCTGCGCCGGCGAGGCCGCCATGGCGTCCTGCAGGCGCTGCTGCAGGTAGGCGGCGTACTCGCGCCGCGCGACGAAGCGCGACGAAAGCGCCTCACGGCTGTCCTGCGCGTGCACACCGGCCGCCTGCAGGTAGTCGACGAAATCATCGGGCGCCTCGGGCAGTGCGCTCATCCGCCCCGCCGGCACGTTGAGCAGGTGCTCCGGCCAGGGCGTGGCATAGGCGATCCCCTGTGCGATCGTGGACGCCGGCTCGTACATCACCACGCGCAGCGCGCGGCGCGCATGGCGCAGTGCATGCAGGGCCAGCAGGGTGCCGGCCGCCCCGCCGCCGATGATGGCCAGGTCGGCAACGCCGAAATTCGCGGAATGTCCCATGCCGTCATTCTAGGCCATCGCGCCCAAACGCCCGGACAACGGCTACATCAGGGCATCGGCGAGCCGGGCGATGCCTTCGCGGCTGCGCCGCCAGGTGGGACGCCGCCGCCACTGTTCAAGGTCCAGCGCCTGCGCGTGCTGCAGGTAGTCCGCTTCGATGTCGCGCAGCTGCCGCACCAGGCCGCTGTCATAGCAGAGCAGGCCGATTTCCGCGTTCAGCGCGAACGAGCGGATGTCCAGGTTGATCGACCCGAGCAGGGCGATGTCGTCATCCACGCTCAGGTGCTTGGCGTGCAGGAAATGCGGCTCATACAGCGCGATGCGCACGCCACACCGCAGCAGTTCGTCGTAGTACGCCTCCTGCGCCCAGGCGGTCAGTGTCTGGTTGCTGCTGGCCGACAGGATCAGCTGCACCTGCACGCCGGACAGCGCGGCAATGCGCAGCGCGCTGAGCGTGGCCTCATCCGGGACGAAGTACGGCGTGACCAGGACCAGCCGGCGCCGGGCCAGATGGATCAGCGCATTGACCGCATCGCGCGCGTTGCTGAAGGGATAGGCCGGGCCACTGGGCAGCAGCTGGGTGGCGATGTCCTCGCCGCACACCGGCACCTCGGCAAGCACGTCCAGCCGCTGCCCGGTTTCCATGTACCAGTCGCTGGCGAACACCGCCTCCAGGTGCGCCACCGCCGGTCCGCGCACGCGCGCGACCAGTTCGCGGTTGGGGTGGCCGGGCACGAAGCAGGCATCGGCCAGGTTCTGCGAGCCGATGTAGCCCACGCGGTTGTCGATGACGGCGATCTTGCGATGGTTGCGCAGGTCCATGCGGCCACTGCGGCGCCAACGCAGGCCGCCGGGCAGCATGGCGCGCACATCGATCTGCCGGGCCAGCAGGCGCCGGCGGTAGGCACGCAGGCCGGGCTTGGCACCGACGGCATCCAGCAGCACGCGGCAGTGCACGCCGCGTGCGGCCGCACGCTGCAGCGCCTGCACCACCGCCTCGCCCACCGCATCTTCCAGCATCAGGTAGTAGAGCAGGTGCACGCGCTCCTGCGCCTGGTCGATGTCGGCGATCAGCCGGGCCAGCGAACCGTCGTAATCACTGAGCAGGTCCACGGCATTGCCGTGCACCGGCATGAAATCGCCCTGGCGCTCGACCAGCGGCACGATCTCATCGATGGCGGTATCGCGGCGCGGCGTCCAGCGCAGTGCCCGCTGCAGCGCCTGCTCGTCGCGGATCACCTGCGAGGCTTCGGCCTGCCGCTGCACACGCTCGCGTGACAGCCACGGGTGGCCGAACAGCAGGTACAGCGGCAGCCCCAGCAGCGGCACGAACCCCACCAGCAGCAGCCAGCTGCGGGCGGCACCGGGCGTGGTGCGGGTGGGAATCCAGAACAGCGCCGCCAGCCGGATCATCCAGTCCAGCATCAGCAGCCATGAACCCAGCATCCACTCCAAGACCATCGGGTCAGCCATCGGCACGGGAGCCTCATTATGCCGGGCGCGTGGCGCGCCGGCCCAGCAGGCCGCCGGGCCGGGACGCGGACATGAAAAAACCCGCCGTGCGGCGGGTTTTTTCCGGGGACCAGTACTCCTTGCGGATTACTTGATCTTGCCTTCCTTGTACAGGACGTGCTTGCGCACGACCGGATCGTACTTCAGGAATTCCATCTTCCCCGGGGTGTTCTTCTTGTTCTTGTCCGTGGTGTAGAAGTGGCCGGTACCGGCCGAGGAAATCATACGGACCTTATCGCGCTTGCCTGCCATGATGCTTTACTCCTCAGACCTTTTCGCCGCGCGCACGCAGCTCAGCCAGAACGGAATCAATGCCGTTCTTGTCGATGGTGCGCAGTGCATGCGCGGAAACACGAAGCTTGACCCAGCGGTTCTCGCTGGCCACCCAGAAACGGCGCTCGTGCAGATTCGGCAGGAAACGACGACGGGTCTTGTTGTTGGCGTGCGAGACGTTGTTACCCGTCTGCACTCGCTTGCCGGAAACCTGGCATACGCGGGACATTGCGCACCTCGATAATAGTAATTGTCAGCCCGTAGCCCGGGAGACGGCGGCCTCGATGGTTGCCCACCACACGTCAAGAGAATCAAGAGGTTACGCTGGCGTTGGGCGGCCGGGGACGTGCTCCCGGGGGCGCCGCCCGGTCGGAAACCGGACACAGCGAGCCGCGCATTATGCACAGGTTCAAGCACTTGCGCAAGTTGTCCACAGGGCGTGACTGAACGTGCCGCGCTCCGTTCACGAAGCCGCTGGCCATACTGTGGCCCAGCCCCGACCTGCCTGCCCCGCATGCGCCTGCTGGCCCTGACCTATGGAACCGAAGGCGACACCCGCCCGCTGGTGATGCTGTGCGACGGCCTGCGCCGGGCCGGGCACGAGGTGATGCTGCTGGCCGAGCACGGCACCCTGGACAGCGCGCGTGCGCTGGGGGTGCCGCATGCGGCACTGGCCGGGGACATCCATGACGAGGTGGTGGCGCTGGTGGCGCGCGGCAACGGGCTGGCGGCCGCGTCGCGCGGGCTGGCGCGGATGGCCGGGCACCATACCTCGGCCTGGATGGCCCAGGCCGATGCCGCCGCCACCGGCTGCGATGCCGTGCTGACCGGTGGGCTGGCCGCCCTGGTGGGGCTGAGCGTGGCCGAGCGGCACGGCCTGCCGGCCATCGGCACGGGCATGATCCCGCTGACCCCCACGCGCGCGTTCGCCTCCGCGTTCCTGCCGCCGCTGCCATTGCCGGCGTTGCTGCGCCGGGCCAGCCACGGGCTGGTCAACCAGGCCGTGTGGCGGACCTTCCGCCGGCCCCTCAACGCGGCGCGCGTCGCGCTGGGGCAGCCCGCCCGCCGCACCCTGTGGACCGGCCTGCCGATGCTGTATGGCATCTCCCCGCAGCTGCTGCCGCCGCCCGCCGACTGGCCGGCCGATCATGTGGTGTGCGGGCAGTGGCGCCTGCCGGCGCAGCCGTGGACGCCGCCCGCCGACCTGCAGGCGTTCCTCGACGCTGGCCCGGCGCCGGTTTACGTGGGGTTCGGCAGCATGACCGGCTTCGACCGCGAACAGGTGCTGCCGGCGCTGCTGCGGGCTTTGGCCCCACGCCGCGTGCTGGTGTTCCCGGGCTGGTCAGGCCTTCCCGCCACCGCCCTGCCCGACACTGTGTTCGTACTGGGCCCGACGCCGCATGAGGCGCTGTTTCCGCGCTGCGCGCTGGCCATCCATCACGGCGGCAGCGGCACGACGCATTCGGCATGCCGCGCCGGCATTCCCTCGCTGGTGATGCCGCTGGCCGCCGACCAGTTCTTCTGGGCCCGGCGTCTGCAGGAGCGGGGGGTCGCGCCACGGCCGCTGTCTCCCGGGCGGCTGGATGCGGCCACGCTGGCGGCGGCCCTGGCGTTCGCCGAGGACCCCGCCACACGGGCACGTGCCGCCGCGCTGGGCGCGGCCATGGCCGGCGAAGACGGGGTGGGTACCGGCGTGGCCCTGATCGAACGCTGGCTGTCCCGCCGGTGAGGGCGCCGACGCCGGGGTGGGGCGGCATCCGGGGCGGTTGATATTGTGTCCACGGCGAGGCGCTTGCTAGCCTCGCTGGCATGTACCGGCTCCTCCGCCACCTCCGCGCGACCCTGCTGATGCTGCTGATGGCGGCTTTCGTGGTCGTGCCGGTGGCCGATGTGCTGGCCTGTGCGGTGGAAACGCATGACGCCGTGGCCGAGGCAGGCCGTGTGGTGGCCGACGAGGCGACCGGTGATGCGGACAGCGCGCATACCGGGGCCTGCAGCCACAACCATTGCCACCACTCCACCCTGAGCCTGCCGGCCGGCCACCCTGCCGCGTTCGGCCCGCCGCGTCCGGCGCGCTGGAGCGCCGCAGACGGCAGCGCGACTGCCACCATCGCGCCGGATGAACTGAAGCGTCCTCCCCGGGCGTGAGCTGAACGCGTCCCGCGATCGCGGGCTTCCGTTTCCCTCACCACCGGAATTTTTCCATGTTGAACCTGATACCCCGGTCGCTGCGCGCGGCCGGGCGGCGCGTTGCCGTCGTGCAGCGCCCTGCCCCGGCCGTGGCGACCGCCACGCCGACCCTTCCTTCCTGCAACGTCGCCGCGCGCCTGCCCGGGCTCCGCGGCGTCCCTGGCGGTCCACACCGGGCATCCCCTCCGTGTCCGTGGTGGGCCGCAGGGCTGCTGGGCACGCTGCTGGCCGGCTGTACCGGCAGCGCGGAGGACGCCGCCGGGGTGCATGAGGATGACCACGGGCATGCGGCCGAAACGGCCGCGGCGACGCCCGGCCGACCGGCCGCAGCCGCCACGCCCGATGACGGTGTGCTGGTGCTCACCGCCGAGCAGATCCGGGCATCCGGTATCGAGGTCGTGGCGGTAGGGCGTGGCGGTGGCGGTTCCACACGCCTGTCCGGACGGGTCGAACCGTCGGTCGGTGCCCGCGCCTCGGTGGCGTCCAGCGTGACCGGCCGGGTTGAACGCGTGCTGGTGGCACCCGGCATGGCGGTGAAGCAGCACCAGGCCCTGGCCGTGGTGGTCAGTGGCGAGGCAGCAGTGTTCCGCGCCAACGCGCTGGCGGCGGCGGCCGAGGCCGAGGCGGCCCGCCTGGCGCATGCGCGCAACCGGGCGCTGGTGGACCAGGGCGTGGTGGCCCGGCAGGACCTGGAAGCCTCGAATGCACGTGCGGTGGCCGCACAGGCCCAGGCGAGCGCCGCCCAGGCCCTGGCGTCGGCCAATGGCGCGCCCGACGCCAGCGGGCGCGTGCGCATCACCAGCCCGGTCGCCGGCATCGTCGGCAACGTGCAGGTCACCCCGGGTGGCGTCGTCGCCGCCGGCAGCGTGGTGGCCGATGTGGCCGATCCGGCGATGAACGAACTGGTGTTCACCGCGCCCCCGGCGCTCGCCGCGCAGGTGCGCCCGGGCATGACCCTGGACGTGAGTGGCCCGGCTGGCAGTTTCGCCGCCAGCGTGACCGGTGCGGCCGCCGATGTCCGCCCGCAGGGTGGCGTGGCGGTGATACGGGCGCTGCCGGTGCAGGGTCCCCTGCCGCCGGCCGGCTCGCCGGTATCGGCGGTGGTGATCACCGATGGCCAGGACGACACGCTCAGCGTGCCGGCCGATGCGGTGCAGCGCGTGGACGGTGGCAGTGCGGTGTTCGTTGCCGGCGACGCGGGCTTCCGTGCGCAGCCGGTGCTGACCGGTCGCCGGGCCGGCGACCGCATCGAGATCCTCGGCGGGCTCAGCGGCAGCGAGCGCATCGTCGGCACCAACGCGTTCCTGCTCAAGGCCGAACTGGCCAAGGGCGAAGCCGGGCACGGGCACTGAGGAGGCGACCATGTTCAACCCCATCATCGACACAGCGGTACGCCACCGCTGGCTGGTGGTCCTGGCCGCCGCGCTGCTGGCGGCCGCCGGCCTGTTCCAGCTGGGCACGCTGCCGATCGACGCCGTGCCGGACATCACCAACCGCCAGGTGCAGATCAACACGGTGGCACCGGCGTTGACGCCCGAGCAGATCGAGCGGCAGGTGACCTATCCACTGGAAACCGCGCTGGCCGGCATTCCCGGCCTGACCACCACGCGTTCGCTGTCGCGCAACGGCTTCTCGCAGGTCACCGCGCTGTTCAGCGATGCCACCGACATCTACTTCGCCCGCCAGCAGGTCGCCGAGCGCATGCGCGAAGCGGCCGACGATCTGCCCGACGGGGCCTCGCCACTGCTTTCGCCGGTCACGACCGGCCTGGGCGAGGTGCTGATGTGGACGGTGGACTTCACCGCGTTCGATCCGGCCACCGTGGCCGGTACCGGGCAGGCCGGCTGGCAGGCCGGCGAGGTCTACCGCACGCCGGAGGGCACCGTGCTGCGCACGCCGGAAGAACGGGCGACCTACCTGCGCACCGTGCAGGACTGGATCATCGCGCCGCAGATGCGCGCCAGCCCGGGGCTGGCCGGTGTGGATACCGTCGGTGGCTACGTGAAGGAATACGGCGTGCACCCGGACACCGCCCGGCTGGCGGCGCACGGTCTGGGCCTGGCGGACCTGGTCACCGCCCTGCAGCGCGCCAACGTGCAGGCCGGTGCCGGGTTCGTCCAGCGTGCCGGCGAGGGGCTGGTGGTGCGTGCCGATGGCCTGGCACGGACCACCGACGACCTGGCGCAGGCCCCGGTGGCGATCCGCAACGGCGCGGTGGTGCGCGTGGCCGATGTGGCCGATGTCGCGCTGGGCCGTGCGCCCCGCCTGGGTGCGGCCAGCCGCAATGGCCACGAGGCCGTGCTCGGCACGGCGCTGATGATCGCCGGCGGCAACAGCCGCACCGTGGCCCAGGCCGCGGCCGAACGGCTGCGGCGGATCAACGCCTCACTGCCGCCGGCTATCGTCGCGGTGCCGGTGCTGGACCGCAGCGAACTGGTCAACGCCACGATCGGTACGGTCGCGAAGAACCTCACCGAGGGCGCGCTGCTGGTGGTGGCGGTGCTGTTCCTGCTGCTGGGCAACCTGCGTGCGGCGGCGATCACCGCGCTGGTGATCCCGCTGTCGTTCCTGTTCGCGGTGATCGGCATGAACCGCTTCGGCATCAGCGGCAACCTGATGAGCCTGGGCGCGCTGGATTTCGGCATCCTGGTGGACGGGGCGGTGATCGTGATCGAGGCGACCCTGCTGATGCTGGGGCAGCGCCGCGCCGAACTGGGCCGCGCGCTGACGGCCGCCGAGCGGCTGCGGGTGGCCGCCGATGCGGCGCGGAAGATGGCCCGGCCGGCCGCGTTCGGCCAGCTGATCATCCTGCTGGTGTTCGCGCCGATCCTGACCCTGGAAGGTGTGGAGGGCAAGACATTCCAGCCGATGGCCGCCACCTTCATGCTGGCCCTGGTCGGTGCCTTCCTCGTCTCGTTCACCTTCGTGCCGGCGATGGCCGCGCTGCTGGTGCGCGCGCCGGCAGTCAAGGACGGCCAGGTGCATGGCCGTGCCGATGCGCACGAAACACGGGTGCTGCGCATGCTGCGCCGACGCGTCGAGCCGGCCATCCGCGCCGCGGTGGCGCGGCCGCGCCTGGTGCTGGCCGGTGCGCTGATGACCCTGCTGGTGGGCGCCGGGAGCGCTTCGCTGCTCGGCCGCGAGTTCATGCCGACGCTGGACGAGGGCAACCTGGCGATGCAGGCGCTGCGCGTGCCGTCCACCTCGCTGGAGCAGTCGCTGGCGATGCAGTTGGCGCTGGAAAGGAGCCTGGCCGCGCAGCCGGAAGTGGACACGGTGTTTTCGCGCACCGGTACCGCCGAGGCGGCGATCGATCCGATGCCGCCGCACATTTCCGACAGCGTGATCGTGTTGAAGCCACGCAGCCACTGGCCCGATCCGGTGTTGCCGAAGGAGGCGCTGGTGGCCCGCTTCGAGCAGGTGGCCGGCCAGCAGCTGGGCAACAGCCTCGAGTTCAGCCAGCCCATCGAGCTGCGCTTCAACGAGCTGATCTCCGGCGTGCGCACGGACCTGGCGGTGATGGTGTACGGCGATGATTTCGCGGAGCTGCAGAAGGTGGCCGAGCAGGTGGCCGCAACGCTGCGCGCGGTGGACGGGGCCGCCGATGTACGTGTGGAGCAGAGTACCGGGCTGCCGACGGTGAACGTGAGGATCGACCACGGCGCCGCCGCGCACTACGGGCTGACCGCCGCTGACGTGAGCGAGGCACTCGCCACCGGCATCGGGGGCACGGCCGCCGGACGGATCTTCGAGGGCGACCGCCGCTTCGATGTCGTGGTGCGGCTGGACGAGGCCGCACGCAACGACCCGGACCAGCTGGCCGCGCTGCCCATCGTCACGCCGGCCGGTCCGGTGGTGCCGCTGTCCTCGCTGGCGCGCATCACGGTCAGCGAAGGGCCCAACCAGATCAGCCGCAACAACGGCAGCCGCCGCGTGGTGGTGCAGGCCAACGTACGCGGCCGTGACCTGGGCGGCTTCGTCGGCCAGGCCCAGGCCGCGGTCGCCGGCGTGGCGCTGCCTGCGGGTATCCATCTGGAATGGGGGGGCCAGTTCGAGAACCTGCAGCGCGCGGAAACGCGGCTGGCGATGGTGGTGCCGGGCGTGTTCGTGCTGATCGGCACCCTGCTGTTCATGGCCCTGCGCAGTGGGCGGCAGGCGGCGCTGGTGTTCAGCTGCGTGCCGCTGGCGCTGGTGGGCGGCCTGCTGGCGCTGCTGCTGCGCGGGCTGCCGTTCTCGGTCTCGGCCGCAGTGGGCTTCATTGCCGTGTCCGGCGTGGCCACCCTGAACGGACTGGTGCTGATGCAGGCGATCGGCGAACGCCTGGAGCGCGGGGAGCTGCCGCTGCAGGCGGCGATCACCGGTGCCTGCAGCCGCCTGCGCGCGGTATTGACCACGGCGCTGGTGGCGATCGTCGGCTTCATCCCCATGGCCGTTGCCCGCGGCGCGGGCGCGGAAGTGCAGATGCCGCTGGCCACGGTGGTGATCGGCGGGCTGGTCAGCGCGACCGTGCTGACCCTGCTGGTGCTGCCCACGTTTGCCGCGCAGGTGATCAAGCGCTGAGCGGCGCGGGTCGGCCGCGCGTCGCGCTCGCCGGTTGGGCCCGGCGCTACCCCGGTCCCGTCCGGTAGCGCCGGGCCCTGCCCGGCGCCGTGCAGCCTCAGGCCTTCTTCCGCTCGGCGATGTAGGCCTGGATCTGCTGTTCAAGCACCGGCAGCGGCACCGAGCCCTGCTTCAGCACCGCGTCGTGGAAGCCCTTGATGTCGAACCGGTCGCCCAGCTCGCGTTCGGCCTGCGCACGCAGCCGCACGATGGCGATCTCACCCAGCTTGTAGCTCAGCGCCTGCCCGGGCCAGGAGATGTAGCGGTCCACTTCGGTGGTCACCTCATGCTCGCTCAGCGCGGTACGGTCACGCAGGTAGGCAATGGCCTGTTCGCGGCTCCAGCCCTTGCTGTGCAGGCCGGTGTCGATCACCAGCCGCGCGGCGCGCCACATCTCGTAGGTCAGGCGGCCGAAGTCTTCGTACGGCGTTTCGTAGATGCCCATCTCCACGCCGAGCTTTTCCGAGTACAGGCCCCAGCCTTCACCGTAGGCGGAAATGTAGTTCTGCCGGCGGAACGCGGGCTGCTCGCCCTGTTCGGCCGCCAGCGCGCCCTGCAGCGCATGGCCCGGGTCGGATTCGTGCAGGGTCAACGCCGGCAGGTTGTACAGCGGCCGCGCCGGCAGGTTGTAGGTGTTGAGCCAGTACGTGCCCATGCCGCCGCGGCCGGCGGTCCAGAACGGGGCGATGTCCGGCGGCACCGGCACGATGGTGAAGCGCGCACGCGGCAGGGTCATGTACCTGCCGATGACCCCGTCCACGCGCTTGGAGATCCAGGCGGCGCGGTGCAGCAGCTCGTCCGGCGTTTTCGCGTAGAACTGCGGATCGGTGCGCAGGAAGGCCAGGAATTCGGCGAAGCTGCCCTTGAAGCCGACCTGCGTGATGATGGCGTCCATCTCCTTCTGGATGCGAGCCACCTCGGCCAGGCCGATGCGGTGGATCTCATCCGGGCTCTGGTCCATCGTGGTGTATTCGTGGATCTGCTGGCGGTAGAACGCCTTGCCGTCCGGCAGCGCTTCGGCGGCCAGGGTGGTACGGGCCTGGGGCACGTACTCGTCCAGGAAGAAGCGGTACAGCTGCTGGAAGGCCGGCACCACCGCTTCGCTGATCGCCGCGCGTGCCTGCGCCTGCAGCGCGGCCTGCTCGGCGGCCGGAATGCTGCCCGGCAGCTTTTTGAAGGGTGCATACAGCGGGGATTCGGTCGGATCCTTCAGCTCGGCCACGGTGGCAATGGCCACCTCGCGCCCATCCAGCACGGCGCGCGGCACGCTGAAACCGCGCGCCAGGCCGGCGCGCATGTTGTCGGTGTGCTGGCCGAAGTAGCGCGGCACATCGCGCAGGCGGGCGATGTAGTTGCGGTACTCCTGCGCGGTCTTCATCTCGCGCCGGGCCATGAAGGACAGGTTCGACCAGAACGAGGAGTCCGAGTTGAACGGCATCTCATAGGCACGCAGGCGCACATCCTGCGCCAGGTTGAACACCTGGTCGCGGTAGATGGCGAAGTTCACCTGGTTGTCGGCCGACAGGCGGCTGCGGTCGATGCGGTCCAGTTCGGCCAGGACCGGGTCCCAGACCTTCAGGCGATCCTGCTGGGCCTGTGCACTCACGTCAGGCAGGCGCGAGGCGCTGGCCGGGGCATCACCGTCCTCGCTGGCTTCGCCGCCACCGGCCTGGCGCCAGGCCCATTCCTTCTCATAGATGGCGCGGAAGGCAGCGTCCGCGGCGGAAGGAGCGGCCGTGCCGGCAGGCGCCGCGGCGGCCGGGGGGGCGGCCTGGACCAGTGCGGGCGAGGACAGGGCGAGCAGCAGGGCAACGGCAAGGCGGGTTTTCACGTGCATCGGGTTCCCGGAGGGCAGACCCCGATGATGGCACTGCGGGCGGGGCCGTGGCATGGGACGAAGGTCCTGCCCGGCGCTGCGCGGTTGGCTCAGTGCGTGGCTTTGTCGCGCTTCCAGCCGCGGTGCTGGATGTCCAGCTTCAGGCTGTACAGCGCGGTGAAGGCGGGAAACAGGTTCTGCAGCACCCCCACCGAATCCTGCTTGGCCGAAAACAGGAAGTAGCTCAGCGTCATCAGGCTGCCGACCACGCTCATGTACCAGAACAGCCGGGGAATCACCGGCTTGCCGGCGCGGCGCGAGGCGACGAACTGCACCAGCCAGCGCCCGCCGAACATCAGCGCGCCGGTGTAACCGATCAGCTTCCAGCCGGTGACATGCAGGCCGGTCCAGTACAGCCAGGTCAGCGGCTGGTCGAGCCAGTGCAGCTGCAGGTCCATCACCGCTCCTCCACCGCGGTGCGGCGACTGCGGGTGATCAGCCAGGCCACGCCGCGCAGGTCGCGGATACCGACCAGCGCGCGGCCCAGGTTGTTGTACTTGGACACGCCGGCGGTGCGGTGGCGATGGTTCACCGGCACGCTGGTGGTCTTCCAGCCGGCACGTTGCATCAGCGCGGGCAGGTAGCGGTGCATGTGGTCGAAGTACGGCAGGTCCAGGAACGCCTCGCGTTCGAACAGCTTGATGCCGCAGCCGGTATCGGGGGTGTCATCGCGCAGCATGCGTGCGCGGATGGCATTGGCCCAACGGCTGGCCCAGCGCTTGCTGCCGCTGTCCTGGCGGTTGACCCGCCAGCCGGCGAACAGCTTCACCTGCGGGTCGGCCTGGTCACGCGCGGCCAGCAGGCCGGGAATGTCGGCCGGATCGTTCTGGCCGTCACCGTCCAGCGTGGCGATCCACGGCGCCCGCGCGTGCCGGACGCCCGTGCGCACGGCGGTGCTCTGCCCGCTCTGGGTGACGTGGTGCAGCACCCGCAGTTCCGGCGTGGTCGCCTTCAGCGCCTGCAGCACCGCCAGCGTGTCATCGCGCGAGTGGTCATCCACATACAGGATTTCGAACGGCACACGGCCGCGCAGCGCGGCGGTGATCTCGGCCACGAGCGGAGCGACGTTGTCGCGTTCGTTGAAGACGGGAACGACAACGGAAAGCTGGGGTTCGCTCATGGGGCTCTCAGCCGGTGGAAAAGGGTCGCCGCATTGTCCGGAGCCAAGGTTATCCGAACATGAACAGGGACGGGTACGGCGCAGCCGGTCATGCCCGTTCGCCGAAATAGTCGCGGCACCACGCCACCACCGGCGGCAGGCCCTGCTCGATCGGCGTGGTGGCATCGAAGCCGAACGCGTCCCGCGCGCGCCGCGTGTCGGCCATGGTGCGGACCATGTCGCCCGGCTGCATCGGCTTGTAGACCTTCTGCGCCGGACGCCCTGCCGCCTGTTCGATCACCGCGATGAAGCGCTCCAGCTCCACCGGCGTGTGGTTGCCCAGGTTGAAGACGCGGTGCGGCACCGGGTCCGTGGCGGGGTGTGCGAGGGCGCCGAGAATACCGGCGACGATGTCGGAAACATGTGTGAAATCGCGCTGCATGCGGCCTTCGTTGAAGACCTCGATGGAGCGGCCGGCCAGCACCGCGCGCGAGAACAGCAGCGGCGCCATGTCCGGCCGACCCCAAGGACCGTACACGGTGAAGAAGCGCAGCCCGGTCGCGCGCAGCCCGTACAGCTGCGCATACGTGTAGGCCATCAGCTCGTTGGCGGCCTTGGTAGCCGCGTACAGCGAGCGCGGCTGGTCCACGCGCTGGTCTTCGGAGAACGGCGGGGTGGCCGAATCACCGTAGACCGAACTGCTGGAGGCGTACACCAGGTGCTGCACGCCGCGGTGGCGGCACAGTTCCAGCATGTTCACGAAGCCGACCAGATTGCTGTCGACATACGCGTGCGGGTTTTCCAGCGAATAGCGCACGCCAGCCTGTGCGGCCAGGTGGATCACCGCGGTCGGCTGCACTTCGTCGAACAGCGCGGCCAGGCCCTCGCGGTCGGTCAGGTCCAGCGTGCGCAGGTCCAGCGACGGACACAGCGCCGCCACACGGTCGTGCTTGATCTGCGGATCGTAATAGGCATTGAAGTTGTCCAGGCCGACCACGGCCTGCCCGGCCTGCAGCAGCGCGCGGGCGGTGTAGGCACCGATGAAGCCGGCGGCGCCGGTAAGCAGCACAGTCATGACAGATACCTTGATCGGAACGCGGTAAAAAGAACAACGGCAGGGCTCATGAGAGTCTCCGTGCAGAACCGGCCACGTTGAAACGGCCGGGCTCGACGCGGTACGCGATGCCTTTGCCTTCCAGGCGCGCCAGCAGTGCCTCGGCGCCCTCCTCCAGCTTCAACGCCATCTCCTCCGGATACAGCGGCATCACCGCACGGAAGGCGATGGTCCGGCCATCGTCGTCCACCATTTCCGCCACTGCCTCCGAGTCCGGGTACACGATCATGGCGCCATCGAAGGCGACGTCGTCCGCGTAGGGCTCGGCCGGATTGCCGTGGGGAATGGTATGGCCCGGCGCAAGCCAGGTGTCGTACTGGTGCGGCAGGCGGGCCAGCGTCTTCAGCAGGCGGATCGGCCAGTAGTGGCGCTCGTCCAGCAGCGCGCGCTCGCCCAGCGGCCACGCGGCCGGCAGGGTCAGCAGCAGTTCGGCGAAGTGCGGTACGTCCACGCCGGGAGGCAGGTTCATCGGCAGGTCGCTCATGCCGGAGGTCACCAGATGCAGCCATGGCCGTCCCGGTCCGGGCGGCACCACGTGGACCTGCACGCTCACGCAGTCGGCAAGGGCATCGGTGAAGCATCCGGCAACCGGGCCCAGATGACGTTCGATGTGGGCCACGATCTGGGCGGTGTGCGGTGTGCCGCGGGCGGCCGCGAAGGGCGTCGCGCGGCGGTGCAGATGCATGCGGCTGCCACCGGGGCTGACATCGTCGAAGTCATTGCTCATGCGCTACTCCCTGCCTCCTCGCGCGCCCACGGCCTGGACGGCGCGTGCAGCCGCTCAGCCCTGGCGCGTGCGCAGCTTTTCCAGCACGCCGTCCAGGGTGTCCAGATCGGTGTAATGGATGATCAGCTTGCCCTTGCCGCCACGGCCGTGGGTGATCGCCACCTTGGCGCCCAGGGCTTCGGACAGTTCGGTTTCCAGCGAGGCGATATCGGCCTGCGGTGCCGACCGGG
>Ga0207767_1000614_pt1 | contig 17623 bp, 18 predicted proteins | sample HigsolmetaGSP17D_FD_184845 | JGI IMG/M metagenome (GOLD analysis project Ga0207767, IMG submission 184845) | High solid enriched microbial communities from the Joint BioEnergy Institute, USA - SP1-7-D (SPAdes) | ecosystem: Engineered > Bioreactor > SSF (Solid state fermentation) > Aerobic >... | reverse complement strand
GAAGCCCTATGATCCAACAAAGCTCCATGATCCAAACACCCAGAATGATCCAAACGAACTCATCAATCCAGGCAGACTGGCATGTATATAATGACGTTCCTTTCAGACAGAATCCGACCCTCGTGGTTGACTCACATAGCAACCTGTCATATAGACATTGCTAGTAACACAGGCTATTCTCACTATTATATTGCCCACCCCCTTGTTTCTTGTCTTCAAGATAAACCAACGGCCCTTTTAGGTCTAGTTATCTAGGCCTGTCGTTACATTGACAAATGTCAAACTGGCATTTAATGCCTTCTTTCCCCCAAAACCTCCACTACATCATTCTTCTTGTCCTCATTCAGGCCCAGGCTCCTTTTTTTTTTTTTTTTTTTTTTTTTTTTTTTTTTTTTTTTTTTTTTTTTTTTTTTTTTTTTTTTTTTTTTTTTTCCTTTATGTGATTTAAGATTTATTTAAATTTACGAAGCGAGCAAGGAAAAAAACCTGCACGTCGATTCCCACCAACCCAACCCAGCAGTCCGCCACCTCCTTAGCAAGAAAGGAGAAAAGAGAGAAAGGAAGGATCATCATTTCTCGAATGTTTCGATATATCGATATCTATATATATGTCATGGGCATCTAGCTCTACACATACACCAGCTGGACTCAATCCTATATCAGAGAACCATTCTCTACTGCTGAGCGATGTTGTCGAGAAGCACTATCCTATCTAGGGGTACTAGCATGTGGGTCCAATCGATCAATCAATCTTTTATTACAAATGTTCCCGGGGATTTGAGTGACCCAGGCGCAGGATATCCGTGCTGTGGATTCGACAGGATTACAAGCGACATAGGAGGGCCAATCGATCTATATGTTCAGGGCTGCGGTGGATAATAATAACTTCAGCTAGGCAGAGATGACTACCCTCTAAACATGGTTCTATTCCTCGGTTAAACATACTGATCAACAGTAGTATCAAGACCAGAATAAAAAAAACCACCAATGCAGATGCAAATCTTTCTCCCTCTCTCTCGATGATACACGTTCACAGACTGACGGGAGGAATTTTGGACCTTTTTGGCGGCAAGAAAACGGCATATCCTCATACAGAAAGCTGCCCGAGGAACAGCTGCACTGGTAAAACAAGTAACATCAGACATAGAAATACAGTCAGTCCAATCCGGCATCGTCGTGAAGGGGAAAAAAGCCTGAAAGAGACACCGTGACAGTAGCGAGAGGTCGAGAGGCAAGGTAAAATAAGCTTCATCGATTCTTCTTTCACACCCGCATTTTTTCTGAGGTCCATACCAGATGACGGCCTCATCGTGGGTCTCTCCTCTTAGCCCAGATACTGCAAATCCTCGTAACCTTTGGTATCCCATCTTCGTAGCGATCTAGCAATTCCAGCCTGCTCGGTGCAATTTTTTTTTCCCCTCTGAATGGCATCGCATATGTTTCCCCGGCTCTGAATCGACAGTAATGGAACACGCAAAGTCGAAAGAACAATCGCCGCTATTTCAACAGCCGCCTCCGCCTTGTCCGCAATCAGACTACCATCTGCACAAGTCCCGCGCCACCCAGGGTCTTGCTGCCAACAAACTCCTGGCTCTTGAGACCCGCGAGCGCGTAGAAGGATGATGCTATAAGGAGGAGGACAGCAGCCACGATAAGGCTGGATGCGCCCGAGAGGAGGCTGAGCCACTGCAAGACGCTCATGATCAGGTACATGGCCGCGCGCATGAAGTTCGTCGTGAAGCGCTTGATGAACTCGTCAAACTTTGACGAGGTAGGACAGATCTTTAGGAGGAAAGGGATCTCGATGAAGATCAGAATGAATCCGGAGACGCTGGAGGTTCCGACTTAGCCATTCCATCTTGTCAAGACGCCAGGAACATCTACTTACAGGCATATTATACTGAAGACGATGCGCAGGGCGTTAAACGAAAAGATGTTGGCAATACCGAGGGCGATGCACAGAAGTATGCACAGCACACCCGTCCTAGATCGAGTCATAATCAGCAAACCATCCTGAGCCCAGCTCCGCATCCGCGAGCGCGTTCGTGTTCCTCCAACTCGTGGTAGCTGCTCAGAACAGCAATCACCGCGGGTTCGAATACGCAAGGCTCATGCGAATCCTGGCAGCCACCATTCTGTATATACACCCGTATACTAGGGACGCAGGGGAGGACCAGAAGGAATGCGAAGTACGAACCATTGTCCATAGATGCCTGCATGTGACGCTGTCAGCCTCTACCCTTGACGCCGCGCGATCAAAAAAGGGCGCGTCGCAGGAAAGCACACCGGAGACTTACTGAAATTCTTCGAGCGGAACTCCTCAGCCAACGTCATTGTGAACGGCGCTCTGGATCTCGAATCAAAAAGCAGGAAACCGGTATGAGGCTCTGCCGCGACAGCTGCCTGATGATATGACTGTTGTGACCGTTGAGCGACAGCGTCCTCGAGTGGAGACTACAGGTGGCCTCCTGCAGGATGTTCCTTCACGTGCAGCTATACGAGGGATCGTGGCTGCTGTCCACTGTTTCTGTCGACAGTTATTTCAGACGCCAGGCCGTCCCAAAATCTCGGTCACCGCGCGACGTTGGTTGCTGTATCTGCGTGCACAGAAAGGAGGAAGAGTCGTTGTCTTGTTCCAACTGTAAGCTCCGGGAGACAAAGTAAACAACGTGGAAAGTTCGGGGTCCGGCGCCGCGCCCGAATCAGGCGGTGACAGGAATCAGGTAGGTTAGGTTAGGTAGGGAGCCCGTGAAGATGCCCCCTTGTTATGGGCGACCGATAAACAGGCGAAACAAAGCACCTGCGGCAAGTGATACGATCCAACGCCTGAGCCCGGGGGCTTGACCGTTCGTTTCAATCGTCTGTCTTGACAGGGAGATGTGGCTTGACAGGCTGCAGCGCTGTTCTTTCTGACGTGGAGCGTCGCAGGAGTCAGATCTCGCTTGCGGACAACCCGCAGCAGCAGCTACTCGAATCGGGACAAGCGGCGAACCGAACTGGAAAATCGCCACAAACTGCGGTCCTGCGGGTGCGATTCTGTGATCTAAGGCGATTTCTAACGAGGGAAAAGGAGTAATACTGCGTGGCGCATGAAACGGACATTCCGCCAAGTTGATATAGTCGCGATTCTGGGGAAGAATCCTGTAGCCTGAAAGTGGATCTGCCGGTGACATTAATGTCTCAGGCACTACTTTACGCGTGTCTTTCCTGCTGCGGCCCAGGATCGCAGCATTTTGGTATCCAATCATGGCTAATAAAAAGACGTCTTACGGTGGCTGGCTTCATTGTTGGAGTCATAAGCTTCTTTATATCCCGAGTTTCTTTACGAAGAAGACGCGCAAGTCGACCGTAAGCTATGTCCGTCCAAGTATGATGCTATTCTAACATCGAGAAACGACTGTAGCCACTAGGCGGATGCCTAGCTTCTGCTTCACAGCGAATACCCGTTCTTCCTTCCATATTCAACCCCAGAAATCACAGGCCTGGTATTGCACTCGAGTCCCGGTTGCCTTCGCTCACTCTGTTATCGATGAAGCGGCCATATTTCGGGTTCATCACGAAGCGTAGACCAGTCTGAAGATGTCGTTGAGGACGAAGTAGCTTCCCTGACCGTCGGGCAGGAGCTGGAACGTCTGGGTGTAGCCCTGGGGGTTTTGCTCCTCATCGACCTATTTCACCGCGAGATACCGATCAGTATATGGCCCGTAGATTTCGAGAAAAGACAAAGATATGTAAAAACAATGTGTTCCGACGTACCAGAAGAGCACCAGTCACCATGACCAAGATACCACCGGCCTCGTTGGAGGGCTGAGCATCGAGGGTCGAGACCTTGTGGACGACCTTCTGGAAAGGCAGACTCTGCACCGGAGTAAGCATCTGCTACGCGAAAAGATAAACCGGGGAGATATATGCCAGCGAAAACTGACCGTCAGCTTCTCGAGGATGTTAGCGGTGCCCTGGTGCGCGCTGTTCTCAAAGGTGAGCATAGACTGGTCGCGCTGTATTTGAATTTCCACTTGTCAGAACAAGTCGCCATTATCACATCGATCTCGACGGGATTTCCTTACGTAGAGGCCCGCGAGATTCGACCGATTCGAGTCGAAGGTCTGGTAGTAGAAGTTGACGAATTGCTCTGAACGGAAGAGTCGTGATGATCAGCATTTATTGGAATGAATGCTGCGCACACCGCAGATGGGCTTTATCATGGAGGAAAGATGCAGTCGGAACATACCAGCGACGGCCCTGAAGTCTGTCGCAAAAGGAACAAAAACTGTCAGCCTTTATCCTATAACTGTCCATGAATGCGAACCTGCACCATATCCGGGATAGAGGGAGGGGCAAGGAGTGGCATGCGGGCGACGCGTGCAGGAGCACACAGGCTCGTTCGCATTTGCAGGAAGCTTAGCTACTTACCAGCCATTTTGGAGAGATCGCTCTGCGAGACAACGAACGAACAGAACTGCCACGGGAGTGCTTAGGCGACTACCTGAAAGTGATTGTTGATGGTTTCGACACTCGCGGCTGGGAGGAGGTTGTGGGGCTGTCGGTGGGGGTGTATCTCGACTCGGACTATTTCTAGTCGGGCACAAGCCGCCCAAAATTTTCCTCGCTCCCAACTTCTCTTCTTTTCCACAACCTCCCTGGGCGGCTCTGCATGAGCTGTTCCTACAGGGAACATGAAATCTTGCCTCAGAGAATTCATGTCACTGTTCAGCCTGATGGCCTGCCTCAGCTGCCTTCATTGATGATATGAGGCATAGCTCTGAAATCGGCGGTCATGAAAGCTGAACAACAACCCTGGGCACCTCCCGGCAAGAGTGCAAAATGCTCTGGGACATTGTGGGAGGAAATTTCCTTGTCGAGCTAACGTCTATTCTCCAGCAGCAATCTCAAAACTTTTCTGTGATTTCGCATAGGTGAGTATCAAGAAGCTCTCATTTTGTTTCAGTTGTTGCATGATGTTCAACAAACGATAACTTCTGACGTTTTATAACGTGGAGTGAAACCTTTTGTTCTCTGATTCGCAACCCTTCTTTTTTTATTCTTGTGTCTGGCTTCAACTTCAGGAGAGGAAATAGCTGTTACTGACAGTTATTAGGTTGCTAGAGGTTCTTCTGTTTCACCGTGTGGGGCCTGTTTGCCCTTCGCGCTGAAGGTTTAAAGAGATGCGCACTTTTCTGAGGTACTGTAGGGATGTGGTTGCCTGCAGGTCATTAGAAGGACTCCTTGTGTTCGCTATCAGCAGGGTTTCTGTAGAGATAGGGTAGCACCGCGTTGTCTTCCATTAATCTAATTCAAATGATCATGAATAAACTAAAGGCTACACAGTATTGGAGTATCGCATAAGTCTCTTGTGGTAAACCTCTTGCAATGTTGAATCCATAAATTGTCCCGTAAATCGTCTTTAACCAACCAGTATGGTATTATTGGAAAGAATCTATAATACACACATAACGAGGTATCCGAACGGAGTGCTCACTCCTCTTCTTCCGAATCCGAATCGGCAAACATATCCTCCGCTTTTGGCCGCCGTTTTCGAGCCGGGGGTTCAGGCTCGGGCTCAGGCTGTTGCTCAGGCGGCTTCTGCGCTTCCCCATCTTGTCGGGTCTCCCTCCTTTCTGGCGCAGGCTCATCCTCCTCCAGTGGCTGTCCATCCACGTCTTCCAGGTCGCTGTCCTCCATGGGGACACCGTCGATATCACTCATAGGCTCCCCATCGAGATTTTCAGCGTCTTCGTCGGCCATGGGCACGCCGTCGTGGTCAATGTCCATCTTATTCTCAACCGGCTCGGGGGGCTTGCTGGGGTCAAATTTCCCTCCGGACGCGTCTTCCTCGACCGTCTTCCAGCGACTCTTGCCCTTCGCGCCAAAAACGCCAGCCGCATTCTCTGCCTCTGCTTTCTCTTTCTCCTCCGCCAACTCCTTCTCTGTGAGAGGCGGCTTCTCGAACACTTGGACGAAATGTTCCTGGCTCGTCTGCGGGAAAACGCACCATCCTTCCCACAGGTGCAGAAGATTCCCAATGCTTCGCTTCCACTTTTCAGCCTTTAGCCGGCCCCAGCCGAGTTCCTTCTCCAATCTCCCAAGGTGCTCGAAGACTTTGTGTGACCTCAATGCTGACTCGAAAAGCTGTCGATAGCGCCAAGCATGGCGTATACCACTTGTGGAGGATGACGAAAGGATATCCGAGATCACGTAGAGACCCACGAGTTTAGCAGCCGACGTGTCTAGCTTCTCTTTAGACTGTGCCTGGGTTGTCTGAGCTGAATTCTCGGTAGAATTAGCATTCTCAGTGCTCTCTTGCTTTGCAGCGCCCCTCTCAGCGGCGTGATCCGGATTCGCTCCTGTGTAGGCGAAAGGATTCAGCACGTTGGCGACGATCATCTCCACAACCTCGTCCGCTCCTTCGCCGGCATGTTCGATGGCGAAAGCAGTAACGCGTGCGACGTCCCCTCTCCGCAGTTTTGCATGCGTCGTCGGCAACCTCGCCAGCAAATGGGTCAGCTTTGCCTTCTGAAGAGGGTTCATGTATCCCATCTCATCGCCATTCCGCCCAGAACCATCGGCATTCCGCCGTCTATCATCCTCCATATCAGAGTCATCTTCCTCAGAGGAATTATAGTCATCATCCGAGACAAACTCATCTATCTGCGTGGCATATTCGAATCGGATGCCATTTTCCGGAGGAACCCAGCTTGCCCCGCCCTCAAAAAGCAACGAAGAGGGATTCCCAGATCTACCTCTTCGCCCTCGCTTGCCCCGAGAATTCGTGATGATATCCCATAACTTCCAACGATAGTATACGCCGCCCGTACTCCTTGCATCCCACAGCCAAGCCCACTTTTCGTCTTTCTGAACCTCTGGTCTGCTCATGAGCAGCGCCTCAAACTCCGGGCCATACTTAAGCAGATTCTCCAGCGTCTTGTGGATCAGCCTAAGCTGCTTGATATCGGACGGCGGCTTAACCTCGACTTGCAGGGCCGGACCACTTCGGTGGTATGAGGGTGGAGGGGCAAAGCGATGCGACCCCGGTGGAGGAGCACGATTTAAGCTTCCCCCAGGGCCTTGTGAAACCGGCTTTGCACCAAATGGAAGAGAACTGTTCGAACCAAGGCCAACAGTAACCGGCATGCCGGAGCTGATGGCCGCAGAGGAGAGATGCCGAGAGATCGATAGGTAGTAACCCCAGCCAAGATATTTGTTCTGTAGGGAGCTCACAGTACTATCTATATCCGTGGCCGGCGTCTCCTTCGCGAGGGTGACAATGGCCGACCATGACTTTCGCTCCGTCGAATTTTGTCCTTGTTGGGGTGGCAATATCTTGACATTGTCGACGGTGAGGATGGGTGGAATCAAGGCTTTAATGACGGCCGGAGACGTCCCTGGAGGCAAGGATGCAAGGAATAGTGTCGGCTTCGCGGCGGCTTTCTCAGCCTCCTTCGTCTCTGCTGTTTTGTCGTCCTCGTCGTCCGAAGTCTGGAACGCAGCAGCTGCACCCTGCGAGCCGGAGCCGGAGTTCTCGAAGCCCAAGATTCCCTGCGCAGAGTCCCGTTCTCTCTGGAATCCATCGTGATTTCGTTTCCGCGACAGCGACGGCGGCGGTCCCAGACTGCCCGGTCCACTGAGTCGCGGTCCAGAGCTCGTGAAGTGCCGTTTCCCGGGACCTCCGATTGCTGGCCCAGAGCTTCCATGACCAAATGTATTCAATCTTCCTCCTGATCCCCCTCCCGAGGGGCGACTATTATTATTATTAATGTTATTATTATTAATATTCGTCAACGGTTCCGCCTCTTCATCGAACGATTTGACGAAGTCCTCGTAGACCGCCGCTGTCTCTGCCTGTTCCCGAGCGCGCTTTGCCTCCGCCTCCGCCTTCTGGCGTTCGAATAGCGACTTCTTCGGGGCGGCGGCGAGCTTCGACGAGATGTCCGGGAAGCCCTTGACCTTCGAGTCGTCCGGCATCGTGGCGAAGCTGCAGTCTGCAGCAGCCCTTGGAAGGCGTGTTGTTTTGCGGGGGGGGGGAGGTGAAGTTTCGAGCCTTGGGCGCGGAGTCGGCGATTGGAGTCGGTTGGGCGGTGGAGTGGGCGGGTTTCCAAGGTTGGCTTGTCCGCCAGCCCTATCAGGGACGGTCTCGACAGCACGCTCTCCTCGACTCTCCTTCAACTCTACATCTCCAAGCTTCAGCAAAACAATCAGAACCCAGGAGTCGCAATTCGTAGATTACTAATTTTTTTAAAGAATCTATAAATATACATGCTTCGATGGCTCTTTTCAAATCCAGACACTATCACGCTGTCTGTCTCAAGATGCCTGATTTACCACCACTGAGGTCTTTGACGGAAATCTCACACACAAGTGCCTGCCGGGGAGAAGAAGCAGTGCTCTCTCAATCTACACCCCAGTCTTCAGCGTACTTGCTCAAGTCCTTTCCAATACATAATGATACCACCAGGTCCACGAATGTTTCACTAAAACAATCCGCATCAGCATCAGCATCACCGGCCGAGAAGGAGAGATGTCTAAGCCTCCTTCTACGCGCGATTGATCTCCTATGTGAATCTTGGGCCTCGACACTGCTGGACCAAGGAAGAATTGGACAGGCGTGTATGGACCTGGTATTTACGCGTTAGGCCTGATGTCCAGGCTGGAGTGGCTGGTTGGGGCCAGGAAGGGCCGGGGAAGATATCTGATACAGACTTAGTCTGCGGAGGACGGATTGATGCTTCGTCCTAACTTGAAAGATTCTTTTTACGGTAATTTTGAATGCGTCTGAACTACATCTAGATGTAAATGAATTTAGCATTTTGAGGGCATACCAAAAAAATATGTAACCATCGTCCAACAATGTTGCACTGAATTAATTCAAACAAGATTTGCCGCTGAATTTACATAACCTCAATCAAAAACTTATCAATCAAGCAGTCTCCTTCCCAGCATCCTCCACCGCCACGGCGACAGGCTTCTCTGCACCACCGCGCTCCAGCTCCGACACCTTCTCTGTGACGTTGATGTCGGTGTTACGGTGCAGGTCCATGCTCTCCTTGTTGAAGAAGTTAACGTAGAGCGGGAAGATCCAGGCCAGGATGTAGCCCATCATGGGGATCGCCATGGCGACGTGGGCGTTGCGTGACGTCTGGTTGACGAGGGATATGTTAGCCGCCGTCGATAATGATATAATAGAGGAAACAGAGCACGTGGAGCTGTAAAGGGATGTACAATACGTACCACCACCGCTCCCATCATTGGAGGAAAGACGGTCCCTCCAGAGATAGCTGCGACGAGGAATGAACCTCCGCGCTTGGTGTGCCGTCCGAGACCTCGAAGGGCCAGGGTGAAGATAGTTGCGAAGCAGCACTGTTCCAAGTTAATTAACTAGAGTCCTTGTCATGAGAAAGGGTGAACAGGGCTTTGCTTACAGATTCAAAGCAGAAGACCAAGATCAACAGCGCAATGGACGTCGTGCCCGAGGTGTTCATCGCTGCAACCGAGAAAACGAAGCACATGAAGAGGTATGCGGCGAGCATGTATCGCGGCTTGAAGGCCTTCATCATCATCAGGCCGCTGGCCAGGAAACGGTTGAACGCGTACAGGCCTTGCGCCACGGCGAGGAGGTCCGCTGCGGGAAAATTCAATCCGTTCTAGCAAAAGTCCACCACCTTTTTATGGGGTTATAATTATAAACCAGGGTGATCACTTCACTTACATGATTGAGCAGCATCGCGACCAGCTTCCATGGCAAAATTGATGAAATATCCCGCGACAGCAACCTGCGCTCCAACGTAGCAGAACTGGCTCCACACCCCCAGGAACAGATTATACTGCTTCCTAAAGGGGCCCGGATCCACCGATGTCGCCGCGATCTGAGCCTCGAGCGCCTGTTGATCCGCGTCGGTGATTTCGGGAAAGGGCGCAAGGAAGAAGAGGATGATCAGAAGGGCAACGAAGCAGGCGACTCCGAGGTAAACCCACTGGACGTTCTTCAACCCAGCCTCGGTGTCGATCGTGTGCGCGAAGAAAACGCGGGAGGCGAGGAGTGGCGCTACGAAGGTCCCGACGCCCTGGACGGCCTGTGCCAGGTTGAGACGGATCTCGCTGTACCTTGGAGGACCGCAAATGGAAAGGAATCTGATATAGTTAGAAAATATCTGCTCCTGCTCGGATAAAAAAAAGTTGCCTATCTAAATGTCGACTTACGGGTCTGCGGCGGTTTCCAACGTCGAGAGACCAGCACCGACGACCTATATTGTCATTAGACCGGGGCTTGGAGACGGTTAGAATTATAGAACTTACAAACATGCTACCGCAGAACCCTCCAAATGACTTTTTAACACCGCTGGGCCAGAATAGGAGACATCCCACCGCCAGAACGGCGAGACCTGGATGGTTGTCAGTACCAATATTTGGTACGCGCCTGTCAATTATAGCTTGCCTGTCATGAAAGTAACGCGGAACCCAAACTTCCGGACAATCCATCCCGATATCGTCAGCGGGCAGACAAAGTATGCTCCGAAATACGCGGCTTGCAGGCCGCTGGACTTGCTCGCGGTGATATTGAGGCTTCGTTGGAAATGGGAGTTCAAGACGTCCAGCAACCCGTACGCGAAGCCCCATAGGAAGAAAAGAATGGTAACTAGATGACATCTTGTCAGTTGTACACTAGCTTATTAAGTAGACCCTGTCCATGATCGAAGAAACCTACCGAGAAAATTGGGTACCAGAGATTGGCGTAGTGTTAGATGGATCGCGGAGGTAACAGTATCGTCCGCGACTGTGATTTTTCGGCTGTACAGCCGCATGGTTTTGTTTCGTGAGTGAGTTCGAAATATGACGTCCAAAGCGGTGGAAATAAGGTGCTTGGGATGATTCACCCAGTATTCAAACTTGGGGAAACTCCAGTCTCCTGATGGACTTTGCTTGCAGAAGAAGAACAGATCATCAAGAAACGACGAGAGCGATTGGGTAAAATACCAGTGGTCTATTATACATCATGCAGAAAATGTCAAGTCGCTCTGGACCAAGTGGAAGCAAATTTCGGCTTCGGGGGAGAGCCTAGCGAGGAGGAGCTCGAACCCAACGGGTGCCATGACACCGCCAGTGGGAATGCCAGGACTTCTGGAAGCAAAACCATCCGAAGGGGAAAAGCCAATAGAAGTCAGCTAAACACCATCCATTGGTGGAAGCCGGTTCTTCTCCGGCTGATGTTCTCAGGTCGGTCGCCAGGGCTTCTGGTTTGTTTGCTCTTGCAGTTTTGGCGCAGAGTCTCCTCAACGTGTATTTGCAATCTCGTTTTCCGACAGATTTCTGTAATATAGATCAAATTTCCCGCTGGGATTCCTTCCATAATAATCCCAGCCTAGTGGCAGGGAGAACATCGCAAGGCGAGTCAGCTCTGCTATAGCGCTCCGGGGTTGGACGGCATAATGAAAAGCTACCACTCCATATTCGGGGCCCGCTGCATGCGTCGACTGGCCCATCCGTGGCGCTCCCTTCGGGCATTCATAACCCGAGAAACCGAGCGTGGCCTCGCACTGTCATGACGTGGACCTTGGTCCTCTTGACATATAGTATTCCGCGTATTCATGTCCATACCAAATGCTCCGCGCTGCCTCGGGGTAGTGCCGTACGGGGTCCGGAGTATTAGTGTAGTGTGGAGTGCCAGGCAAACCCCGGTTTCACCCCCGCAGCGACAGGCCCCGGACACACCGCCTGCTCTGTTGCACTGCAGCAACATGGCTTCGGAGGTTAAATCGACCCTCGCTTAGGCACAGTGGGAATCTGTGACAGTCAGCGATAAGTCGTTGAGCGGTTGTGCACCAGGGTCATTTGTCGATGGAAAAGGCATGCATATTTGAGAACGATCTCATTCGACTAACACGACAAAAAGAAAAAAAAAAGATGAAAAGGAAGAAAGGAAAATGAAAAAGGAGAGCAGCGCTAGGTTTTCATTGACAAAGAAGGGGGAAAAATGTTAGTGTTAGAGATGGTCACATTCAGCAGCGACAATGAGAGTAGCTACTTGACCATGCTCCATATGAGCAATAGATTTTACCCAAGAAGGTTGTAATATAAAGGGGGAGGACCCTAGCTTGTTTTATCTTGACTGCAGAGATTATGCAGCGACGGAGGTATGCTGGTTTGCAGGGATCAGCAGTCCACTGTGCGCAAAGTGTGACTAGAGGGGAGATTGTTATCCATCTTGACGACCCCAGGCAGCTAAGCTGCAAACTGTCGTAAGAAAGTTTACACTGTAGTAGTGTTGTGAGACAATATGACAAGTACCGGGAGTGTAAGCAGACCGATAAGCTAACGTTCGACGGAATCGGTATTATTTCATCGGGAAGGCTGTTAAGCTCTCCTTCTGTACGTGAATTATTTCTCTACCACCAGCTAAGCTTGCACCGCACCCCTCGCAGAAATTGTTGGGCTGAGTCGATGATAGAACCAAATAGCATAGAAATTTGGGCAAGGGTCTCGAGATCTCGGATGCGCCCTTTCTAAGGGTAAGCTTATCATCCTGACTTGTCTTCACGTCGATGATCGACGTGGATTGGAACACATCTGGAATCTCTGCCAGGTAATAAGGAACATGGGAATTCTTGGCGCTCACATGTAGTAAACTTCAACATTTTTTGTGTTGACGAAAAGAACGATCTCCGCTGTGTGTCTCGGCAGAAAGAAATTCCGTGGGCAGAAGCTTCACGCCGCTGCCGCCCTCTTGGCCGGAGTCGTTATTAATAGAAGGATTGATTGATCGTGTCGTGGTGGATCACGCGTAGAAGGGGCTTCCAGAACAGCTCAGAAATCGGCATCCCAGAATCCAGGCCAAGTCCATTGTCTCTTCATTTATCCCTTGGTTCGCACTATCGCTCTGGATGTGTTATCTCAAGAGATTACCGGACTACGTACAGAGCCACGGAGGCTTGGATTTTTGGAAGCTTCCCCCTTTTTTTTTTTTTTTTTTTTTTTTTTTTTTTTTTTTTTTTTTTTTTTCTCTCTCCAGGATCATGTCTGGATAAGGCGCGCCTCTCCCGGTGTGGCTTCGCATATTTCTGCAAGCTCTTTGGCATGATTGGCCACTGAGAGGCCGTGCGCTCTTCTGTCACGGCATGCAGCAGACAGTAGTAGTGAGAGAAACGAGCAGAACGACCCTCTCCCAGGCGTTTAGATATACAGTACAACACAACTTTAGTCTGAAGTGCTAGATTGCTAATAATAATTCTCCTGCCTAGGCCGTTTTTCTCTAACGCAGCAATCGACGGAGCCGGTGAAGAACTCCGCAGTTCCACTGCCTCCTCGAGAGATGATAGGAGAGCCTCGTGCTCTAGACCCGTTTCAGGAACGGCAGCCAAACCGCAGACGCCAGAGCCACCGTGGAGCCGGGGCCTGCTGAGAGCCCATGCGATTGGCAGCGGATATCTTCCGAGCCTTGATGCTGTGGCTGATAAATCAGGCACAAAATCAGTGTCGTGTGCGCAGGCCCCCCGACGGCCAGGGCGGAGCATACTGCGGCGGGATATCAAAAGGCAGAGAGTATCAGACGGTAGAAGGCACGTTGGCAGTCTCAGAAGACCTGTCGACATCGTATCTGCAAGGTTGAGGTGGAGCTGATAAAGCCACAGAAAAAAAAAAGATAGACATACATCGTGCCAGGGGCCGGGGGCGGTGCTCGCCGAGAGCTCCGCCGGCCGACGCTCGTCTTGGCCGCGCTAAGCAGGCCTCCGTTTCAGCGCCCGTCTCGTGTCCCTCGAGCTCGACAACGAGTCTCCCAAGAAACAGCAGGGCTCCGCGGCCCTTCACCAGCGTGCCCAAGAGCAGCCAGACGCGCATCGGGCTGTGAGCATTGGCCGTTCGGATCGCGGCAGTGGTGCGGTCGTGCCGGCAGGGTCTCTTCCGCTGCCGCTTCGGCCGTGCCCCAAAGCCCTCTCCACCATCGCTGCCCACGCTCTCCCTGCCTCCGGCCGTCCCATCCCTCCCCCCTTCACCATCCTCCTCTGCCCACCTCTCTTCCTCTCACCGCGCGCAACGACCGTCATCGGCCCTGGCATCCGTCCCCGTCGCTCTCGAGGCGACCTGCGTCCTACGTGCTGCCTGAGTGGAAGGGAAGGGTGGCCCGACAGGGCTGTGCAGCGCCATGTCTGGGCGTCTACCATCGCGAGAGACGCAGGATCGCTCCTCTCGCCATTCCTCTGCATCTCAATCCACCGCCCGAGAACCGCAAGAGGATTCTCCGCCTCATGACCACCCCTCCGACCGCATCTCCAACCCCAACGTCTTCTCCGATGACTACTCCCTCGAACCGCTCGATCCGCCCGAGCCTGGTCACATCCGCCGAAGTCCGTCCATCTCCTCCACCGCCTCCTCCGTCACCCTTCGTTCGTCCAACCCGCCCCCGAAACCCTCCAAGTCCTTTGGAGATGAACCCGAATCGCTGTCGAACCCGTTCGATGACAATGCCCGGTCGTCCTTCGACGAGACAACGTACCGATCGAGTCTCCCCCGGAAGGGGGGTGCACTCAACCGCAATTCCTCCGTCACAACAGCCTCGAGCACCACTGCTCCGTCTGTAGCGCAGCGCAGCATGAGCAGCTCCTCGCACTTTTCGATACCCAGGGCCCTTAGTCCTTATACGGGCGCGACGGGTCCGAGCCATCCCTATGCGATGTATCCCCAAGTCGGTGTCGGCCGCTCTCCCAGCGTAGCGTCAACGTCGACCGTACGGCCGGTAGATCGCCCGCCGGTCGGGTTAAACCCACCACAGCATCCTTACGCGATGTATCCGCAGAATATTGTCGTGGAAGAGGGGTTTGATCCCCACTCTATCCCCGTTGGCTTCCCTGGGCATGCGCAGGTATATCGCAGGGCGCCTGGGCAGGGCGATGATGATGTTGCTGATATTATCGGACCCGATGGGCACCTGGAGCAACTCCCGCCGTATACTCGCTATCCGGATGGCATACCTCCCAAGATGGGGATGGGACCCGCTAGTATTGCCAGTGCCAATCGGGATCAAGACTTCCAACTAGGCGATGGAGAGCCACCCCCTTCTGCGTCGTCAAGAACGCTGGTGGAAGAAAGTCCTGCAAACCGGCCCGCTCGACCGCCAGTCGCAGCGGAGACTGCCGCTGCTGACAGCTTCGATGAGAAAGGTGGACGAAGACGCAAGCACAGAACGTGCTGTGGAGTGCCGATCTGGATGCTGGTCCTCATAGCAGTGGTCTTGCTGATAGGGGCGGGTATCGGGGGTGCGATTGGCGGTGTAATCGGAACCGAGTCAGGCGAGAAGTCTGGAGCAGCGAGCGCAAGTTCCTCACTAAGCGGGCATGCGTCTGTTGTGACGGTCACAGCTACAGCGCATATGGACGCGACTCCTCTTGCGACCATTCCGCCCGGCCTTCTGCCAGTTCCCACCGGCCATTACCAGATCCCGGCCAGCATCGCGGACCAGTCAAAGTTCTGCATACCCAAATCTCCGTTAACAGCATCCTGGAGCTGCATGACTAAGGGCGCTCTGGATGTTAATGTTAGCGGCACGGCGACGCAACCGATCATCGAATTCTACTCTCAGCCCATCGATAGCACCTTCACTTATGGAGCTCAGGCGCCGATCTTCCCCACGCCCACACAGACTCTGAGTATGATGCTCGACAAGGGTGACATGAGCCTAGGCCCCGCCTTGTTTTTCTATACCGAGTTTGATAAGTTGGTTATTGTTCAGGAGGACGTGTTCCCTACGACAATACCATCAAAGCGATCGGTTGGGGAAGCGGATCTCATCGCCCGACAGTGGAGCCGCAAGCAGGTGGCTGCCCGGCCAGGTGATAAGCCATGGTTTTGTTGGTGGAATAATACTATTATGGAGTTCTTCCTGTACATCAATGAGACAACCCACGATGATGATGGTGATGATGACGGCGACAGTGACGGCATTTACTTAGGCCCTACTACCACCTTTACGGCCACGGGGGGACCTCCTGCGAGCACCACCAGCGGATCCTCTGCACAGAGCACTTCGTATGTCGGCCACCCAACTAAGATGAAGAGCAAGCGAGACCATGTCCCAAACTACCCCCGCAGGATCAAAATCGAAGAGAAGCGCGGCGACCCCTCAGCGCAGCGCCCGTACTGCCAACAGATGCAGGTCATGAATGACGGCACTGTGCAAGGTCCGATTTCGCCAATTCAGATTGGTATCGATGAAATTATACCACCGGCAACAACAACGAGTCCAGTTGCTAATAAGAGAGATGCCACTCCAACTAAGACATTGGCGGCACGGGGATCTTACGAAAGCACATGTTACTGCGTGTGGCTTACAGATTGATTGGGTTGGATGTATGGTCGGGATACCATCATCACAGGATCACTTCGGTAAGGCGTTCACGGCGGGAGATACTGATCACGCGGCTATGATTTAATCTGCTTGCACCTTTTGTGTTGATTTTCAGTCTATACCACTGTCACATAGCTGGTTCTTATGTGTTGCATGCGCATCAGTCGCAGTCATATTTCCTTCGCTTAGTTTCTTTGCCTCTAATCCGAGTTTTGGAGGCTATGGTTTTTTTTTTTTTTTTTCATATTTTATCTTGCGGTGACAATGTTTGGGCGTTCCGGTGCAAGCACGGTACCATGGCATTGTAACTAAACATTTTTTTTGAGATGTTTTGCACCTCCGGGTGGCTAGGGCATTATCTATGGGGTCTGTTAGGAATGATGTCATTTGTCAAAAGGGGATTTTGGGAATATGATGTGATCTGGTCACAATGTCTGCAATTTACTCAGTGGGTTAGTGTGCAAGACAATCAATATTGATAAATTTTCTTCGTTCCTCATTCTAAATTTTTCCCCCCTGCTCCTTTGTCCTTATCTCTGCACGGCTATTCCTCAGTTGTTGTCTTGGCATGTCCTGGCATGTCCATGGTGAGGATTTGCGCGGTTATGACAGGCTTTCAACGTCATCGGTCCCCTACGATGGACCGGCGAGAAACAACCGCCACTGGATTCTCAGGTAGTTAGGGAACTCGACCTCAGAAATCTTCGACCCTTAATGACAGTTGTCTAGCACTTTGAGACCTTTAGAACCAGACCTTCAATGTCTGCTGTTTCATACCTCGTTGCGAAACAGTTAAGGACGTCCCATCCGTACCTGTGACATGGTCCTCTGAAATACGAAGTTGTATGTCCGCATCGACTGTCTAGAGCTTTTTTTGCTTTTTCTTTGAATTCATACTTACTGTCAACGAGATGCAGTGATCCACAAGACACCACCAAGATGACCGCGATCCTGCGTGTCCGCCCTACAACCAGAGCAAGCAGGAGCCTACTCGCGCGTGCCTCTCGTCGATCAGCCGTCTCCCAGCCCTCGCGGAGAACATACGCTTACAGCTCGTACGGCGCGGATGGCGATCCCAACACCTCGACGTACCAGCAACAGAGCAGGACCCGGGAACTGGAGCATCCAGGCACGTCCGACTCATTGTCTCCAACCGTTCCCCCTCTTCAGTGAATAGACAGATAGCGCTAACACCAACCAACGGGAGACTCCCAGGCCCGCCGCCTCCCCGGGTCTCGAAGGAGTCGGCCCCCCCGTCGGGGCCCGCTCCTCCTCCTCCGCCCCTATCCCGAT
>Ga0207767_1000607_pt1 | contig 18007 bp, 13 predicted proteins | sample HigsolmetaGSP17D_FD_184845 | JGI IMG/M metagenome (GOLD analysis project Ga0207767, IMG submission 184845) | High solid enriched microbial communities from the Joint BioEnergy Institute, USA - SP1-7-D (SPAdes) | ecosystem: Engineered > Bioreactor > SSF (Solid state fermentation) > Aerobic >... | reverse complement strand
CCTCCCCTCTTGATGGGCAGATAGATAAAGAACGAGAGAATCAAATTACCTGGCCAACTGATAAGCACTCCCATACCAACCCACGTCTTGAAGCGAGCGAAACTCAGAAGTAATACGCGGAATGGCCTAGATAGATGTTTGTTATCGGATCAATATCGTAACAAGAAAAAACGATTCAGGAAGTGAGGTTCATCTTACCGTCGAAATGATTGACATATCTAGCAAGATTACAAACCCCACCATCGTCATCGCCAGCATGACAAGGGCGAGCTTGATTCTGGTGATATAATGGGCCTTTTCATCGTCCGTCCTTGCAGCGGGCTGCTTCTCGTCGTTGGCTCTTTTTGTGACATCCGCTGAAGATGATGGGGGTATTGTTTTCTCCCCGTAGTCCTCGTTCTTCTGAAATGACGGATCATAGCCGGAAGAATGAGTCTTATTCGCTGATGACAACGCTGTCTCTGCGTTTTCATCGTTTTTTGAAGGTGGTCAACTAGCGATGGAGCTCGCAGGCACCTGCTCGAGCTTCAAGCTCTCTACGTCCATCTTTTCGGAGTAAGGGAAGAGAAGCAGTTTAGAAGGTGATCTGATCCACTAAGGTCAACAATGAATGGAAATCTCAGGGGCAAGAAAGAGAAACAGAGCTCATTAGTTCTCTTCTTTTTCCAGGCTACAAGCCAGGAACGTCCTGCAGTGGTGAAGGCCATGATATAAATTCTTGAATTTACTATTTTCCCAAACAAAGGTAATACCTGTTAGAGATGGCCCGAATAATGGACGGCGGGATTCGTACTTTCCGAACCCCGCTGCTGACTCGAACGGAATCGGACTTAATCAGGAGAACGGGATTCGAGAATTCCGAACTCCTCATTGTATACGTCACTTAGTGATTTCTTGCCCAGAAACGCTGCAGTGACGGCATTGAGTAGCCTCATTAACTGATATATGCTAACTTACTCCGTAAGTATACTGCGTACGGAGTATAACTTCTGCGTTTTACCGAATGTGCCATCCATAATCCACAGGCCAACCCAGAAATTAGAACCAAGAAGAAAGTGAAGCAAATAATAAAGAAAAAAAATAAAAGAAGATTAACGGCTCTTCTCAGGTCAGAGAGAAGATTCCCACAGAGCCTATTGGCTTAGCTGCTAGACCTAGGGCTTAGGGCTATCTGGCTGAGACAGAATTATCTGAATTGGAGCTCTATTTGCGAGTTCCATGTTTTGCATCCTTTTGTTTATATGCCAAAACTCGTCTAGAATGGAGATTACAACTCCCAAAGCCCAAGGATATCTTTCAGCCAAGGATCATCCTCCTCGAAGGAAGAAAAGACCCTTGCCGTCGGGAGCTGCTCAGCTGCCGCTGTAATCCCTCCAACTGGTACGCTGGCTCGCACAGAATCCACGTCGAATCTCGACTCCCACCAAGATTTTAGACTGGTAAAGATCTTGACAGTCTTGGTGAAGGGGTCTCCTTCGCAGTCAATCTCTAATCCAGACGCAGCCCTCGCCTGCTGCATATGATTCACAAAGCAGTCAACAATGAGTGAGAAATCGATCGTGTTCCGCACGAACCTGGTGTCCCAAGCAGGATCATTGAGCGCCAATAGCCGATACAAGGATGCAGTATCCCACTTGGACAAAGACGATTGTGGAGAAGCCCGCATATTCCAACGGTGGACACTTGAAGAACACATCAAACCATGACTTTATGGACTGGAGGCACGTGTAGAGATGTTCCAGGGTCTGAAAGTCCATGTCTCACCCGATGGACACTAGAGGAGCGCGGGACAGCGCAATCTCGTTCACGACTGCTTCCGTAAAGGGGATCTGGGGTGATAATATCTCTGCTAGCTGTCAGCTCGGCCATGACATGGCAAGCAAGTTTCAAAGCTTGTTCCATACCATTGTTCTCTAAACGTGGTGAAATTTTGCTTTTTAATGTCCTGCAAGTGCGATTGCAGGGCTTTGAGATAGAGGACCGATACTCTCACACTCTCCGCCTGCTCAACTTCTCGATTGCGTAAACAGAGAGCAAACGCCTTTTCTGCGATCCGCTGCAGTCGGATCAGGTACACAAAGCATTCATCGGTAGGCCATTCCTGGTTTTCGGCCAGAGTCTGCAGGCATTCCTCCAGGTACGACGACCAGCGCATACCCTCCAATTTTTGATGGAACGATGCAATACTAGACTAATTAGCCTTAGGATGATCAGAAGAGTAACCGTGCGGAGTACTGACTTTGAGCTCAGCAGACAACAAGCAAGGACTGCTCGCCGGTGCTCCATGGTCCGAGTCTCAGGGGGTTGTATTTTCGAATGGACGTGCGTCAAGCACCGCACGGTTTTGTAGAAACCTTGTAGCGGGAGTCTGGAGTCCCAGATCGAATACAAGAGACATGCAAAGATGGGTGAAAGCAGTCAAGAGGGGTCCGCCATGGACCTGGTAGTGGCTCCTAGGAACATTAGCAGACACTTATTTTTCTTTTCTTGCTATTAAGCACATACCGTCCAATGAAAACAAGGAGTCCCAATAATAAGTCCATATTGCGCTCGCCATCCACCAGAATTTCGCGAGAGGCGATCTGTCTGATTTCTCGGCCAATACCTAATTGCTGTGAAACCGATTTGCATGAAATGGACATAATACACAGCCACAGAAAGGGCCGTTCTCGGAGTAATTGCTGCGAAGAGGTGCTCTCCGGAATGGACATAAATGGGAGATATTTTAATTTCTGCGTACGAAAGATCCTGAGATAGACTTCTGCCTCCTCCGGGGAGGGTTCAACGTGGCCTGGAAGAGCATAAGCAAAGGGCTGTGTAGGTGAGGAGACTGAAGCTGGTGTCAGAGCTGCGAGAGTAACGGAATTCGAGGCAGAACCACAGCTGATGCCGTCCGTCGCCCCGTCATTTGAGACATTCGAGGAATTAGACGCATCTGCGTGTGCGGCGACGTCGCCGAAATTCCAGCCAACAGCTGCAGCGGCATTCTCCATGGTCGGGTTCGCTCGAGTGACGGATTTGAGCAGTCACCAGGCCGTCCAGTTTCTCTTCGAGCCGCGCAGTTTGTGAAGCAGTAGTCCTGGATCTACGTTTTCGAACTGTATGTGATGGTAGGCATTCTTTGTTCAACCGGTGACACCTGCAATTCAGTTGGCATGCCGTTTTTCATGAGGCAGATGAGGCAGCGCCAGATGACAAACCTTTCGCAGCTGCTGCCAACACTACGGATGATACATTTACATTTTGCACGGGCACAATTCATGCAAGCTTGTCCATACGGGGCTGGTCTGCCGGCAGACGCTGTGTTAAACTCCATGCTTCTCTAGGCCCGGGTCTGATGGCGCAGCGTCATTGGGGGATCTCCTCCCCGACAGATTCGTTCAGGTACACAGAAAGAGTAATACCGGCCACGATAATGTGTGGCACAAGATACTTCGGAAATGCAGAATTGCTGCGAAATCCGTGTCAGTGTTGGATGGTTGGAATAATAATAGGAGGATGGGAATGAAATGCCGGGGAAGGAAGGGCAATCCCGCCGACGGATTTCGGCGTTCTGAATCCCGAATCCCGTGTCATCCTCCATCGCTAATCGCGATCAACCACGCAATCTCGGATGGATTCTCATCATTAAACCGGCGACTGATAACAGAAGACCAGTGTGGATGTTCCGAAAACAGGATTTGGTTAAATATAAAAGTACGCTCCAGAGACTGCCCTGCGGAGGTCATAACAATGCGTGCTAGGATGAGCTGTTATGGACTCCATTGTATGCATGAGAGCAAGCGGAGTCCTTATAGCCAACAATTATTGGTTTTCGATTCAGTTGCGATGTTGTAGCCAGATTCATTAATTCCCTGACCACGGTGTGATAGGCTCACCCATTTCTTAAGCAAGATCATCTACTCATAGAAGACAGATAAAATATCCCACGGGAGAACTAGGGCACTGTACCTGCTTCGTGCTGCTGGTCTTAACTAAACCTTAACCAGCACTTAGTGTGTCATTAACTAGACTTTAGTTAAACAAGGTCAGTGCTGGGGCTATTCCACTGTCGCAAAACAAAGGTGTCAAGCCTTGGAGTGTTTTCCCTGCTACACTGTCAACATCTTTCAATTTGGAAATAGTGAGGTCCTGTGAGGGACATTATTAGTGATAATATTTTTGATTATCATTTGGGTATTATCACCTAGGACTACCGGTCTTAGGGGCACCCTTTACTAAATACTAGTTAAGGCTTAGGGGCATCCTTCACTAAACCTGAACTAAACTATGACAGTACAGTTACGGCCACATATCTGATCTCCCAGATGCCCCAGATTGGACAGCAAGGAAATACACTAAATTTTAATTACAGTGTGAAATAAAAAGATCAAAAGCCCACAACAGACGGGATTTGCAGGTGCTCACCCACCCAGTTACTAACCGCCCGGCGTGTGGCTTATACACAGTGGATACTCGAGTGGGTGCTTCCTGGGTGAGCCTGAGGGCGACGCCACTGCGATCATGCAACTGTGGGTGAGCAAGGGTGAGTACGCAATAGATGGGGTGAGCCACTGGGTGAGATTTACCCAGGGTTGTGTGATGTCATGCAATCTCACCCAGACCAGAACTTTATCATGGACTGTGTCTTGATGTGAGACTCTTTATACTTAAAACACCCAGCAGCTTGGCAGCTGTCATAGCTACAATGATGCAATGGCAGAATTTAAGCAAAGTGCAAACGAGAAAGGCGGCATCCATATATGATTGGGAGTGTCTGAATGCCGCAATGGAGAGATTATTTCTTCATGGCATTGCTCTTCTTTCTGTGTGCATGATTACTATTCTTATCTGGAGAACTTTTTGCCCTTCTGTGCCAGTATTCGCTCTGATGCTTTTGTAGAGACCGTACCAATTAAGGTAGCTAACGCTGGATCATGTTCAGGTATAGATGATTTCATCAATGCAACTCATGCTCTAGTGAAGAATTCCAGTCCTAGTTAACATATACTAAAGAGACTGTTTTGTCCTTCTGCCCTGTTCTGGTGCAACAGTTGGGGATATAAATTTAGACTGAGTAGATAGTATTTTCTATATCTGGAGCGCGCCATGCAGCCCTAGGAACATACCATTATGAAGTTAATCTGCGTGGCATGGCACAGGTGTTGTATATGAATACTGCTGCCCCATAAGTATATTTCTTGGAAATCAATCCGAATAATATTCATTATTGTGTAAATCTTGAAGGAATGTTGCGTTGATAACTGTCTCTGAAAAGATTTTTGCTTCGATCTTGCCAGTAACTTGCAGCATTGAAAAGGTCGCCATGTCAGTTTGAATTACTTAGAAAGTTCAGAAAAAAAAGTCTTGGGAAATGAGCCGGATTCTCTCAGCTACTGGACCAAAAGGCATGCTGGCTGAGGTCTCCATCACGTTCGCAATTTATACAAAAGCTATGGTGGAGCTTCTCGACCACTAGAGTGGTTTGTTGAAAGCAACATCAGGATGAATTATCTTCATCCTAATATCATCAAGTGCCTTACTGCCATTTCACGGATTCCAGGTGCAGCTTCCACATACATGTACATGCAATGATAAGGCAACTCTGCGCTAGTATATTACTCATTATTCCACTTTCAGGTATATATTTCAGACCTTATATACCCTCTCAGTTGTCCCCAAGATATCAACCGGATTTTCATGACCGCATTCCAGTGCCTCCAAGCTTAAAGGTCCAGTGTGACCGTGGACATAGCCGTGGCTTTCGCCCACAAACTATAATTGTGGCACTGTAAAACAGTTGGAAATAAAAAATATCGCCGAAAAGTCTGTGTTTCGTTGTAGCCACTCCGTGCCATCTGCAGGGCGCTGGGACTCGGTATATACTGTACAATTCTCGCACGCTCGAATCGTCGCTACATCAACATTATGGCACCAGTCAGCAGACGTTGGATCTCCCGTCCTGTAGCCCTGGCATGAAGGTGGCTGTGACCACAGCCGCGGCAGATGGATGCATCATCTTGACCAACCACTGGCCTGCATTTGCATGTTAATCTGCAGCTTGTCAGTTCATCTTTTTTACAGGCTGCTTTGTCCCATTCAGGATACTTCAATTGCAATCATGATTCTAATCCCTGTGGATGATATATTGGTACAGAACATGTCCCCTAGCAACAAGCCACTGGTCTGGCCCGGGGGCGGATATCTTCTGTCCTTTCCATTGCTCATTCAGAAGGCTAACAGTCTCAGCGCTTATGTGACAGCTGCCGCGCCTCTGTAAGCATTGGCTTAACACTTCTTCCTAAGCTGGCTTGGACACGGCCTTACTCTCAGTATAGGATCTTTTATATAATTAATCTACCGCCACTCAGTGATTGCTAGAATGGCGGCCTAATCTATAATAATAACCTGGTAGACTTATGTCGCCAAGAATTCCATCATATGTGGATATATATCATCCTCCACTGATATCATCATGAGCCCCTAGGAAGAAGGTTTCTCACTTTTAAGTTAAGCGCAGCCCGCTGTACTAAGGTATGTATTATTATAGAGCCAGGCAAGACGCTGGCCACATGGCTCATGGGAGACATGCACCTCGCCGGCGCAGCCGAAGGCAAGACCAGCGTTCTGCAATAATAATATACAGTGTCATCAGACAGATACCTGTGTTTACCTCTCAAGTACAGCACTCTCCCGCTATCAATCCTGTCCTGCGTAGGCCTGTACTTAACATGTGCGGTAGATCTACGACAAGGATCCCCGGGTCAAGCTACCTTCCTTGCTGCTTTTGCTTTATTGTGAGCTGGACTGACTGGGCTTAGGGTAAAATACAGTAGCAATCTGCCAAAGCTGCCAAGCAAGGGACCCTTGTTAACAAAGGTCTTGGCAACCTACTACTGTATCTCAGCAACATAATCTCTCCACCGACTCTGCACTATCTCAACCTTTCCTTATTAATACTGTGCGCTTTCCCTGCAATGTTCTTAGCATGAAAAACAACTCGCCAAGAACTTCATCTGTCATCCTCTGTCAACCATATACCGTATGACCACTGTAGAAACGGATCAATCATCAACCAGTGTAGTGATTATACTGTACAGCGCTCAATGAGGATGTTCGCTCCGAAGGATGACTTACATTATTATCCGTATCCACTTCGTATTCTCTCTTGTTTTCGCCTATTTTACCCGATTAGTCCTGTACGCACAAACCCAGGATGTACAGTTGTCAGACGGCCAAATACCAGTACCTGACTGCGACTAGTGGCCTTGGGCCTCTTTTTGTAGTCGAGCGGTATTTTCGGTCAACAGCAGTATATAAATCGCTTGTTGTAGAAGAAAGCTAGAGTCATGATATCTAAACTACCAGAGCTAGAGTGGATTCAAATAGCATCTTCTTTGAAGGAAATGCCTTTTTTAAAAAAAGATGCATCTTAACCGGTAGGACCGGACCGACAGGACTATGATAGCGGTGTAGGCCTCGATACTGATGCCCCGCGGGGCCCCGGTATTCCCCGATAATCAGCGTTCACCAAAGCGTCATGCTGTATCAAGTTGACAAGAAGATTCTATAAAGCAATTTCGGCACAAATAGTCGGCATATGCATATGAGTTCTGGCTTGGGGGTGCTATTTGGTCGTATTGACACGCATAAATATAGGCTGTAGGAACCGCAGATTGTTGCAATAATCAGAGTTTTATTTGCCTACGTCGTTCTTGCGCTATTTGGTTCCTCTTCATTGAGGATTCTTTCAATGCCGTGACATCCAGAAATAACTCTACATTAAGCCAACAACCGAGGTAGTGTACCTGTCAGGCATGGGAGCTTCAGACATTGATGTGCATAGAACAACTGGGTGCGTGTAGACTACTGCATATCAGTAGTGTATGTGTGAAACGAGATGACTCCGGTTTGACTGATCAGAAGCTGCAAAGGCAGATGATAAGAGATCTCTGACTTTTGTATCGATTTAGAGGTGATCGGTACTATTAAGAGGTTTTGCAACTGGGAGATGTCATGTTCTGTTCCCTTGAACAACCCTCTTACCGCCTTCCTTTTACAGCCAAGTAAGCGATCACCTGATTCATGGAAGGAATCCTTGCAGATCGTAGGGTATACCCTAAGTCAGTCCAGAAAGAGGATAGTGCAATCTACTAGGTTTAGTGTCCTTTAGCGCATACGCAAAAATTACACGCCTTTCCCGATCCAGCCGGAACTCAAGTTGTTTGTTCCAAGGTTGTTGCTCCAGGTGGATCCGCTTGCAAAACCTCTCGATTTCATGCCCGCATTCAAAGGTCAGATTCTTGCAGGCCAACTGCCGAAAGCGCTCACCGGTATTGTCATGCTCATACGGATGAGTCGGAACCAAAAGCCGCAGAATTTTCACTCTGTGCCATGGATCCTGATATTTACCTCCGTTGGCACTGTGCAGGCTCCTAGCTCTGGCCAATCAGCGCTCGCATCTCTCGACGACATCTCATCGTCTCCTCGGGGGAGACCACTCCGTATGCTACCTATAAGACCTGCAGACGCAGGTCCTCATCCAAGATAACCTTCTCAGAGATCTCACACAGACTGTCCAGCACCAGAGCAAAAGTAAGAAGATCAAAGCGCCTAACCATGGCCAAGTGCAGGACCTTCGAGCTTTCCCCTGTGTGATGGAGGGTTTCCCAAACTGCATCTTCCCAACAAGGCCGTCCGGTAGGGTGCATTGTTTCCCGAGGAAAGGAGTTGAGAGACCACACAGCCATTTCCTTTCAGCCGAGCAAAGTGGCCTTATCCTCGGGTACTCTCGCAGCAGAGTGGTTCCGAAGCTGGTGGAGCCGCCGCCCAAATCGGCCCGGTTGTTTGAATCCGCGAACAATCGAGAAAATACCACGGCAAAGAGCCTCGATTATTGGATGACGTGGGGCGTACCACTGGACGGAGTATATATTAGAGCATGATGGAGATCCACAACACGGGAAAAGAAACCCTACCATTGACATCCAGCCCCAACACAAATCCTTCTCGTGTAAGATTCCGGTATCTTTCAACTTGATTTGTGCCACTGTGGGAAGATACAATAAAAGCCATGACTTAGCAGACTAGGTTAGAAATCAACTAACTCCTTTCTTGTAGGACTCTGGACGTGTCAGTTAGGCAGACGATGGCCTGGGATGCTGCGTCGCGGCCAGCACTCGTGTCCAGCACACAATTCCACGTTCGCGGACCTGCTGGGCCAGCGAGACCCTCCCAGGTTCAGAGGATCCAACCGCGGCCAAGTCCCGGCTGATCCCGATAAGCCCAGGAATAATGAAAAAACTTTGCAATCCATGTGCAAACGATTCGCGTGTGGTGTCCAGAGTAGGGTTTTCTTTCTCTCAACAGTGCACTAAGACGGACTTGGAAAGGCGAAAATTCGGCCACAGAGTATTTATGTCCCGGAAGGCCTCAGCTGTAAACTCAACCTCCTTCAGCTACTTCCTTCCGAAAAGTTCATTCACGGCTCCTCCCATCGATCGATAAGCCAACGGTCTCTCTCTCCTCTCCGTCCATTCATTTCCCTCCAATCCACCACCCAGCGCAATGGCCTCCTCTCGCGTGTTTGCCTCCAGATTGGCCACCTCGATGGCCTCGACCACCACCAAGGTCGCCCGACCGGCCCTCCGTTTCCAACTGAACACCGTTCCCAAGCGGACCTTCACAGATGTCAGCAGCGGCCTCCGTGCTCAGAGAAAAGACGCTCCCTTTGCCACCGCCTTCCAGACCCCGAAGCGTCAGCTAGCGTCCAACATCCTCAAGGCCAACGTCCGCCAGGTCTTCAGCAACTACGAGTCTCGCCGCCACTACTCCTCGGAGATCGCCCAGGCCATGGTCGAGGTCTCTAAGAACATGGGCATGGGCTCCGCCGCCATCGGTCTGGGAGGCGCCGGTATTGGTATCGGTCTTGTCTTCGGTGCCCTGCTCATGGGCGTCTCTCGCAACCCGGCTCTGCGTGGTCAGCTCTTCACGTACGCCATCCTGGGCTTTGCCTTCGTCGAGGCCATCGGTCTGTTCGACCTCATGGTTGCCATGATGTGCAAGTATGTGTGATGAATTAAAAATTCAGCCGTCGTTGGGGGGTAAATCGGTCGGGGGGTATTACTATTATTACACTTTCAGCATCATCTACGACTTTTGGATTGTACATATAGAGTCTGAATGGCCACTAAACTCCAACTTTCCGAGCCAACACTCTATAATAATCTCTGGGCGTATACCTTAAGAATAATATGCTGCAGTGTCCCACTAAGTGTGGGGTGATATCTTAACGCCGTATGTGCCTGGTCCGACCAGCTGCTCTAATCGAGCCACGGGAAGCAATCACATACAGGCAGCTTCTGAAAGTATGTGAGTCTGCTCAGGCCGGGGGTAAAGCTCTTTACACTTTATCGTCACAATGAAATAATCAGGAAGATGTATGGAACGTGACGCAGAAGAGCGGTAGTCTTAGGATAATACTACTGTAGTAATACAGAGCAAAAGAAGACAAACTACATACACGACTGTGTGTGTGTGTGTGTGTGTGTGTGTGTGCATGTGTGGCACTAGGCCTAAAACAGCAGGACTGGCGAAGCTGGAGGCACAAGACATCTCGGGAGGCCTTCGAACAAGACGTTCCATGTTCTACTGCTGGGAGTATTATTTTTATTGCTTATGCTGGTCAGTTTGACAGTCACTTGTTGTTGTGCAGTTGTGGATCGAGGATTCTGCGATACGGTCGCCGGATCGCGAACGTCATCTCTGTTCGACGTCCCGGATGTGTATGTGATGAAGGTGAAGGAGCAGTGAAATGTCGAGGCATTATTATTATTATTTATTGTCCACCGCGCTTGATCATCATGCTCAGCCCTATTTCCGCAGATGAGGCGGGGTAGGACGGGGAAGCGGAATATGGTTGAGGATTCAGGTATATCTTGTCTGTGTCACAACTGTTGCATGAGTTGCATGCAAGGCTAGTTTCCTGCTTGTTATTATTATTACCTCCCATCTCCCACCCCTCACCCCCGTCAGCGCCGACCCTTGAAGAACTTTTGATCTATTTGTGAACCCAGTATTTAATGCGCCCTTCGGAGGTCCGTTTCATACTGAGTATTGTACAAGATGCTTACAGAAATCACTCAACATGAACTCATTCAAAAATAGGACGAACCTCATAATAGAGAATGCCTCATTTGAGCCTGGCTAACTGCAATACTCTATAATAATAAAAAGAGAAAGTGCAAACCCATTTTGATACCTGCTCTGTTCATCAGGATAGTCAGATAGTCATGATCAGCACCAAAAAAAAGATACAATAGACAATCAAGATCCTTTTGGTAACCAGATGTCTCTCTCTCGGTTGTTCTGTTCTGAGGTCATATTTTCACATATATGTATATTGCTTTTCAGGTCAGCTGGGACCTTTCTTCTGGTCTTTACTTCCCATTTAGCAATAATGAAACACATAAGGGTGAGTAGCACCTGATGTCTGGGAAAGATACTCCTTTCAAGTTACTATATAGACCTCTGCGAAGAGCTTCAGCATCTACATAGATGGGTCTAGCTCCTCCACCTTTACAAAGCTCTTCTCATGTGGTTCCTCTCCCCTTGAAATTCTCTATCTTTGTCGCTATTAGTACAGTACTGTGATCACTCCAAAATCATGTAACTTCGTCACTCGCAAGTACTGATTTCCAACGGCCCTATCATAGGTGACACATCGGTCGCCAGTGACTGTTTTGGCCGAGATAGATACCGCATTCTCGCTTTTCTTCTTCTTCTTGATAACCTGCGGTGAATCCACAGGATTCAGCAAGTTTCTGTGACTCCTCAGCTTTTTGCCGCCTCTCTCTGCTCCTCCCTGTCAGACATGATTATGATCATGTGACTAAATGTGTCATTGTAATATGCAAGCCCATCGAGGTCGTACACTCTGGAAACAACAGGAGGGAGAAAAAGGAACAAGAAAAAAGAATAGTTAAGCAGGCACATGCCCTTTGATCTTGTGTTCTCAGTCACAGGGCCTGCAGCCCTGACCCTAAATCAAAATCACCTTGCTCACTCCGCAACTCTCGGCCTGCTTACCCTCATGTTTCCAGCACATCACCTTGCTCACCCATTATTACTTGCTACACTTTCAGCATCAATGAATTCAGGCGGTACCCTACTGCCAATTGACACGCGCTTATTTATTAGTGTGGGCTTAAGTACAATACGGTTGTGAGCGGACGGAAAGTCCTATTTCCCACACCCTACATACATGGTTGTAGGTGCTGTACGGAGTATCTCGCTGACGAATGAACTAGCTAGCTTTTATGGTTGCTTGGTGACTGTATAATGTGTATGCTGTCAGGGGACTTCCATCCAGCTGCAATGATGCAAGACACCTTGATGATTTGGAAATCAGAGTGTCCTGTACAGTATCTACTGTACATACGGAGTATACTGACACGGAATGATAGAACACTCACTATATCTTTTTTTTTGACAAGTCAGGAACGAAACCGTACCAGATCTCTCTATCCGCCATCTGTACAGTATATATCGGTACGTACCTGATCAGGAGATCTAATATTTTTTTTCTTCACCTATGAATTCCTTTTCTTATGTTCTATATTAGTTGCATTGACCCCTGTGGCAGTCTGTCAGAAGAATGAAGCCCTGGAGGAGACATGGGGTGACACAGAGTCCAATGAGGGGTAATGAGGAAACTAGATATGGGGACAAAGGAGAGTGCAGAGCACGTGACTGGAAGTGGTATATGGTAGATGGGAAAAAGGGAATACGGTCAGTCCAACTTCCAAGGGACTGTACTAGCCTGGAAGAATGAAAGGAAGATATACCAACGGACAACTACCATGGAGGAGGATATAAGGACGTTCTTTCCCTGGCATGGAGCTACTTCTCCTTATCGCGTCTTATTCTCATACAGATCTTAGGATCTAGATATTCAACTGGTTTACTTGTCTCTAGTTCCTTGACTCCTATCAAATATCTCACTTTAAGAATAACAGTTCAACTGTTAGACAGTTGATGCCTTTTGACACAGTCTCGCCTCGCCTGCGAACATACTTTATGAACCTATCATGCATTCCTTGATCTTTTTTTTACAAAAGGTGTAGATAAAGCGTTAAATCAACAGATGTCGGACTGAGTGAACCTAGTAATCTAAAGGTATGAATGATGAAGCTCTGATTTTCTCAATCTACCTATCCGACTAGTTATTTATCTCATGAATTAGGGGCCTATGACCTTCTGAATATGGAAACCCAAAAATATGATATATCAAGAGTTATAACAAAGAAAAATAGGCGACTATGGGAATAGGCAGTATGATTCCTTTACTGCAGGGATTCTGAACTTCAAGGGTCCGGATCGGCGTGTGCTGACTAGGTTGATAGGATTCTTGGCATACCGATAGGTTATAGTCGTAATATTCGGCTGACAACAGAGAAGTCCGTTCCTACTTTTCTAGTTTTCTACTAGTAATTGAATGGTTCTAGGGGAAAAAACATTTCGAAACAGGATGGGAGAATGAAATTGTACATACTGTATATTTCTCGAGACTATACTATCTATCTGCGGTGCTAAGGCAAGTGCCGTATGATCTTTGACAAAATTAATAAACTTGTCTAGAAAAACACATTCTCCCTAAAATGGATCGGGTAGGGTCGTCAATGACAAACTGTTTCTCTTGTGGCAAATTATAATAATAATAGATAAAAAGGAAGAATATGCCAATGAATCTGTCCATCTCCACAATCCACACACAGGAAGCAGTGGTTTCCGATTTAAATCAAATCTCAGACGGTCCCTTCTTCCTTAGTACATCAAACGCTTTCATGACTTTCTCATCCTCATTGTCGTGAATGTCCCCCGAGCTGAGCAGGTACTGGCCCTCGACATGCCGGGCCGTCATGATGTGATTCCGGATGTTCGTCTTCACGGCGGCTCGCAGACTCCGGCAGATTCCCTGCCCGGGATAGGCGACAAGACCCAGTGCCGCTAGGGGACACACATCGTCGTCAGTTGGATCCATCGTAATATATTTCAGTAAGGGGAAATGAATTACAGGCGACAACTTACCATGAGTTGTTTTTGCCGCCATACTTATCGTCCCCTTGGCGAACCCCTTCGCGGCACCGAGCGCGCCGCCCTCCTTCGCCCCCTTGTACGGCTGGACGACGAAGTCCGCCAACCCGCCTGCAAGACCGTGCACAAAGGACTTTGCGCCCACGATAGCGCCGCTTTCCCAGTCCCTGACCTGGCCATGGTCCTGGACCTCCTCTCCGTACAGCTTCGGCAAAACACGCATCCCCTCCGCGGCCGCGAGGGGGATATCCACTATCAGGCCCTTGAAGTAGTACCCCATGAATTTGCCGTACGCCTTCGCCGACGCGGTGGCCATCAGGCCGGCAGTTTGCAGGCCGTTTCTACTACTGCTGCTGCTGTTGCTGCCGTTTGAGCGCTCGGACAGATTAGTGCTCGAGCGGGCGCGAGTCAGAGCATTCGTCGAAGAAGAGGTGCTTCCGACACGTGAATGGGAGGAGGATTGGCGCCTTTTCTCAGACTGGGCGTGCTTGTATTCCTCGTACGGCTTTATGAAAATATCGCCTGTTGCTTTCATCACGTTCACTGAGACGTCCAGGGCTGCGGATAATGTGCCCGTCGCTGGGTCCCACCGTCTGTTCTCTATGAGAATGGGCTTTGTCTTGTATCTGCGAGGATATCGAAGTATTAGTTGGTATCTCTGATAGTACAGTACAATCGAGCCGCCTAGCCAAGCTATAGAGGTGGTGCTCACAGTTCCAGTTTCTTCGGTGTTATTTTTAGATGGTCGATTAATATCTCAGCTGCCTTCTTCGACAGTTTCACCTTCTTCCTTCCGCTCTTGTAGAGCCAAGTAGCCGGCTGGTCTTTCAGGATATCACACTGCAACGTTTCCAGCGGAAGATTCCTATGAAAGGAAGCGACAGCTGCTTTCACACCATTCTCTGCCCGTATTTTTGCCGCGATCGCCTGAGCGGAGGCAATTGCCCGTGGCGACAGACAAAACTTGATTGCTTGAGAGAGATTGCGGCTATTAAGCTGGCGGTGGGGGATTGGTTCGGGTCCAGCACCTGCGGTGGCTACCATCTTACCCCAGAACGGTTGACTAGATAATAATTGATGTTAGTTTCCATGGATATATTTCGTTTAGGGCCACTTACTCTCCAAAGAATGGTACGATGACCGTGGGCTTCCCATGGAGCAGTCCACAAGCCGTTGTCCCTGCACCGCCGTGGTGCACCACAGCAGCGACGTGCGGAAACAGCCATTCGTGTGGACAATCTCCAAGATAGAAGACGTTCGGCAACTCTGGGCCACCGAGATTACTCCATCCTCGCGAAATAATGGCACGTACTCCGCTTGCACGAACAGCTTCCAGGATCGTTGTAGTCATCGCTTCAGGGTTGTCAATGACAATGCTGCCGAACCCGATATAAACAGGGGGTGGTCCAGCCAGAAGAAAAGCTACAAGGTCCGGCGGGGGTGTATAAGCTGGAGAATCACGGAAGAAGAAGCCGCATACATCTGTCCTGGTGAGAACAAAAGGCCAATAACAGGAATGGCAATGCATCCTCAAACCTACCGATATGCGATGGCCAATCCTCTGGCTTCGGCACAAGAGCTGGAGACCAGCAGTATGTGAAAGGGATTTTCAATGTCTCTGCAAGAAACGGTCCTTCCATCCCAGATACGGGCTCCAAATCAAGTGTGTGTCTCCAGGTGTTGATGATGTCGCCCAACCTGGCTGGCAGTAAGCCGTATGGAACATGCCTGTGATGGTTCAGACAACCTACTTACCCCTGCCACGATAGCCAATCGACAACATTATACGAGACCCAGTTCGCCAATTTCGCATCGGGCCCAGAATACTTGAGGTTGGACAGAGGATGCGGAAAGGCCCTGGTGCTGGTCCATGGCATCGTGAACATCAAATGCAGCGGCACGCCCAGCGCCTCTGCACAATGGACATGTGCAAAACTCGGCGGATTCGCGATGATGGCGTCAGCCACAAAAGGCACGTTCGTCGCAGGGTCAGGCTCGACGCATGAATTCCAGAACCCGCCAAGCATCTCAGCGATCATCGCGCGCTTTCGTTGAATGTCACCGGCTCGTAGCGTCTTCATGCTCGGTATCAAGCCGGGGTTCTTGACCATATAGGACATCAGTTCTGCGGGATCGCCGCCAATCGGGTAGAACTCCAACCCTGAGTCTCTGACAAGTTTGTCGAAGACATTGTGCGTCGCTAGCCGCACACGGTGGCCATGCCTCTGGAGTTCGTTGCCGAGAGCAATAAACGGCTGCACGTCACCGCGGCTCCCAACGACGTGGATCACGACGTTGAGCTTGATGCTCCATGCCTTGAAGTTGTTTTCTTGTCTAGGGGGTGGTATGGAAGGTGGCTCTGGGAAAGGTTCGCTTGGTGGTGGGAAGAGTTTCGAAAGCGTTTTGCAGATCCTGGAGTTCAAGTCGATCTCGACACGGCCGTCCTCTGACTTTGGTGAGAAAGTGTTTTTTCTGCGACTTGTGAATATGTATTGATAGATCACATGTTCCTTACCTGCTCTGAAATCTATACTGCCCTCTACCTGCAAATGCTCCGGTGCAAACTCCGTGTACGGTGGCGGGGGAGTTTCAGATTCATCGCCGTGCGAGCTGAAGGCCTCATCGTATTTGGACATTTCGTGACACGAATGTCAAGGATCGGAGACAGGAGACCTCGTGATGCTGACCCAGTTAGGAATCGGAGAAGTAGCACGCAGTCAGTATCTATTCAGCCTAAGCAATATATATAACCTGAGAAATCAACATACGCCAAAGTAAAGCATAGTAAAGGATGGAAAGAGAAGACGATTGACAAGAGGACGAAGATTATCCCGTCCCCCATGCACTAGCGCATGGGCTGGTATATGAAGACATAAGCCCTGCAGGTGGGTTCCCTGCGCACCAGCCAAACTACCAATGGGCAATAGTTGGAGCTTTTCTAAGCTTGATTTCCGCATGGGCATGTCTTAATTTTCAGCAAAATCTATAATAGAATCCATTCCTACTGGGCCCAGTCAATTGATAGTGTCTGGGGAACTCTCTGAAGCCTTATCCGTTGCTGGCAATCACATTAACCCAGAGCCGTAAGAAATGCGACACGTCCGTGTTTCTTAGCAACGTGGCCAAGACAACTCCTGGGATGAGCAATCCAGTTACGACTGATTTGTTCTAACGTCCTACGTTTGACATTCCCAATCGCGATTCCTCTTTTTTATCATGTTTCTCTTGGCTTCCATCTCTTAATCGACTCGACCGTTCGTCCATTATTATTGAATTTCCGACCACCACTAATGGGAAAGAAGTACGAGGGACACGCGTCCACGGTCCTAAAATGATCATAATGCAGAGTATGGAGTACAAAGTGTCTGGACCTTAAGGAGGCTGAGCAAGTCCCCAATGATGCAACGGACCGTGCCGAGGTGCAAATAAGCTACTGCCATTTATGGAAACTAATACGAATACGGCCCACCAGTGACGCCACACTACTGTCTGTACTCAGCCAAGAGTCTGGTTTAGATAGAGCCAGGCAAAGGTTTAGTGATATCAAATATAGCATGTATGCAGACGCCGGAGAATTTTGCTGCTTCTTGCAAAAAAGCAATTGTTGCAGGTTGAAGGTTCGAGTGGTAGGTGAAAGGGGTTTTCCTATTTTAGGAATTTGATGCCCTAAACCGTCACTGTATCTACAGTATTTCCGCGAGTCCAAAATACAATCACGAGTAGATCCAAGATGCAGTAGGAGGATCCCTGCTCCTTAAGCTTAATGTCGGACTGCGCGAACCTAGTAATCCGAAGATATCATGATGAAAAGCTCTGATCATTCCAATCTACCTAACTATCTGACCACTATTTATGGACTTAGGGGTTAAGACCTTCCGAATACTTCTTTGTTTAATGATCCCGAGACATTTTCGTGAAATAACAAAGGAAAATA
>Ga0207767_1000596_pt1 | contig 18388 bp, 18 predicted proteins | sample HigsolmetaGSP17D_FD_184845 | JGI IMG/M metagenome (GOLD analysis project Ga0207767, IMG submission 184845) | High solid enriched microbial communities from the Joint BioEnergy Institute, USA - SP1-7-D (SPAdes) | ecosystem: Engineered > Bioreactor > SSF (Solid state fermentation) > Aerobic >... | reverse complement strand
CCCCCCCTGTTAATAGTACAGTATAAGCCTAAACTCTTTACCCTGGATTTCAAGACACTTCTGTATTAGATCAGACATCCAATTCCCTATATGGAGAACGGAGTACTGTACTACGGAAAACCCCCTTTATCCCTGTCAGCACCTAATTGGCCTGCAGAATACTAATAGCCCGATAATAAACTCCCCCGTGGCCACCCTTGCTAGGTACCGGTTTGCTGGGCAGCTTTGACCGGTTTTGTTTGTCCAATAAGAAGGAAGATCTATATCAGGAGGTGCAGTACTGACTCGGTTCCAGCAGTGAATATTATTTATACGTGCTAGTTTTTGTGTCTACTGTTGGACTAAAAAGCGTGACGCCACACTTTTCATTCTCAAGGTTTCAACCTTACACTCCAACATATACTTATCTGATGCCTTCTCTTGTAAAATATGTACATGTTATTCATGTTATTCCCAACGTTACTTTTAACACATACAACATTGGAGTATCCAGTACAGCTCGAAGTGTATGTACAGTACAGGACCTTGGAGACGAATAGAATAGAGAAACTTTAATTTCTGCGTATATGAAAATATAATACAAAGAACGAGCGACTGGATGTACAAATAAATAATATAATAATAAAGTACCTTCCAACGATTGACACGCTCGGCCGCGACAAGGGCCTGTGGGTTCGAACCTCCATGGCGTCAACCATCTCAGCGCATCTCCGTCTCCAAGAGACTTACCCTCACTGCTCATGGTGAGGATGACTCCACATAACATCCACATCCTCCCTGACAGTGATGCCGTTCATCGCATCCGCCCCCATTTCCTCATCACTCTCTTTCGTGTGCATGGACGTACCCGGTCCACTGATCTCATTCGTCAACTGGACCTCGTCTCCATGGGGGCCGAAGTTGTCATAGTCGGCGTTTACAGTGGTGACTGCCCAATCTCTCTTGCTCTCTCTCTTGCTCTTGAAACGCGACCCGGATTCCATCTTGATGGAGGCACTGTAGCCGTTATTCTGGCCTGAATTTGACTTTCCTGAACGGACGCTCGACCACCAGCGGCGGAAGAAGGGAGCGAACGTGGGCAAACAGGCGCAGACGATTCCGGTGAATGGCTCGACGCAGGACCAGACGAAGACGGGGGCCATTGACCAGGTTGGATCGTCGGAGTGGTTGATGTGGTCCAGCGTGATGATACGGACGACGCTCGCAATACAGACGCTGCGCAGGATCCATCAGAGAAAGAACCAGGCAATAATTTTGTTCCGGAGTGCGTCTCGAGTAAAGTAACGGAGGCTCAGGCCAGCTAGGTATGCAGGTAGGTATGGTACTCACAAGCCACCCAGTAATAAGATGCCCATCACAGCAAACTTCTGGCTTAATGGCATCTGCAGGCCAAATATTGTAGGTATCGGCACGCAGAGGATAATAACGTCAATCAACATCGCCACGATGCCGTTCCCATAGAAAAACTTGTTCACATCTATGCAGACGCCCACGGCCTCGGGGTCCGTGAATTTCTTCCAGAAGTATGGGATTGGTCGGCAAGCGACGAGGATCGTGACGATAATGGTGACCCAATAGCCCAGGACGAAGAACATCGCGAGGTAAATAGAGGACCGGAGGTTGAAGACGCGGCGGTAGAACATCACGATGGATGCTTTCGTGCAGGTCACTGCCGTGGCGTAGATCATAACGTATGCAAAAAGGATCTGATGTTATTGCTAGCTTTCAGCACTTTCTGGACCCGGTGAGCTTCTTTTTCTTGGACAGAGGCCAAAAAAGTACCTTCCACACAACCGTAAATTCATGTTTCGTGAGCGCCTGCAGATGTCTGCCACCGCCATATGGCACGCCTATGGCCACAGCTGATTAGACCCGTTGCAGACCAGCACAGGGCCCGGAATCTGATGACTTACTGACGAAGCAAGCTATTGCAGTACCGTATGAGAACACCTGGGAGAAGAATAAGCGCAGGCGGACATAACAAATGTACAGTAGATCGAAACTCACCAGCGCGCAAAATATGAGGTAGTCGTCAATTGCAAAAGCAACCTCCTTTGTTTTTAACCGGGCTGCAACCCGCAAAGCAACAGCCCCCGTGCCTAAGATCATGAGCGGGATTACCGACCCGAGCAAGTTCGAAGTCTGGTTTTCCGAAAGGTCTACGCCAGGCGGTGCAGGCCCAAAGTCACCAGTGGCTGACATGCTGGACCAAAACTTGATATTATTGGAGGAACGAAAGAGAGAAGAAAAGAATAAAGGGAAAAAAAAGAACAACAAAGCTCTTCGGATTTTCAGTTTTCCAATTGTCTAAAAGAGCGAATAATAGTTACATCCCCTTGTTCCTCACACAGCTTACTGAATGAAAAGAAAGACATAACTAGGAGCGAAGATAAAATGATAGCAGTGAAACTGTACATCGATATCTAGATCCCCCATAGGGCAAGTACAGAACAATACACAGTTCAGCATTCCAATACGAAAAACAACCCAAATTGGTTAGCCATTTCCAAACGTGACCCGCAAAGAGCTCGATTCCACCAAAAAAACACACAGACGGTACCTGGCAGGAGTACCAGATCCATGGCGGTGTCGCCGGTTCTGCAGGGGGGAGCAGGGATTGAACAGGGGTCATACCCAAAGTCATGGTGTTAAGAAGCCGATATTCTTCAGGAGACCACTCAAGTGCCGTGAAGAATCCATTAGATAGGTGGCAGGCACGAATAGTACCTCTTCATAGATCGGCAATCACGCGGGTATTGTACCAGCGGAGCGTTTGAGGTGCAGTAGTCGTCAGCGGTCTGTCAACAGCTTAACTGCAACGGCCAGCGGTCACCGTTCGCAGAACCCCGGACAAAAAGCCTGACTGGCCTACTCCGTAGTCCCAAGAACGACCGTTCAATGAATCAACTGTCTCAGATCTCGGGTCAAGGACCGAGCAGGTAGATTCCACAATATAGGAGCAGACCTAGCCTGGAATTGTATTCAGAGCGGCACAAAAGAGAGAAGCTCATATTAGCATCTGACAGGGGTTTCTCGGAGACTAACGCTGAATCACGGGTACGGAACGCCGCTTCATTTGTAGAGCAGATAGCAGATAGTCTGAAGAATCCAGATTAGCTCAAAAAAGTCGATGTCAAGGTGCGGCGCAGTCCGCCACCGGCGGTTAGCGGCCGCGCCGCGGGAAGCTGTTAGTGCTTCCGACACGGTTATTCTGTATCCGGGGGGCCGGGACCAGGGGGCAGACTCAGGCTTGAGCATCTGGGGTTAGAAAACATGCCGACTAACTCGTGCGAAGCCGTTGAAGCCTGGAGTCTGGCCGCGAAAGCGGACCACCCTTCCCCGGTACAGCACGGAGCACTCTGTGGACCGGCGGTCGTCATCACGGCAAGCACCGACTGTACCGCAATTATGGACGGGTACGGGGTAGATCTTCAGGCTTCAGCGTTTTAATTTGCAGACTCCGAAGCCAAAGTTGATCGACAGCTCGGAACACCCACTATTGTTAGGATGTCTCATGTGGGTACACTGCTAATATTTCAGCTACCCTTATCGCCGGTTGTTGTTGTTGCTCCTTCAAGGTCCGCAGCTGTACTCTCTCGCTTTCTCAATGTTGTCCAAGTATCCCTGCTTGCCAGAGTTGAAGTCAGCTATTGCAATAATGCCCCTTATCAGCGAGCTAGCACAGACAATGTTTGCTTCCATCGCCAACCGCAGTACTCAGGACAGGGTTAGAAATGCTCGTCTGCATAATAAGCACAGCTGCCGGTGTGCCCTGAAGGAATCATCAAAGCTTAGTTTGATTGATTTCCCGTTAAGCTTACGTGTAATATGGAAGTTGAGATCAGTCAGTGTCGGACTAGCCGGAACTTAGTTCTGCAGCATGGAAGTTAGCTACAGCCGTAGCCAATGTTCCGGGAAGAATGGTTCCTCCTGGTGCCAAGTTATGCTACCTGTTGTGCTGGGAAAACGTACATTACCTGAAATATGTACTCCGTACTGTCTATACCACCCAGGGTATGGAGTTGATATCTCGGGTGTCAGCGGGATTGTTTCCCAGCAGTATGAGGCATTAAGACGGCGAAGATGATCCTCGACCGAATTTGAAGTTCAAATAATTTATGGGAATGAGGGGAACCTGGTGTTCCCATCATGCCTGTCGGCGAACACATGTTAGATAGATGCTAAGAGCCAACCGTTATACGGGGTACCGGTTGGACTTGGCACAAACTCACCTGACCATACCGGATGGCGTTGAAAATCTTCAGCGGCAAATGAGGACGTAGCGCTAGTTAGAACCGTCGTTTTACGCTTATCTTTGGCTCGAGATGGCAGGTCATGGGGACGCCGGCATCTGCTGGGATCAACATGACCCCATGCCATTTGAAGTACCGAATCCTTTAGCCGGTTGAGCTGAGCCATCCCCGCAAGTACTTAATCGTAGGTATTTAAATCTCGAGAACGAAGGTATAGTAGACCTACCTATACGAAGTACTGAGTACCTTATTATCTTTGACACCAGATCATACCTTCTCGTAATCATAAACACTCACCATGCAGATTCATCCGCAGAAAGACGAGACCATCAACGGGGTGCATCTGACTGCAGCTGGCCTCGTGGCCGAGGGCAAGACCCCGTCAAACTGGGTTCCTATCAAGGAAGAACCCGCATACTCTCGCAGAAAGCTCAAGATCATCTGCGTGGGCGCCGGTTATTCTGGTCTGACCCTTGCTCACAAGATCAAGCACGAGTACAAGCTTGAGGATGTGATTGACTTTGTCATCTATGAAAAGAATCCGGAAGTTGGGGGAACCTGGTACGAGAATAGGTATCCTGGTGTTGCTTGGTAAGTCATGCGTTGTTCGCAGTAAGTGCTATATGAATGAACATACTAACTTCCACAGTGATGTTCCAGCTCGTAAGGCCCTACTTGATACATAGACCACGATAGGATTTCAGTATCCAAATCGACTGACCCTGGCTAGACGCGTATACGTTCCTTTTCGAGCCAAACCCCGACTGGTCGCACTTCTATGCCCCTGGTCCGGAGATCAGGGAATACATCAAGAGGACCGTACGGAAGTGGAATCTGGACGACCGTGTTCAGTTCAACTCCAGAGTGACAGAAGCAATCTGGGACGAAGATTCCGGGAAATGGAAGCTGAAGATCGACCAGAACGGTGAGATCAAGGAAGATGAGGCAGAAATATTCGTGAATGGAGCAGGAGTCCTGAAGTGAGAGAAATGTTACCCTCATTCTTCCAGGACAGACACTAACCGTCATGCTAGCAAGTGGACATGGCCCGAGATTGAAGGCCTTTGGGACTTCAAGGGCAAAATTATGCATACCGCCGCCTGGTATGGCCTAATTACTTCTGGCTAGTAGTGAAAAACGGGGATATGTAACATGACTGACATTAACACAGGGACGAGTCCTATGACTGGACCAACAAGCGTGTGGCCGTAATTGGAAATGGATCCTCGGGCACTCAGTGCGTTTCGGCGATGCACTCAAAGGTGTCAAAGCTCGTCAACTATGTCCGCAATCCGACCTGGATATCCATCAACTTCTGCGCCGATAAAGCCAAGGACGGCCACAATTTTGCCTACACAGAAGAGGAGAAAAGGCGGTTCAGGGAGGATCCTAATGCTCACTTTGCATTGCGTAGAGAACTTGAGGCAAGGTAAGTGGAACGATCACTTTCCATGCACATGACATGATTGTAATAACCATTCTGTTTTCTTCAGCATCAATGGCTTTTTCTATGGCATGCTCCGGGATCATCCTGCCCAGGTTGGTCTCGAAGCTCTCTCCAGGAAGCAGATGGAGGAGCGGATGAAAAACCTTCCGGACACTTCAATCGCGAAGAGAATGATTCCCGAGTTCCGGCCAGGTTGCCGTCGTCTGACTCCCGGTGATGGATACCTGGAAGCTTTCAATAATCCGAATACCCGCATGCGCTGGGAACCGATTGAGAGGATCACAGCCACTGGGATTAAAACCGCTGAGGGCGAGGAAGAATTTGACCTGATTATCTGTGCCACTGGCTTCGACACATCGTTCATCCCTCCATGGAAGTTTGTGGGACGTAACGGCGCTACCTTGGATGAGAGGTGGAAGGTCAATCCTGAAGCCTTCTTTGCCGTGCAAGTCGACGGTATGCCCAACTACTTCATGTTCAACGGTCCGAACTGTCCCATCTCGCACGGGTCAGTTCTGACACAGGTCTCGTTCACCTGCGACTACATCCTGAAGTGGGCAAAGAAGATTGCCACTGAGGACATCAAGTATGTACCTCGATATTGCTCCTGAAATATTTATCACTGACTCATTCTCGTAACAGGTCGATCGACGTCAAGAAAGAAGCCGTTGAAGACTACAACACCTGGGCTCAGGAATTCCTCAAGCGCACCGTGTGGGCAGACCCTTGCCGCAGCTGGTACAAGAACGGCAAGAAAACGGGTCAGCTCACCGGGGTATATCCCGGCTCGGTCCTCCACTTCAAGGAGTGCCTGGAGAACATGGGCGGCGAACACTTCGACATTCGATACAACTCGAAGAACCGCTTCCGGTTCCTGGGGAATGGCACATGTGCGTGCGAGAAGAATGGCGAGGGCGATTTGGCGTACTATATGGATTGTATGAAGATTTGAGTTGCCAAAGCTAGGAGGTTCACTTGTCACTCTGTGCAAGCGACAGACAAGAACGGCTACCAGGGTGTCAGAGAGACCACTCTCTGTTCCCCCCTTCAAATGAGGTATTATATGAACTATGCAGTCGATACAGCCTGTTCTTTCATAGGATATAGGTTACTTTAAAGTAATATAATTCTAAATATAATGGTCATTTTTCCCATCTCTTTTGTAGAAGATAACATTACGTGTACTATAATATGTCTTCCTAAAAGCATCTAATATCTTTGTGGTATTCCCTAATATGCGAAACTTCCATATCGTTCTACTATCATATAACTTGTGATCTTGGAACTTTCGTTTTACTGCTTCATTGTTGACTGTCCCGCGAGACATCGCCTTATAGGGCAAAGAAAGCCCTTCTCTACCTCCCTAGTCGGCCGTAATGTCTCCTACCTCGAAATGAGTTCGAAATCGAAACGCCTGATTTCAAGCTTGAGACCAAAAAGGTCAATGCGCACCACGTAGCATGTTAATGTCGATCAAGACCGGAGGAGGCCATAACAGCAATGTCGATGTCAATGTTAGTAATATTACCGACGAGGATATTTTAAAAACGGCTTCGCCAGTTGGGTTATTTGATCCAGTAGGTACTTAGTAAAAATGCAGCGAATTTCTTCATCAAGTGCCAAGTCGGAGAAATTTGGAAATGGAACCCGGAAAAGTGGGAAAAAATTAAACTTCATATATTACTCCGGTAGGGGGAATCGAACCCCCGGCTGCTGTGTGAGAGACAGCGATGTTAGCCACTACACCATACCGGATTTGTTCCTGCTGTTGGCTCCCTCTGCTTACTTGTCAAGATCCTGCGTTTTTGATGCATTCACCTAGTCCAGAGTTCCTGCCTCATCCCTCGATTGATCTCAAAGATGGCGTACATTATTTCCAGTCACGTAAGCTGTATACCTATTTTCTATCAACATCACGTGTCTCATGGAACTTCGCTACTCAATCACACGGGTACAGAAAGTACTGTCAACGGTTTACAGTTACGCTCCGGGATCCTAGCTCTTTTTATATAGTACAACTCGCAGCCCATGATACGGACCTATGCGGTGGGCTGGATAGCGTCATGTCAGTGTGAATCCACTGGAAATTACCTCAACGCTAGGGATATTAGATGAATGAGATATACTTGGATTGTTCTTAGCAATTATGGGCAGCACCTGTACATACATGACCCAAGTCTCGACCCCTAACCCCCCTTCCCCAACCCCTCTCCTAGGCAACAAGGCGCCCTCCCCGTTTCTGGGTTATATTTTAGGATTTCCCTCACCTGGCACAAAAATCCAGGTGAATGGACTAGCTTGGTTAAGCCGACTGGGCCAGAAGGACCTAGCAGCTAGCACTCGGTGTCGGGGTGTCGGCCGGGGTCCAGGGTTCGAACCTCGCCTTGCGGCACAGGATCGAGTAACGTAAACGCCTTCTTTTTGATTTTCTTTTTTTTTTTTTTTTCATTTAATCCCAGCTAAGATATTCACCAGTCTAGCCATTATTTCCTGACCTGCCGCAGATACAAAACGCGTGAATCCTGGGTTCCACTATCGGCCTTGTGAGGAGGAAGAGGAGGTTCTCCGGTCGCCCAAACGTGGTGAGATTGAGAACGTACATTGCTTACGGCGTCCTTGATGCAAGACATAATGGAGGAGTTGAAGTGATGGTTTCAAATGTCCCCTGTGAGCAGACAAGGCATTCTCTCTTCCAAAACATTCCAACCCTTGGTACTTATTTGATGTCAAGTCATATCAGCACACCCTGCCTCAATGTTTCACGATTAATTAATTAGGCACCGATGAGCCCTCCATATGCATTCATTACATTACAACAAAATCGTCACCGCAACCGCACTCACTGTCGCCGCACCCACAGTCACCCACCCCGTCCTGATAACCTGTCCATTCGTAAGCAGCCTCCCCGTACTCCACACCAAATACTTCGCTCCATTGAAACAATGGAACGCAAACGGCCACGCGACGCAGAACTTGGCCGCAACCTTGACCGCAACTGGCAGTGCACCGAACGCCGCGGCCATGCTTGCTGACGACAAATCCCACCCGGCCGGCCAGCCAAGATAGTGAGTGACAGCATATGCAGTGCCAAAGATGTAAAGGCCGCCGGCGAAGAAGATCCCAGTAATGCGCTCGAGAGCAGAAAGCACGGAGGTAATCTGCCATTTGTAGATGCCGAGGTGGGGAGAGACGGGACGATTGAGGCGTTGGCGGGCAAGGATTTGTCTGGCTTCGTTTTGGGGAGTTTTGATGATTTCGATTGATGTCGCTGCTTTTGCTGTCTGTGGTCTATATGGGTATTGTGAGTATGTACTATGTAGGTGTGGTAGGTCTGTAAGTTCGTCTATTGTGAAGTAGAACATACCTAACTTGAATACTTCTGGGAGCGGTAATGGGAAAAGCAGCGATATTCTGTCTGGCCCTTAAGCGCAACGAGGCTCGCAGTACCAAATTGGAAGTGGATTGCACTGTAAAAAATTAGTTTTCCTAATATGGTCCTCGTACTCCCAAAGCAATGATATGGAACAGGTAGATTCCGATGTGATAAATGATAAGACAACCGTACCCATCTGCAAAGCCATCATGGAACTCCGTCAAAAGCCCATACCACCTCAAATGAATATCAATTGCTAGAATAGATCCATAATAGAAACGAAAGACATACCACAGAGAGTGAAGAGTGTTGATGTATATACTCCGTAGAACGAATCAGCGGCTCGGGCTTAGTTCGCGCGAGGCCGAAGCGCGAGGCCGAGAGCCGACGGCGGGACCGAAGGACGCTACTGCACGAGCTTAGCTCTTTTGTCGTTAGCTCCCGCGCCAAGACGAGTTAAAAGGACCTTGCTTCTGCGGGGAAGTCCGCGATGTGGATCCGGTTCGCGCCGTGGTCACCATGCACGTTCCTATTCTTATTCCCGGATGCTACGATGAGAATGCACCGTGAGAAGTATGCTCTGTATACTCGATTTTTCTATCGCTCTCGAGTCTAGAGCCCTTCTGTACAAGTCGGGAAAGTTGTCCCTTCGCAGACCGTGCATATACCTAGTCTTGAATAGTGAAGTTCGAGAGACGTGGCCGGTTATTCAAATGTCCAGGTGTTACCCATCCAGTTAATTACCTAGGTACCTATGAGAGAGGTACGCCGAGCAGAGAAGATGGGCCCTCTTCTCCCTTGCAGGATCTCAGTTCTTTACATTTCTTGATAACTGATATTGGGATAGTATACCGGACGTCCTGGGTATACTAGGTATGACGAACCGCAATTATACTCGAATGCTTCGGTTATTGAAGAGACAGGCGTGGTTTAGTATAAAGGAATACGTATATCTAGTTCTTCGTGCTCAATTTCCACATTGTGACAGTTATACACTGGCAGCTTAGCAGGCTAACACGCAACTGTTGAATTACCTTTGGGAATTGCTTAGGTCAGCACTACTCTGACTAGTCTTGTCTATCGGATTTACTCCATTTACCTAACACATCAGAATTTACTGTTGGATTAAGTGTACTTCTGTACTTTACTTTTATATTAACCTACAGAACTTTAAGCCTCCCCACCTTTACCAGGATTGAAGATGACATCATGCCTAGTATATCACACTAGGGCTTAGAACCATGAGTGAAACTTGCAAGTTGCAAGGTCCAAAAGGAAGGGTAATTCTGTATTAATTAGAACATGTAAGAGAATATGTAAGACTTTAGATAATGTGAACTTGAAACCAGTGGAAATTTTGCCTGCCAGAGAGAGCAAACGTGCCGAAAGGAATCAACTAGCTGGATACCTAGGTAGGAACCTATTCTCTAGTCGTTGCCACTGATTCTTGCAACTTCCTTGGCGGAGTGCACAAATGAGTTTCCAAGCCACGAAGTAAGCAATTGGTTTTTCTGACTTTAGGTCAAGGATACCTACTCCATAGGAAAGCACCAAGGACTGGTAGTTCAGAAATGGTTCCCCTGACACAGGGGCAAGTGCATCAAGGGCACCAGTGGATGAAGATAGAAATCTTCATATTGAATGTCCTTGTTATCATTCAGTCCGCAGCAGACCGGACAATACGCCTTCTCATTATACGAGTGCCAACTAGCTGCTGACAGTCACTCGTTTATTTCTAGTCATACCTTATATAAGTATTCGTTTTGTTTCCTGTAAATCAATAAACGGTAATATAGTACATAGCTTGCGACGGACCGGAGAGTAGTAATCCCGACCAAACACCTGCCATTGAAAGGGCCTGTCAGCGGTTGTACTGCTCAATAAAGATAGAGGCCAAAAGTAACATAGATGTACCACTGTCTCCATCCTAAGCCTCCAGCATTTTACAAAATAAAACAAATAAAAGAAAAATATAAAGTACAAGCCGGTGTTAGCTGTGTCCCCGATGCTTCCCTCAGGCGCTCTGTCCGCTTGAATAGCGTCGATCTGCTCTAGCACATAGAAGCGCAGCATGTAGGCGTTCACTCTCGTAACTCCCTCTCTTTTCTTATTCGGCGGCTTTAGGTTGCCTGAATCATTTCTTCCGACTGGAGTATTTCCCTATCATTGCCATTCTATCCATATCTACCAGGTCCTAGTCAGTCAGTGAACACTGTCCTCACTAATCATCACCCTTGGGCAAGCTATTCACCTCCTTGATGTCGGTGCTGGCAGATTTGTGCACGCTTACTGATGTCACTAGCCATCCTGTGATCCAGTGCTGGATTAGTTATTCTGCTATTAGCCTGTGCATCAAATCCTGATATGCGTGCAGTGTCAATACGCAGTCCAGCCCGGTGCCGTCGCACGGCATCTCAAAAACATCCATCAGCTCCATCGAGCACAACGAGGTCCGCTTCTCGAATACGTGTCCAAGTTCTAACTCGCGGCGCCCGAGGACGTGATCTCGCCAGATGCGACGCAGTTCCCCGTACCATTTCTGCCCGTTCAAAATGGGTTTGCGTGCCGATTTGATGACTGTGAACGTCTCTGCGTCACGGAAAAGCGCATGACATTACTGGATGTCTGTCCATCGCATCCCTGGCCGCGAAAGACTTGACTGACATCCGGTGCAGTTGCAGACTTTCTTCAGGGGAAATGCGCTGCAATATCTTACCGACCCGTCAACAATCTCATCTTCGTGCGACAGGCCAGTGTCGAAAGGCGATATAGGTTCTTCCAATACAGCAGGCAGACGCAATATCTGATTGTGCGCAGCAGTCGCTGCCACCGAATCTAACCTTGTTTCTCGATGCTTGGGACAAGAGCGCGGAGGGAATCCACAAGACACTGAACTGTCACCTCCCACTCAGTGCTACCGATTCCCGCCTTCTAGACCATTAGGTGAACTCGATGTATCTGAGCATATCTTGCAGCCCGGAAACAGAAAAAAAAGCATTCGGAGTGTTTGTGTCTCAGATAGCAGCTGAGTTTCCCTTTCTGATGCACGGCATTCCAGCTTGTTCTGCTTTACATCTCGCGTACCTTGGTCCTTCACAGCGACCGAAATATGTCGCCGAAGCGTTGAGATATCAAGACCGGGCCATACCTGCCCTTCGGTGGGCGTAGGCGAGCATATATATGGGAGTATCGTGGGAACAAGAGGGTTCTAGCAGAGGAGCAAAGCAGTATGAGCTTAGTCGGAAAATAGATGCTGAAGAGATGCATTTTCGCACAAAAATACCTAAGTAGGTCCTAGAACTATGCATATATCCTTGCTTTCATCTTTGCTTTTTTTTCCATCGTTTTAATTCTACGCTTGCCCGTGATTGGCTCCGTCGTATAGCACAGATTGTCCAAGCGTCCGGGGTAGGCTATGCTAGTATTGCTGCATACTGGTTATTATGTACTGGGGTAGGCAGTATTACTTAAAATAAGCTGGGGCCTGATGGTATGCCTAATTTCTGCTGGTTCCCAGTGGCAGTGCCCAGGTGCGACACGACACGATGTAAGTTTTGACGAACAGGCAAATCAGCCCTACTCGACAAGCTTTCGTGCATCGCTTGTATCTGTGATATTATTTATCTTGATATTCATAAGGTCCGGGGAAGTTGGGTGGGGAGGGAGAGGGCAGGGGGCCTGATTGTTGAGGCTGAGCTATCCATGTCGTGTCTTTTCGGGTCTATTGCGAGAGATAGGTTAGAGGGATGGCGGGCTGTGTGGTAACAGGCCCGTTCGTAATGTGTTGATTCGGATGGAAATAATTACTTATATATATACATCTATGTCCGCTGCTGTTGTGTCTCTGACATCTTCAATCAATCAGTCTATATATGTACATACATGCTGGTGATCTTGTCGACACCTTTGCTTGCAGTACCGGCCTAGGTATGGTACTTATCTTTTCTTTTTGAAGACAGCTAGTTATATACTTCTGCGCTCGACAATTCTTCTGTTTTTATTTCTTTCCCTTTTTGGTTTTTTTTCCTGAGTGCTACATATATAAAGCAAGCGATCGTTCGAAAAATGACCACAACCGCCACCAGCACGGCGACCGGGACAGCGACATCGACGACATCAGCGACACCGTCATGCGTGAGTGTCAAACCCGGAAAGAATGGATACCTACCTCCCGACGCCTGCGGCGACCTGCTGCCATACGTCCCGTCGCTCGCCGCGGCGGTCATCTTCTGTCTCTTGTTCGGGGCGGCGCTCATCGTGCATACGGTGCAGGCCGTTGTTTTGAGGAAGGTTGGTAATTCTTCCCCCTTTCCCCCTTCAATCGTTATTAGCATTGTTCTCTGCATGTCTATGGCTGACGAATGGCGGGATGATCAGAGATTCTGCTGGGTCATCATGATGGGCGCCCTCTGGGAGCTACTGGGATATGTCTTCCGCGCACTTTTGACGAGGCATCAGAACGTGGTCGGGTATAGTGTTGGGAATCAGTTGCTAGTGCTGCTTGCGCCGTTGTGTATGTTCTTCCTCCACCCATTCTTTCATGCTTTTTCTTTTCTTTTCTGACCATTGTTGAATTCTCCAGGGATCAACGCCTTCATCTACATGATCGTCGGCCGGCTGCTCCACTTTTTCTTCTCTCCGTCATCACCATCATATTCCTATCCATCGGAACTAGCAGAAAACCTCCCAAGAGGGACAAAGACAGCAAAGGCCGCCCGCCTGGCCGGCGTCTCCGCCCGGCGGTTTGGCCTGCTCTTCGTCCTGCTCGACATTGTCGCCTTCATCGTCCAGGCGTCCGGCGCGGTCATGCTCTCGGGCAACGACGTCTCGCAGCACACCATCGAGCTCGGCATCCACATCTACATGGGCGGCATCGGGCTGCAGCAGTTCTTCATCCTGTGCTTCGTGGCATTGACGGTCACGCTGCATCGGAAGATCCGCAGGGCCGCTGCCGCGGCGGCTGCCTGGCGGCGGTATGAGAACAATGCAGGCCAGGAGGCATTCGAGGATGAAGTCGTTGGTGTAGATGTGGAGGAGAAGATGGGTCGGGGGTCCATGCCCTGGCAGTGGCTGTTTTGGGGCATGTACCTTGCGTTGGTGATGATTTCGGTGAGTCCGTCTCTCAACCAATACATCTATATACATATTAATAAAGAGACAACAGATCCGGATCATCTTCCGCCTGATCGAATACAGCCGCGGCACGGACGCCTCCAACCCCATCCCCACGCATGAGGCGTACCAGTACGTCCTCGACGCGCTGCCCATGTTCCTCTCTCTCGTCGTCATGAGCATCTTCCACCCGGGCCGGGTGCTGAAGGGTCCGGACTCGGAGTTCCCCAAGCTCAGCCGGCGGGAGAAGAGGGAGATCAAGGCCGCGAAGAAGGCCGCGAAAAAGGCGGAGAAGAAGAGGAGAGATTGGGATAGTATGAATACGTCGTATGACTATAGCTATACGGGCGTTGGTAGCCGGGGGATTGAGATGGTTTGAGCTTGTATATAGTCCAATACTTACACTGGCGGAGGAGGAAGTCAGGGTTGGGTAGGATGTATGGATTTCGGTCAGGATCGCGCATTGTGAGCCCTGCTGTTATTGTGGGCGTGGGCATAGATGGGATGGCATTTCTTCAGGTGTATTTCTTATTCTTCCATTCTTCCTGTGAGAAGTATGATGCATCTATGCAGCTTGATTTGAATTAAATTCACTTTGAGATGTACAGAACATATCATATACCTACCCCTTCAATAGAATTAGAGGATAAAGAGTACAGTACAAGCAAATAGAAGACAATAAATACTCGGTAGCTAACTTTTGAGAAAAATGGTAGGCCTAAATCTATTACTGTACCTAGACATATAGGTACAAATACAGCACATACATAACATCTTCATAAGCACACATTGTAAGCATTAGAACTATGTATGGACAACAAACAGTACTTGGTAGGCATAATTCGTCCGCACCGCACCGCACCGCACCCCGCGGGCTGACACAGCATCGCTACCCAAATGGCGCGGCGGGAGGAGTGAAAAGTGGAAAACGACACTCTTTTTTATATACATCTCTCTCAATTAACATTATAGTTCATGTACTCCATATAAGCCTATAATATCAATTCTCCTTGAGACATACTCTCTCTCTCTTCTCTCCACTCCGCGATCGCATACCATCCCATCCCTACCACGCCCATACCCCAACCTGCTCACCTAGGCACCTAGATAGATATCTACCCATCCATTCTCAAGAATTCGAATCCGAAAAAAAGGAAAGAAAGAAAAAGAAAAAGAAATGACAACCCCCCGCGTCTTCATCATCCGCACGGCGAGACCGAGTGGTCCCTCAACGGCCGGCACACGGGCACGACGGAGCTCGCGCTGACGGCCAACGGCGAGAAGCGCATCCGGGCGACGGGCAAGGCGCTCGTCGGCGACCACCGGCTTATCGTGCCGGGCAAGTTGGCGCATGTGTATGCATCCCCTCCCTTCTCTGTCCGTTACATTACATGTCCTGGTCGCATGCGACCAGACAGTTCCTTGACTTCCCCTGTCGCGATGCAACCGGTTGACACAGAAACGCTATGAAGATACGTCTCCTCCCCCGCCTCCGCGCGCAACGCACCCTCGAGCTCCTGCAGATCGGGTGCCGGGAGCGGCTCCCCTGGCAGGAGAGCCGGAGGCCCGAGAACGAGGAGCCCATCCGCACGGAAGCGCAGGTCGAGGTCACCGAGGCGATCCGGGAATGGGATTACGGCGAGTGCGAAGGGTTAATGAGCGCCGAGATCAGGGAGTTGAGGAAGAAGCAGAGTGGGGAAGGGGATGGGTCGTGGGATATCTGGCGGGATGGGTGTCCGGGTGGAGAGTGAGTGTCCTCGTACCCTCATATAGGTCAATTGTCGTTGTGAGGAAGGGAACACAAAGAGCGAAAATGGCTAATTTCATTTATTTCTGAGTGTTTGTCTGAACTAGATCCCCCCAAGACATCATCCGCCGCCTCGACGCCCTCATCGCCGAAATCCGCGACAGGTACCACCGCCCGTACATGGAGAAGCTGAAGAGCGGCAACCCGACAGACAGAGCAGAGGCCAAAGGCGACATCCTCATCGTCGCGCACGGCCACATCCTGCGCGCCTTTACGATGCGGTGGATCGGAAGGCCGCTGACCGACACGGCGCTGATACTCGAAGCGGGCGGTGTCGGGACGTTAAGGTAAGTCCTCCGTTCTTTTGTTCTTTCGTTTTGTTTGTCTAGTCGATCGTAAAGTCGCGCAGCCGGATCGGAAATCCAAACGGCAGCAACATCGATCGAAACACCCGGTAATAGTGATACCACCCAGCTACGAATACCACAATATCGACGAACCGGCCATTATCCTCGGTGGAGGGTTCGTCGTTGAGAGCTAGACATCCAGTCTCGATATGGTGGCAGCGTAACCAATGGATTCGGACGGGAGGTTATCTCGATGAGTGAAGGGACCATGGCTCCGTCGAGAGAGTGCGAGATTTCAATATCGTAGAAGGGCCCTCAACCCCAATATCCAGAAGCCTGCGTATCCCAATGTCCAGAAGCCTATGTATGTAGAGCACCAATTGGAACTCAATTTGTTTGTATCGTCCTCCTTCCATAGCGCCTCCTCATCCGGCTCCAAAATTCCATCCTTCGGCCAGAAACAGCAACAAGGCGACAGACAGATCGACCTATCATCTCGATGTATGATAGAGACGCTTCATAAGCATGAGGATATGGGTGTCATCGCCCTAGGACCTCAGAGTCTTCCCTCCCTTCCCTAGCAAAGCAGAGGGGCAAGCAAGCAATGCAACGCCAGCTGCGTCCTGGAAAGACCTGTGGTTTCACTAAAAACCATTAGCCCCAGGATCCCATAAGACGACATATCAGACACCACAAACCCAGGAAAAAACCAAACCCGAACAAACTGACCCATCAAATCGAACCCAACCGAATCCAACCCAACAAACTCCAAGACAGATCAAATCCCCAAGAACCCAGCCCTCACAACAAAAAACCCCCCCTCATACCCTCTTCCCCCCATTCCCCTCAAAAATCCCCCCCTCCAACCCATCCTTCTGGATCCCCTCCTCCCCCAACACCTTCGCAGCGCCCATGAACAGCGCGCCCACGTACCCGCCCAGGAACCGCATGTCCCGCGCCTGCACGGCCGTCATGCGCAGCAGGTTCTCCGTGTCGGCGAGGTGGGCGTGCAGCCGGGCCAGCTGCGCGTGGAGCTGGGCGTACTGGCGCGCCTTGGTCGTGGACATTCCGGAGTACATCCCTCCTGATGCCATCGTTGATGATGAGGATGACGGCGCTCCTGAGGTTATTGCAGTGGATGCGGCTGTCGAGGTGGATGTCGAGGTGGTTGTCGGGAGAATGGATGCGCGGGGGAGAGAAGACGATTGGGAGTGGGAGTAGTGGTGCGAAGGTGGTGGTTGTGGCATTGTTGTCGTCTGCTTGGTCGCTCGTCCTCTTTCTTCGATGATCTAGTTCAGATGGATTGGTATTCCTTGGCTCTGTCGCCGTACTCGCGAGAAGCTGCTGGGCGGAGTTAGTGCTCGCCGCATTGTTTATGGGCTCTAAGTTAGCCAGTACGGAAAGTCACGTGCAAGTTGAAACTTCCGTCCACAACTCCATGCAGAAATTAATTAATTGGACTAGTAGAAAAATCTCAAGTCCACTAAATGTACCGCATGAGTCTCGATGTCCCAGCTGAATGTACTATCAGCATTAGTAGGCCGGGATAGCCGTTCGCGGAAAAGATAAGGGAAACGGCGGAGGCACTATCTTATCTACAACGGCAAACGGCCGGTTTAAGTGTTATGCTATAATGGCAAGGCGAACATCTGAGCTACCGGCCTTTGAACTCCCATTAGTCGAGCCTTCCTCGGTTGATCAACTGTGAGCGGCCATTAGAGTGACAAGAAGCAGTGCATTGATTAAATCCCAGCGAAACGCAGCCCAGCCCAACCCGGTCAAGTCAACTAACAAACCGAATGATTCAATCTTCCACTCTTTTCGTGCGCCAGAAACCAGACCGCCCAAGGAGAGACCGGCAGGCTGGCCCGCATGGCTCAGCCAGCCCCGATAAAATAACACAGGATTGTTGAAAAGCAAGATGAAAGCCCTTGCACGCGAAAACGACAAAGAAAGCAATCCAGACGGAAAAGAAAGAGACCGTATACGATTCCGAATGATAATGCGCCAGTGATGCAGTGTACAACCTGTCATACAGAGAAAATGGGATTCATTGTGGACAAGGAGGCTTATGATGAAGGCAAATAGTATGAGCATGATGGAACAGGG
>Ga0207767_1000594_pt1 | contig 18543 bp, 21 predicted proteins | sample HigsolmetaGSP17D_FD_184845 | JGI IMG/M metagenome (GOLD analysis project Ga0207767, IMG submission 184845) | High solid enriched microbial communities from the Joint BioEnergy Institute, USA - SP1-7-D (SPAdes) | ecosystem: Engineered > Bioreactor > SSF (Solid state fermentation) > Aerobic >... | reverse complement strand
CCCCCCCTTCGACGATAATTTGGATATCGAGGAAAGGGAGGGAAAGAAAGGGCGAGCATCACATACTATGAGCGTGTATGATCTTTTTTTTTTCTTTTTTTGCATATCCATTTTATGAGGATTTCCTTGGAAGACGCACCTAGTAGTGGGTATGTTGACCGAAAATACCACTCGACTACAAAAAGAGGCCAAGGCCACTAGTTGCAGTCAGATACTGGTATTTGGCCGCCTGACAAGGTAGCTACTGGATTGGGGCCCGGCTGCTCTATCAGGCCTTCCTAACCAGCGCACTTGTCGAACAGATCGGACGGAAACAATGATGGGTGCTGTCGAGGTATCTATTCGAAACTGAGATACCTAAGGTAGGTGACTTCTCTCTATCTACACTCGAAGCAAAATGCACGGTCATTACCATTCACGACTGTTTTGGATAGCCCGGTATCTACCTACCTACTTACCCAGGTAGATACTGCCTTCGAAACAAATTCCATCCGCTAGTCCTTCCCTTCCTACGTAAGGTTATGTACTCAATTATAATTCGTCTCACCTTTACATCCTACAGGATGACTCGGCAATCGATGATATGATTCGATCAGAAAAGGTCGACTCTGCCCTAGTTTAGTAGTCATTTGATAGCCACTGTGCCACTGCAAAGGATGCTACTCGTTACATCCAAACCATTTGGTGGGATTGATTTCCTCCCTATCTACTTACTTGATAATGGCTCGACTAGTACTGTCCGCTGCTTACCTAGGTAGGAGGTAGGTACAGTACATAGCAGATAGTACTATATATCCCTGAATAGACGGACGGATGACTGGATGGACGGGTTTAGATCTAATATCTAAACACCTGGGTTCAGTTCATAATCCACAGTCGCAGTGAGAGTAGGGAGTGAGGTCTGTGCAACAGATATAATTAATATACAAATTTAGTAGTAGTACTGTACATACCTAGTGCAGATTTCTCGACCACATCAGACCTTTTTGTTTCTTGTTCAGGCCAGCGCAGTGATCTCGAGCTCGAGTTTATATATGTATCCTGCATTATTGTCCAGGATCAGGGTCTCATTGCTTCAAGGGGGGCGAGTGACGATACTCGTCTATCGGGGTTGTCGCCCGTGAGGTCCTCTGTTTCTGTTTTGATGATTTTGTAGGGCGAAGCCACGCGGACGGCGGAATGAGCATCCGTGCCGACTAGAGAGTGTCATTAAAGGTAAATATCAAAAAAAGGTTGAAAAACATGAAAAAGACGAGCGGCGTTCCGAGGTTGCATATATAAGTATGGGGAGGAGTCCCGACCTACAGACAGTCCAATATATGTACTTGACAATGAGAGGAACCCAAATAGTCACAGCGACAATCTGGCCGAAACTCCATGAATCTAGGCCGATATCAGCGAACCCATTAGGGTACGGCAGACGGACGAGGATTGAAAGGTACAATGCTGCCAACGTGAGTAGGTAGGGGTTCAACCAGCAACATCGCAAGGGATAGAAATGGCGAAGTTAGACATCGGCTGAGTTGCCGATACGCTTTCTCCATCCAGTCGATATGCTGGATAGTCTTCCGGACAATGGAATCATATCTCCAAAGAACTAATAAGCGCACTTTGTCGATTAGGACCAACGCATAGATGACGAGACAGGAGAATTCCATCAACGGTTGGCACTGGCTATTGAAGGAGAAAGCATGGACAGATGGGTCGAGGCAGTACACAATCGGGGGCGGATTTCCACCGCGCTTGTCGAACCTCTCTGGAGTATATTGTAGCGGCTGGAGCTTTCGGGCTTTGGCACCAGGTCGTTCATATACAGCACCGCATGTGAAATCGCCATTTGTGATCGTGGAGAGGGTGAAGATGTACCACGAATTCATTCCTGTTCTGTGCAGATCGAACATGACTAACGTAACCGGAAGGATGCCGCTAATGGCGACGACCTGAATCAGCTGGAGGTTCGTGTACAGCTGCCGCAGGCTTGTTGCTGCGAGGAATTCCGGACCAGAAACTAGGGCGACAATGCAGGCCGCCTGGGACGCCAGCATAAAGAAGCATTGGACCTCTTGAAATTCGACCATGGTCGACTTGAGAACCGCCAGCTGATGGGTAATCTTCTTCTCATGATTCTTCTGCGGTGTCGCCGCTCGGCGACTGGCTGCGGCATCCTCGAAAGCGCATCCCGCGGCCGCCAATGCATAAAGGTCGCTACTAGAGCCAGGAAAGTCCGTCGAATTATGGGGAGTGCCATGGGAAGTCGGATCAAGAACATAATTCCCATTGCATGCAATACGATATAAAGACCTGACGGTGAAGCCGGTCGTCAGTAGACAACATGAAAACAAAATGTATGTAAGCTAGGCACGAGCCATACACCGACGCCTCCAATGTCAGGATCGACTGTGGCTTTGACGTTGGCACACATCGAAGAGCTATACCATCGCAGCCTGCCATCCCAATCCGGGACGATATCGCTGGGTCCAAATCCAGTGAAAGGGCAACCTCCTAGTTCTGGACTTGGAGCTTGGCAGTATTGCTCCATGCAACCGGCAAGCATGCCCCCAAACGTACCATTCTCTATGGGAGTGGACTCGCCGTCGACCTGAACAGCGGAGAGGAGACAGTTTGAGAATGTATATGCTGACTTGAAAACCAGTCTAGGATCCAGACAACTGCTGGGCAGAGCCGTGGCCATTGTGCATTCCGGATGGCTGCGGTATCTCCTCGAAAGGCAAAGCAGGGAGGTATTGATACCAGCTCCCAATGCTGTAAATGAGTGAGGAAATCAATATGATGAAGAACTGAGAACAGGTTTAAAATTTATTTTGACTGAGTGGTAACAGACGCAAGGTAGGGGCTGAAGTATCTCTGGTTCGTCGCCTGATTGCGAAGGACGCCCTGCACCGCCTGTCAGGCTTTCAAAGATGCGTAATAAATCGAGATGATTTCGCTCAGAGGATGAATTTCAGCCATGATGCTAGTGGGCCGGCAGGTAAGGTATTAACAGGGGAATTCAAGAGGCGATTCACTTAATGCCAAGCTGCGATGCTGCATCTTGCTGAAGGCAGGTTGAGAGGCAACCCGGCTGGCAGCCTCCTGCGCGTCAGCCTGCTTCCTGCTTCCCACAACATTCCAATATCATCATATCCATCACATCGAGACATCTTCTAACAAAGCTTTATAGGCCAATAACCTTAAGAGGGAAAAAAAAGCCGACACAACATTTGTTAGTGCGCTTGATAGGAGTGAGCAACCTCAAGTCAAGAAGGCTGTGCGACGATCATGCTCTTCACAGCCCCTCACAAGGATCATATGATCGCTGCGGAGGTGGTCTAGTGAGCTCCTTTGTACAGTATCAGACTGCGCAAGAGAGAGAAGAAACCAGGTGCAGCGATAGCGACAGCAACAGCGACGAAGAAAGAGGACGAAAAAGAAAGAATATGGTAGGTAGAGAGATGGTAGAATAGAATAGGTAGGAAGAACCTCGCCGTGAATGACTGAAGAACAAGAACAAGCAAGCGAGCAGACAGACATCGGAATAAATAGGGAGAAAGATGTTAGCACCAGCTCTCCATATAGTGAAGAAGTTCATTCCTTGCATGATGCAGTACCTAAGTACATACACACACGAGACCAGGGGCTACAGAAACAGAGCGAACGGTAGTTCAAGCTCAAGGATAGATAGATAGATCGGATAAGCCCGGTCAGAACTGGGTTCAGTTCAGACAAGCAGCAGCTGAGTTTGCTACCGACTACCTGGTCTATTCTGCAAGTACAACATGATAATACTTCTGCCAGCAAGGTCAGAGGAAGGGAACTCTCTGGTACGACATTAAAACAATGGTATGGTAATTTGCTCTGTAGGACTGCTGCCTAACATCTAAAAACTCACTAGCAAGTTTAGAGCCGCAGAGCATCGAACACCACATCTGGGCACAAAAAAGCAAGAGATCGAGACAGGAGGGTCTGGGGTTTTGGAAGTTAAATGGTCTGTGTAGAGTGCAAGAGAGAAGAAAAAGCTGAAATCTTGAGTAGTTGGGCAAAGAGGGCAAGAAGGACATAGATGGAGAGCCGGGGCATCAGCCAGGCCAGGTGCGCATTAGGAAGAACATTAGGGAACAAAAAAGGGTAAAAGGAGAATCAAAACCGAAACCCCATCCTTTATTTATGGCTTTGGCTCCACAATGCCGAAAAAAGCAATGCGCCTTTGAGTGTATTTTTCCTTGCTCTAGCTCCTTGCGCTGGCAGCCTATCCTCTCGATCTCTCATCCGTCCAGGGATGCGAGTTCGCAAGTGCCTCTTATCTACTCAGCGGGCTTCTCGCCCTCGGCGGCCGGAGCCTCCTCCTTCTTTTCGGCGGGGGCAGGGGCGGCCTGCTCAGGAGCGGGCTCGGCCTCAGACGAGGTCCAGAGAGTCTGGAAACATTTGAGTCAGTACGTGCGGGTAAAATCGCATTCAGCGGTCGTTTGGAACTTACCAGGTTGTCTCTGAGAAGCTGCATGATGAGGGTAGAGTCCTTGTAGCTCTCCTCGCTCAGGGTGTCAAGCTCTGCAGAACCGTGTCAGCTCAAGAGATCTCGAAATACAGTATTGACGGCGTGTGATACGCACCAGCAATGGCATCGTCGAATGCCTGCTTAGCAAGGTGGCAAGCCTGGTCGGGAGAGTTGAGGATCTCATAGTAGAAGACGGAGAAGTTGAGAGCCAGACCGAGGCGGATGGGGTGGGTCGGGGCAAGGTCGGTCTGGGCGATCTCGGTCGCGTTCTTGTAAGCCTCAAGAGAAGCATCGGCCGAGACCTTGCGGCGCTCGCCCACAGCGAACTCAGCCAGGTAGCGGTGGTAGTCACCCTTCCTGTACAACGAATAACCGTCAGACACGCGACAACACCGACGAGAAACACTGCGGGAAGACCCACATCTTGTAGTAGAACACCTTGGACTCGCCGCTCTGGGCGGAGGGGATCAGATGCTTGTCCAGAACCTCGAGGATGTCATCGCAGATCTTGGCAAGCTCGGTCTCGATCCTCTGGCGGTATTCCTTGATGAGGGCGACCTGGGCATCGTTGCCTTTCGACTCCTCCTTCTGCTCGATCGAGGTGACGATTCTCCAGGACGCACGGCGGGCGCCGATGACGTTCTTGTAGGCGACAGAAAGGAGATTCCGCTCCTCGACGGAGAGCTCTTGGTCGGACGAGGCAACCACCTTCATGTTCTCCACCATTTCTGCCCCGGAGTCAACACAAATCTCTCCTGGCGCCCATTTTGATCAAGAGGTAGATAACGGACCTTCATAGCGCTCGGCCTGCTCGGCCAGCTTGGCGAGGTAGACGGCATCTTCGTGACTAGGCATTGTGACGGATGCTTCTATCCTCAACAGCGTCAGCACAACGTGTCCGGATCAAAGGATGGCAGACAAACGATCTGGTGTGGTGTTGGATGCCGAGATATCAACCCCGGGTGGTGGAGAGGGGTCAGGATCAGGGGAATAGGGCCCGGAACAGCCTCCCAATGCACACCACGCCGGTCGTCCACGCCTGACTGACACTGATCGAAGGCGGTTTCCGAGGCAGGCGATGCACGTTGCAGCCACACGTCCAGATGGATTGACATGCATGTCACACTGCCTTGCCCCATGCGCTGACCGCGTCCTCACCCGCCAGATGTCGCCCAGCATGCTGGAAGGAGACCAGGACCTTGCATGCAGCATGCACACGGTGCTGCGATCCGCCAGGATGGCATGGTGAAAGCAGAAGGCATGATGTTGCCGGCTGCAGGGGGTGTCTACTGCATCGGGTGGAGAAGGGGGAGAAGGAACGGGGGATCTCACCTGGATGGAAGAACGCGTAGAAGACGGGTTAAGGAGAGAAGAACAGGAAGAATCCTCGAGGAGGGAAGTGCAGGGAAGGGACAGAACGCGAGAAGTCGAAAGGCTGGAGCTGTGGGAGAGGGTGAGGGATGGTGGAGGAGTTGGATGTGGTTGGCAGGAGTGTTCGGTGTTGGGTGTGGGAAGAGGAAGAGGCCGCTCCTGGGCGGGTGGAGGAGCAGACGCGCGGGCGCCGCCGGGCGGTGGAGGGCACGGCGCACGCTGCGGCTGTGTCAGCGCCGGCCGCCTCCTTTTCTCTGCTCCAGCCTCTGTCGGTACTAGTCCTGCTTCGCATGCGGAATCCCTTTCAACAACTCCTGCTGCTCCCGTTGGGATCGCGAGAGACCTGCCCTCCTGGACCTGCTCTGGACTCGGGTGCCGTGCTGCCCTGTCCCCGACGTGCCATCTGGCCTCTCTTCGGTGCGGTTCTGTGGGCCGCGCAGCGTCCTCGACCCCTCCTGACCGCCAACCAGCACTCCGTTCTCGCAACACCTCGCGGACCCCTCCGCGTCTCCCTCTCCGCCCGGAGTCGATGTCCTGCCCATCCAGCGTACCGTGGTTCCCTCCGCGCGCTGGAGATGGCGGGCAGTCTGGGCATGGATGCTCTTCTCGCTGCTACATCTGTATCTGCTCCTGTACTTCTGCTGTAGGTCCAGCAAACACGCCCGTCCGTCCGTTTGTAGATCCGCGACGCCTCAAGGGGCGATCCTCGCGGCCCTAGACCCTGCCTCGTCGGCTTAGATAATCAAACTGCCAAGCTCTGCTGCCTGTCACATGACGTGTCACGTTCTGCCCAGCGGGCTGCCCACTCCGACCTCAGGCTGTAAACGTCACTCAGGCAGCACCTGAGCCTCTCGACCTTAGACCATCTCTCATCCATCGACTCCCATCTTGTCAGTCTACGCATCTCACTGAATCAATACTCTTCCTGCCCCCATACCTGGTTCCCTTGCGCGCAATGTTCCGCCAGACCCTCGCTCGCCCCCTTCTCCGCGCCAGCAGCCCCGTTGTCAACCGGTCCTTCTCGGTCGCGGCGGTCAGGATGGGTGCAGGCGACCTTGGCGCCCCCAAGACGCACGGTTACCAGCAAGAGTATGCACGTCTATTTCCTATTATGATGCTGCCCACTGAGCTCCTGAGAGGTCTCTTTGGGATGGTTTGATGACATCATCTCTGAGGACTCTGCACTAACTAGCGCACTCTAGTGACCAGTTCCACCGGCGTGAGGCCGCCCAGGAGAGCCTGTACATCAGGGAGAAGGAGCTCGAGAAGTATGAAGACATCTCTGTCCACCAGTTGCTTTGTGATTCCTCCTGGCATGGGCACTAACATTCATTCCCTCCAGGCTCAGGGCCCTGAAGGCCAAGATCCAGGAGCAGCGCAAGCACCTGGAAGAGCTCGACAAGCACATGTGCGTACTCTCTTGAAAAGAAAACTGCCCAATCAGAATACAGGCACCATTGCTAACAGCGTATCGGACAGTGACGAGCTCACCCGTGAGCAAGGCGGAGAGAAGAACTAAGTCTTCTCATGTTCCTCCCTACACATTTCTCTCCCTTCCAGGCGGGATACCGCATGTTTTGACGGAGTGCACGCGAGCCTTTCTACATGGGACGTAGGCGATGTTTTGTGACACGAAGAAGATGAGCGAATGCAGGAATAGTTACCGCCCGGTTGAATGAGAGGCAATCCCTCTCGGACTTTTGGTTTCAATATTCAAACTTTCAGCAGGCTACGGAGATCAATCTCAGCTCCATCTTTCTACTGTACATAAATACCGCGTCAATTGACACAGGAAAACCTGCCTCTTTGAAACATCTTCCCTTTACCCGCAAGAAGTCAGATGCTTCTGGTCGGGTCTGTTATATTATAGCAATAAAATGCAGCAGTCGAATGGTTGCTTAAGAGAATAGAACATCATGTTTCAGATGTGCTGAAACTACCAAGGACTATATCCTACCTGACCACGTCTTGCGATCCTTCAATGTACTGATAACTGATATAGCCCCAAAAGAAGGAAAGGAAAGAACAGGCCAGGAGACGGTCAAAAAGAAACCACCACTCAACTCCCCACCAACAAAGGCATTGATAATGGCAATGGTAATGGCAATAGCAACAAATAACAGAGCGCTGCCGTGCATAGTAGTAGACCGCCGCGCAGTAAGCACACAGGAAAGAAAAAAATAAAGCGTTTAATAATGTACAGTACCAAGTAGGCTGTAGCCCCCAGCTCAGTATAAATAGACTCTAGAAATAAAGTAGGTACAGTACTGGTAGCTAAGCTAAACTTAAACCAACTAACGAAATTAAAGGACCCTAGTTTTAATCTAATATTTAATATTTAGTTAATATTTAATATTTAATGATTATTATATAATAATGGTAGTGACTAGGACACCGCAACAGATATATGTAATATGTGATATTATATATATATATATATATATATTAAACAACCCACGGATGGATGCAACCTACAGTATGTTGAGATCAGATCAGATCAGATCACACTAGGTCTCTCTACTGCTTATGTACAGAGGTATATACATGGCCAAGATCCCAACTTGAAGGTTCCTGAAATCTCCGATCACGATACTGGTCATGGAGATAGGCGGAGATCGGCGTAATCCAACAGCAAGTACGGAGTATTAAAGTGGAAAAAAGTTGACCTATCCGGACCATTCGTTTATTTTTATTTTTGTTTTATTCTTTCTTTTTAAAGAAAAAACTAACTTAGGTAACAATTCAATGATTCAATGATGATGATGATGATGAATGATAACCGAATCCTCCAATTAGCACCACATTATCTGTCTGATACCAAAAATCAATTCGAACAATAATTTCTATCCTTATCATACAATCGCACTATCATATCTACCTCCGTCCCATGTACGAGCGATAAAAGTCCTCCACTGCACTGCCGCCGCCAACGCCGACGCTGCTGGTGCTGCCACCGCCGCCGTAGCCGTACCCGCCGCCGAGGCCGAGTCGGGAGCCGAGCGCCTGCCCGGCCTTCTGGGCGGCGTTGACCTTGGCCTGCAGCTCGGCGGTGCCCTGGTCGATGTGCTGCAGCTGGGCGAGGTGGGAGTTGAGGATGCGGACGATTTGGGAGATCTGTATGGAGCCGGTTAGTAACCCGTTGAATAACACAGGTTGAGATCGACTTTTTTGGAAGAAAGAAAGAACATACCGGCTCGTCGGCCTTGTTGGTCCTACTCAGCGTCGCTGAGGCGTTGTTGACTTCTTCGATCATCTGGGTCAGGTCCTTGCCCATCTCGTCCAGGCGCTCCGAGAGCTTCTCGGCGAGTTTGTAACTGCAGAGGCGGTTAGTCATCTGCGACAGATCGACAAACAAAATTAGTAGAACAGGGGCAGGTATACATACGTCCTCTCGCGTTCCTGATCTGGTCCCTGCAGCGCCTCCCCAGGCCCAACCTGCTTCGACATCATCTCGTCGACCTCACGCTCGTACCGGTCAAGCCACGAGCTCAGCTCTTCCTGCTGGGCCTCGACAGAAGCGAGCTGGCGTTCGACTTCCTGCGTGGCACGCTCCGCATCGACGGTGCTGCCATACAGTTTTTGCACCTTGTTTCCATTCTCCACCAGCATCCGATCCCACTCTGCAACCTTCTCGGCCTGCTCCCGGAACTCTTTCTGGTACTTGGTCAGATCTGTAGCCCATCTGGTGATAATCTCGTCCATGGTCTTATTCTTGAGGCGCGACTGTGCCGGAGGGACTGGACCAGCCGTCGAGGCACCGAGAGTAGTAGCAGCGCCTCCCGCAGGCGCTGTAGTAGTTGTACCGGCGGTAGTGGTGGTAGTTGTCGCTGCCGGTGCAGAAGTTGTTGTGGGCGCTGCCGTCGTCGCTGTGGTCGTCGTGGTAGTGGTAGTGGCGGGTGCGGTAGTTGCGGAGGGGGCAGCAGATGTAGTCGCCGGCTGAGAAGCTGGCGTCGTTGTAGCAGGTTTCCCAAAGAGCCCTCCAGCGCCTGCTGCTGGCTGCGTTGGAGCAGCCGTAGCAGTAGTCGCTGGAGTTGTGGTAGCCGTGCTTTTTGGCGCACCAAGACCAGAGAATAGACCACCGGATGGGGCACCTGCGGGCGTAGATGATGGCGTGGTTGAGGAAGCGGTACCACCGAGTGAGAAGAGAGGCTTCTGCGGTGTTGCAGTTGATGTGGTAGCGGTGGTGGAAGGTTGTGAGGTCGTAGTTGCGCCGAGAGAAGGGAAGAGGGGTTTCGATGTGGCTTGGGAATCTGTACCAGCAGTCGGGAATTTGAAAGCTGGGGCCTGCGTACTTGGCGTAGAAGTTGCCGGGGCGGTCCCGAAAAGGGGCTTCGCCCCAGTATCTGAAGTAGTTGTCGCGGCCGTCCCTTGAGCCGAGTCCGGTTGTTTATCTTTGTTCAGGTTTCCGAACAATCCCCCGGTTGTTGAAGTAGTCGTCGTGCCAAATAGCGGCTTGGATGTAGTGGTTTGCCCAAAGAGACCGCCGCCAGTCTGCGGTTGCGAAGTGGTCGGCGTCGTGGTCGCCGCAGTCGTAGAGGGTGTGCTAGTAGTCGTCGTAGTCAGACCTCCGAATAAGGGTTTCTGTGTTGTCTGCCCGCCGAAAAGACCCCCGGTGGTGCTTGGTGGAGGGCCGGCAGGCGTGGTTGACGTGCCGAAAAGGCCACCGCCTGAGGAAGTAGGCGTTGAGCTTCCAAACAATCCTCCGCCGGTCTTTGAGGCATCGCCGAAGAGGCCAGTAGTCTTTGTCTGCCCGGCAGCAGTACTTTCACTTGTCTTGGGAGTTTGAGCCGCCGTGCCAAACAGAGGCGTCGAGGTCTGACCGGTAGTACCGGGCTGGGTTTGCTTGCCAAAGGTGAACGGCGTGCTCGTGCCGCCCGTGGTATTTCCAAACAGTGAAGTGCTCTGCCCTGAGCTGGATGTGGCTGTCCCAAAAAGCGAGGGTGTAGAGCTGCCGGTCGTGGTAGCTCCCACGTTGCCAAAGAGGCCGCCTCCAGAACTGGTCGTGGAGCCGCTTTGGTTGGAACCGAATAGGCTACCAGAGGTGCCAAAGATGCTCCCGCTGGAAGTCCCGCTGGAGGCGGGTGTGCCAAATGTGAATTTGTTGTTGTTGGACATGGCGATGTTGAGAATGGACGCAAGGAATTGATTGAGCTGCTCTGCGGAAACGATCCAAGTCAGCCGGGGAAGAAAAAAAAAAGCTTGAGGACGAGAATGAATACTCACTGCGCCCGAGAATACAGAAGCACCTGGTGCTGGACGGCAACGAGGAGGACTACGCCGTGTAGGACGGCCCCTTCATGGTCTTTGATGTTTCGTCTCGGCGACCAGACGCGCGGGTGTCGTCCTTGCGGCGTTTGGCGTCTATCTTATGCCTGAGGCTTGAAAGTCGCTGCCTGACCCGCGCCGACGGCCTGGACCCTCTCGGGGAACATCAGCTGGCCGCATCTACAGGCTGGCTGCCACCTCTCCTCCTCTTCTACCTTCCTACGCGCTGCGCGCATCTTCAACCCGCTATTTCCCTGCATGTATTAAGTACAGAATATACGATCCCAATGTCGGACCGGCCATCCCGTCCGTCTAGCACCCACCTGGAACCCCCCAGGAGGAGTGTCGAGTTGGAGGACCCCGGGGCTCAGGAGCCTGGTATATACAGCACACCAACCCCGCAATCTGCCACACCTACGAAAAAAAAAAAACTGACATTGTCTGCATAGCTTCAGGGAGTGAAGACGATCACTTCTCCGATGCCAGCGAAGGTCGTCCGCGCTCACCTTCCCGTTCCCCTTCTGGTCGCACGTCTCCAGTTCCCCGGACTCGAGTGGAGAAGGTCGACGACACCCCCAGCTACGGCGAGGTTCCTGGTTCGGCTGCATACGAGAAAAGAGAACAGGATGCCGTTCCAGATGAGATCGAAATAATCCCAGAAGGTGCACGGAGCAGGAGAGAGTCACGGGCAGAACCAGAGCCTCCATTGACGCCGGGTGGTTCGCCCATCCCGCGGACAGTTGTCGAGAAGATCGATCCGAGCGAGCCAAGCTATGGGGAGGTCCCTGGCACCCACGCGTACGAGATGCGCAAGGCAGATGCCGCTCCAGATCGTATTTTGAAGATATCGGAGGACGGACAGAGGTCCCCGTCTTTCGACCTCGAGCCTCCAGAACACAGTTCTGTGCCCGGCCCCATTCCTGAAACACGGCTCTCGCATGTTGATTCCCTGCCCATCGACGGTGAGTCCTCCGGTCCGCGGGCGCATATGAGGCATCCAAGTGATCCCGTACCAGATTCGATAGAGACGGTTCAAGACCCCCCAGGTAAGTGTGGCTTCTCCTTGACGCACCAAGCTTCAAGGGGACGATTGACCAATTCAGGATCCCCAACCTCATCGTCAGTTAGATCTTCACATCGAAGTCATACCCGACGAAAAGACCCCCTGACGCATGACACTGATACATATGGGAACACTGATGACCGTGCTGACTCTGATGGCATTGACCAATCTGAAGAACTCCATAATGACGGAAATGATGATGAGGCGTCTGTAAACGATTTTGATGACTTTGAAGAAGGAGCAGAAGGCGCAGCGGATGATGAATTTGGTGATTTCGATGATGGCTTCCAAGAGCCAACTGTTGAGAGTACTGGGGATCATGCCATGGACCAGACGAGCATGACACCCCAGCAGCCTCCTCCCATCGTCCCTTTGGTTGTAAGTAGTCTTAGTATAAGCGTCAATCCCAGCAGCAAGACTTGGCTTTTTAAATCACTCCGCACCATACAAGTTCCATGATAATTGTAGAAAGCTGATGGAGATTTGTCATTGCAGCCGCCTCTCCTAGATTTCGACTCCATCAAGTCACTCCCGGATCTCCTAGCCGCCACAGACGAGCACCTTGACGCCCTCTTCCCGACGACGAAGGAGCTCTCATCTCTACCACCTATCGAATCGATCCCCGACTCTGCCGCCATATTCACCAACGAGCGCTCGCTCTCGCTATGGTCTCAACTCGTCGCACCACCCCCCCTCCAGCCACCGAACTGGGTCAAGTCCCGAATCCGTCGGCTCTTCCTCGTCTCCCTGGGCGTCCCCGTCGACCTCGACGAGATCCTCCCGGCCTCAAAGCAGAAGAAACTTATCCTGCCATCCGTCAACCCATCCGACCCCTCACGCTCCAAATCCGGCCAGAAGGACAACAACAACGAGTCATCAGCTTCTGCAAACACCTCCGGCTCCGCGTCCAAACAGCAAAAGTTCTCATCGTCATCGCGTCGCCGCGGCCCGCCGCCGCCCCCCGAGCTGGACCTCTCGGCCGTGCGCCGGCTCTGCGCGACCACGGACGCCGCGCTGGACGGGTTCACGGACGCGGAGCTCAAAGCGCACGTCAGGGAGCTGGAGGATGCGACGCGCCGCGCGAGCGAGGTGCTGGAGTACTGGCTCAAGCGGCGCGACGGGCTGGTGAGCGAGAAGGAGGCGTTCGAGGGCGTCATCGAGAACCTGGTCAGCCATGCCAGGCGGGTTAGGAAGTAGCAGTTATGCCGGCAGTAATAAGAGTAGAAACCTTGGTATATTAATTATTATTGTTATTATTATTCCATCTCCGGGCCGAGGACCTAAGGGAAGGGAAGGGAAAACAACATTAGAACCGAAAAGATGAAATGAGATGACAGACGGACAGATAGATGGACGTCGGACGGTATTTTTCCCTGTGCTTTCTCTCTCCCTCTCTCTTCAACAAACTACCTAACGGAGTACTCCTGATTGGATTGGATTGGATTGAATGGAATGGTATTGGATCGGGTTATCCAGTTATTTATTTTACCTATCCCGGCAAGGAGGAACGAATGACAGGTCGGATTTACTTCTGCAGCGCTATGCTTACGGAACTGTTGATCTGTTGATGTTTCTGGTTTTTTTCCTGGATCCGTGAATCCAGCCTTCACACATACACATGAACCTTAATCAGAATCAGATGATGAAGGGACTGGTCCTAGTCTCGGTTCGCTGGGTTCACTCAGCGCATGCGGCATTGAATTGGATCGAATCACATTACATTGCACTGCATCTTAACTCAAGCGAAGGGAGGTCTCTTTTTTGGGCCGATTTATTGATCGGACAACACATGGACGGATAAAGCCTTACTTATCCATACCTGCCTAGGTACTTGATGCTTGATGTTAGGTTATGTTATGTTAGGTTTTTTTATAGACACGAGTATAAATGAATAAATCTGATCTGTAATAATTATAGGAAGTAAGTGAACACACCCGCACCCGATATATATACATGTGCATTGTATACTTTGAAATAATATTAATAATAATAAAAAAATTCATCAGTAGTGTATAATCCCCGTCCAATTCAGGACCCATTTGATGATCATATTCGCCCTCTTCTTTTCCCTCTTTCCTCACTCCCTCCCTCCCTCCTCTCTCTCTCTCCTCTTTCTTCCACTGAGATATTTGTTATCTGACGACAGCCTTCAGGGCTGCTTTGGTATATTATCTCTTGGTTTTTTTTTCTTTTGAAATGAACATCTGATCTCTCAAACTCAAAGATACTGTGCCAGAGACACTCTTCCGGTTTGTACTGACTGTTCCATTCTTTTTTTTTCCCCACAGGTAGGTTAGGTAATATAACAGGTAGGTAGGTGGGTAGGTAGGTACAGCACATACAGTACATACAACATACATAGATAGCTACATAGAAAGGTGCTTTAGTTCACAGTAGCAACAAGTTAGGCTTAGAGAGGTTGGTAAGTAAGTGTAGCAAGCAATTGATTTTGATTAATTTCTTCACTGGTGCAGTATTACTGTGGGTAGAATTGTGGAATTGTTATCTCATTCTTATTGACTAACGGACTAACTGAAGAGTGCTCCTTGCAAAGTACATAGTAAATGTGAGAGAGCAGTGGCATACTGCTGTCTGCACATGACATTTACAGTCAAAAATAATGGGGGAAGAAGAAGAAGAAGAGTCAATGGCCACTCAAAAAAAGGGAAGAAATGCATCTATCTATAATGAGAGCTATACAGTACTAACAACTATACAGCATATTTTGTTTGTTTTGTTTATCTATCTTTTATCTGTTTGCTTGTCTGTCCCATGAGATTGTTGAGAGTATAGTAATTACATTACATTTCTCATTTTTTTTCTACAAAAAAAATATCCAGTTATCACAGTATGTGCATGCATGCATGTATGATTGTACAGTATATACAATACTGTGTACTGTGTGTATATATACCCTAATATTAATATGTGGTGTACTCCCAAGGCCATGCCATGCCCTGCCGTACGCAAATACATACATACATACATCACGCCCACCTAAAGTTTAGGCTTTAGTGAATAATAAACCCTGTTCTTTTCTTTCCTTTCATGTGCTTTGCTTTTCCTTCCCTTCCTGGGGATAGGGATAGGATATCCACATCCACATCCAGATGAGTCGTCTCATCTATCGCGTCTACTGCCTGACCTCGGGAGATACCATGCTGAGGGGTTCGGGAGAATAGCAGTCGCAGTATTACTAAGTAGCAGAATAGAAGAAAAACAGGGCAGCCGGAAGAAGGAAAAGATGGAAGAAGGAAAAAAAAAAGAGCATCTCGAAATCTGTTGCTCCTCTTTATTATTATTGGACTCACTCACTCAACACATGGGTATCCGCTAGCTAAAAACAGAGGGGAAAAAGCCTCCTGCAACACAGCAAACACAGATGATAAAATAATAGACCCCGTAAACGCGTGTCGTGTTCCTGCTTGGGAAAATGACAAAAGCCCATATCCTCCCGGGATCAATCAAGCAACCAATCGATCGATGAATCAATCAAGCTCAATGACCTCAGGCTGCTGGCGCCGAGGTGTACTTGTTGATGTACCATTCCCGCTACCGCCGCCTTCGGCCTTGGTAGTAGTCTTTGCGGTGTTATTGAGGTCAGACTCGAATTCGGAAAATTTGCGCTTCGTGGAGCCACGGCCCCCGCCTTCGGCCGCGGCGTCTTTCTCGACCTTTGGTTCCCATGATCCGTCCGCCCTGACGAGGATGGCCTTCGTCTGCTCCAGCCGGTTGGTCCGCTTGAGCTCCGCGTGCACCTCGACCAGGAACCCGTCTATGACGAGAGTCTTTGGACGGGCGTCCCTGCCGCAGATCGGACACTTCCAGTCCTCTCTCATCTTTCCTTTGCCAGACTTGGAGACGCGGGTCTTGATGAACGTGTCGAGGTCGAAGCATTCCTGGTGCAGGCAGGTCCTGCCGCGGGCGGGGATATCGAAGATCCGTGCCATGAACGGATCCACGAGGTCGATGGTGATGTAGTCGTTCACGACGGCCAGTTCGTCGTCGTCGCCCGTGCCCAACGAGAGGCGCTTTTGGATCTGCTCCTGTGACTCGGAGGCGGGGAGCGTCCCGACGAGTTTCTTCACGCTGTCGAAGCCCGAGATCTCCAAGATCTCCACGGCCATCGCGTACAGCAGATCCTTGTACTCGGGCGGACTCCGGAGGAAATGGAGGGTCACCACGTTCTCGCCCTCCTTGAGGTGTCCCGTGATGTCCAGAGGGAGGTCCTTGCCGTTGTGCACCTTTCGACGGACGAACAGCTCGACCTCGTTGACGTGGATGTAGATGACGCTCGGCCAGACCGACTCTGTCACGGACCAGGATTCTTCGCTGATGTCTTGGCAGGAAGGCGGTATCTGGATGCAGCGGAGGCGGTACGTGAGAGACCCGTCAGAATAGACTCTGACCGGGCGTTGGCCGGGGCCGCTACTCGGTAGGTCACGAGGAAACTTCCCGCGGTCCTCACTAGAGACTGAAAACTTCCACGTAAAAGCAGTCTCGTGCTGGCCAAGAAAGGTCGGTGCCACCGCGAAGGACCGCAGATATTGGAAGAATTCCGCCTCCTCTGCGCCGTCCGCTCCTTGGCGGATCAACTGTCTAGGAGGGCTTCGCAGATGGGCCTGATGGAGAGCGACTTGGTTCGGATTCGGGTGCGGTGTGTTTATTGGGCAATGGCCAGGCGGAGGAAGGAGTGGAGTGTCGTCCAGCTTCTGAAGCGAATGTGGCCGGGCCTGAGGATTGGTGGGGGAAGCAAGTGTCATGGGCGGCGCCGTATTCAACATTCTCACGGCCTGAAAACCGTCAGGGTTGAATACCTGATAATGTTGATTCACGCCTGGAGAGGATCCCACGGTGGCCGCCGGATTGGGCCCGCCTGCCTGATAAGCCTGAGTCGTACGAGGCGGCCGCCCTCGTCTCCTGGCGGTGGCTGTGGTGCCAGCAGTCGCCGAAGCGGCCGTCGTCTGTGGCATAGAAGAAGCTGCCAACTGCGACGGCATTGGTAAAGCCATGGAACCATACGGCGGGGGAGCATAGTGACGGTATTGTACCTGGCTGGCAGGCTGATTTTGAGTGACGAAAGGATTCGGGTGAACGCCCATCAGGCGAGAAGGGATGGTCGAAGCCGGATATCCAGACGAGACTTGGGGCGTGGGAGCTGGCGGCCCAGGAGTCTGAGGAGGCATCTGGGGATATACTGGGCTGCGGATTTGGGCTGGGACTTGCACATTGGGGGGATGGCTGGATTGAGGGAGATAGCCAGGAGTCGGAGCAGGCGTAATCTGTCGAGGCAGGACGCGACTCGTGGGAGAGGATACGCGGGCTGTGTTTTGAGGTACACTCTGTGGTTGTATCTGCGTCGCGTGTTGGCGGACTCCGGTTGCCAAGGGCGATGGTTGATGAGCTGCAGCAGCAGGTTGGGCGGAAAGAGACTTGTATGCTGCGACCAAGGCCTCATTCTCTCTCTGCATCTGCTCTGGAGGGATAGGGCTCCGCGGATCAGCAAACCGACGTACATAGTTCTGCCGATTTTGATCGAATATAGCCTGGAATTGCTTCATCAACGGTTCATTGTCCGGTCCGCTAATACGCCGAGCGAGCGCTGTGAAAATAATGGACTGCAGCACCGATGATGTCGCACCAAACTGCAATACTAACTCATCAATCAGAGGAGGATACGAGCGATTTCGGATTTCTTGCTCAAAAAAGCTCCAGCGCTGGTACATCAGAGCCAGGCACTGCCTGACCTGCTGCAGGACGTTCCTGTATCTCTCGGTCTGAAGCATGTAATGCAGCGAAAACGGGAAATGGACACACCACTTCAAGAAGTCGCCCGAGAGCCGTTGATTATCCACGATGAGCTGCTTGACCACCTCGAATCCATTTTTCTGCGCCATGCCAAACCCATCCAACCTGGCGAACTCGGAAGGTGCGAACGAATGGAGGCTGTACACCTGGTGGAGAGCAAGATAGAACATATCCTCCGCTTCGCAGGCATCCTGCAGGAGACGGACTCGGGGCAACTCCACCGTTTCCGATAGAGCCGTCATGCCCGAACAACTGGCAAGGAGCACTCGTATCCTGCCCAACGCAATGCCCCAAAATCTCGTCATATCTTCACCCGGTGAGATCTGCGGGGTTGATGGATTGGATCCGTGCGCTCGGTCGTCGGAATGGGCCGTGCCGCCAGAAAGGGGCATTGAGGCAGGGTTGGGCGGCGGACACGAGATATTCAGCCTGGGTCGTTTGTCTCCATGCGCGGCTGGATCGGGAAACGAGCTGTAGGCGCCTTGAGGGGTGGCACACCCCGCAAGGGGGGGATTCTGATCGGTTGCCTTCGTGACGGCCGCGG
>Ga0207767_1000593_pt1 | contig 18546 bp, 15 predicted proteins | sample HigsolmetaGSP17D_FD_184845 | JGI IMG/M metagenome (GOLD analysis project Ga0207767, IMG submission 184845) | High solid enriched microbial communities from the Joint BioEnergy Institute, USA - SP1-7-D (SPAdes) | ecosystem: Engineered > Bioreactor > SSF (Solid state fermentation) > Aerobic >... | reverse complement strand
CACCACCAAGCTGGTCAGCCACCACACCAACACCAAGTTTTTGACTATTACTACCACCACCACCCACCACCACCACCTAATGGCTGATATATCTAGGGAGGAATGTCTTCAATTGGCTCTTCAGACCTATAAAAAGAGCCAATTTCTATCAATCTGAAAGGCTGCAGATGCATTTGACATGCCTAAAAGCATCTTAATAATATATATCAATGGGACTACTTCTCACAAAGATTCAATCATCAATTGTCAAAAATTGACAGAGACTGAAGAGAATACACTTTCAATATAGATTCTGAATATGGACTGTTATGGTTTATCTCTGCAAATATCAACTGTATATTATCTGATACAGTTATTACTATCTGCTTGACTATCATCCTCCTAAAGAGCCTTCATTGATGAGAACTGGATAAACTAATATATCAAGCATCACAATGAACTTTGCTCTAAATACAGCTGAAAGTATGATTATCAGCAAGCTAAATATGAAGATCCAGAGCTGATCAAGGAATGATTTAAGCAGTTCTATAATACTATTCAAAATTATAGAATCCTTACACAAGATATTTATAACATGGATGAGACTGGCTTTCAAATAAGTGTGATTTCAACTGCTAAAATTGTCTGTGGATCAGAAACACAAGAGAGTCATGCAAGAGCTATACAACCTGAAAATTGTGAATGAGTGACTGCAATTATTGCAGTAAATATAACTAAATAAGCTTTATCTTCTCAGATTATTCTTGCTGCAGAAAATCATTAATCTTATTAGTATCAAGTTGTCCCAAATGACTACAAAATCAGTATTAGCAAGAATGATTGAATAAATGATAAAATAGGCCTCAAATAGCTTCAGAAAATCTTTGAGACATATACAGCTTTATATACAGTTGAGAGATATTATCTTTTAATTCTAGATAAGTACAATAGTCATGCCATTGCAGAATTCAACAAGTTCTGTATAGAAAAAAAGATAATTTTTTTATATATATCACCACATTCTTCTTATCTGCTATAACCACTGGATGTGAGCTGCTTTTCATCATTAAAGTGCTTATATAGTCAGAAGACTTAGGAGATAATATAGAGAGAGATCTATTCTATTGATAAAAAAGATTTTCTATATATCTATCCTGCAGTCTATCAATAAGCTTTATCAGCATCAAACATCTAAAGTAGATTTGCAGTAATTAATCTGATTTTATTGTTCTCTGAAAGAGTTCTTTCAAAGCTTTATATCCAGCTCAAGACACCAACATTATCTTTCACAGCATATAGCAATCAATCTTTTGGCCTAGATAAGATATTAACTGATATATATTAACTGGATCAGCAAAAGAAGTGAATTCAACATCTCTAAAATCATCAATCATTATCTCCTTCCACTATAGAACAGGCAGTGGATAAGATGATTAAATATATAAAGATTATTATGCAGAATGCTATCCTATTGCAGCAAGAGATTTATCAGCTTCATACAGAAAACCAATGCCAAAAAAAAGTGACAAGCATCTAGATATTTTATTCAAGCAGGGGGAAGCTTAACAGGTGCTAAAAAACAGCAAAAAGCTCAAGAGCATAAGCAACTGCAGGAATCATTTTGACAACCACAAAGACCATCAAGATACAGTAATTGCAATCAAGAAGGCTATAATTGACTTAAATATCCTAATAAATAGTATCTTTTCTTTTATATAGGAAAATATAATAGATTTTGTTGCAATAATCTTTAAGATTTTCAGTTGTGTTGGGCTGCAACTCTTGGCAGAGGACTGACCAGCTTGGTGGTGTGACCAGCTCAGTGGTGGATTACATTAAAAGAAGGAAGGTGAGCTGGCAGAGGCAGCAAATAAAGACACTTTTATATTATATTAATCTGTGATTACAATAAAGAGATTATAAGAGAACTATTTATTAACTAATTACAGTTTATTAAGAAGAGGAGATCAGTCCAGACATTAAAAAATCTAGAATCTCTAAATCTTTAAAAATCGGAATATTTACATAAAGACGGATTATATTACAGATTGCAAAGAAAATCTTTTAGATAATATTTTTACATCTTAATATACAAATGGAGTAATTTGTATCTTCCAATATAAATATCTTATTTAAAATCGCAGAAGAATGCTAGAACTAGTATCACTATAATTATCAGCATTTAATTATATTTCTCTTAAAACACTCTGCACTCACTGAAGTTGAAAAAAAGTAATATTGATAGAATTAAAATAAAGATAATAATATAAATATAAGAGAAAGCAGGAGATAATTATAATATAATGATAATGATAATAATAATAATAATATAATAAAAGACTAGAAACATGTTTTAGAGTTAAGAAATATTATAGATTAGCAAGTGAATTATAATAAATTTATAGTAGATCTTTAACAAAAACTATTTATCTTATAGAATGATGTAATATAACTAAAAGCTTGCTAAAGTATTCTTCTCTTATTATAATTCTTAAAATAGTATATGAGTATAGCAATTAATTCTCTAAGCAATATTATAAGCTAGAGCTGTAGAGTATAATAAAGATATATTTATCTTTTGAGAGGTACAATATATTTATAACAACAGTTAAAAACTATAAAAAAAAAAAGAGACTGTTGACCGACAGTAAGAGTTAGACAACTTGAAAAAATTGGAAATAGAGAGATAATAAAGAAATTAATCTGTAGATTAACATAATCCACAAGCGAGCTGTGCACCCAAGCGAGCTGTGCACCTCCTACGCAATTCTAGCCATGACTGAAAGTAGGCCTTTTTTTAACACAAAAAAAAATGTATTTCTATATAAAAACTAATTACTACTGCAATTAGAATATTGCAATCTTTTATATCCTATAACATGACAATCACTGCATCTTGATGGCACTCATACAGGGCACTAAACTGTAGATGATGCTGATTCAACTGATAAAGCCTCTTGGGTCTCTTAGATCTTATTCTTATATTGTATAAGACCTTAACAAAGTTCAGAAGACCACCTATACTGTTATAACAATCTGGCAGAAGACCTCTATTGCTGCTTGCACCACTAAATTCCAGCAAGCTGCAGTATATCTAGGTGACTGATCAGACAAATCCCTCATGAAGCACTATTAACAAGGATTGAAAGACAAAATCAAGAATAAATTAATGATTCATAAGGATCTCAAGGACCTGAATGTGATTATTAATCTGGCTATTAAGATTGATAACTGCCTCTTTGAATGTTGCTACCAAGCCAATCCACCACAATAGAACAACCAGCAGCATACTGAAAATAGAGGTAATGCCATAAAACTAAATAGTATCAATCAAAAGAACTCCCAGAAGAACAAGTCTAAACAGTCTAATAAGAAATCTTAAGGACCTAATCCCAACTGGACTGAAAAGCAAAAGAAGTGTTATAAACAGAAACTTAACATTCATTGCAGAAAGGATAACTATATAGAATGAAAGTGCTCTAACAAGCCCAAGAAGAAAGAGAAGAAGCAAGCTGCTACTACCCAGGAGAAGAAAAAAGATTATACTGCTTACTATTAAACTGCTTGTTATAATGATAACTGCAGTATCCATTGGTCAGAAAAGAATACTATAGGCTGATATTTAAAGCCACCTAAATCAAAAAATTAGTTAGCCCTGCCAGGAAGGGACACTTGCAGAGAGCACAGCTAGAATCTCTATATCTTAACACAAGCACCACTGGAAAAGAACTATATCAGCAGCTTATTATTAACAGCAAGATCAATGGAAAAAAAGCAAGAATTATAATTAATAGTAGAGCAACTGATAACTTTATCACCAATACTTTTATCATCAAAAATCATATTTCTTATTGGGCAAAGGAAAAACCCTACAAGTTGACTATAATAGATAAATTATCTAGCAACTATAGAGATGAATGAGTATAAATAGAAACCAAGGAATCCACTTTAAAGATCAGATAATATTTTGAGCAGATTAACCTGAACATTACTTAAATCTTAAGGCATGATATTATTCTAGAAATACTCTAGTTAAAGACATATAACCCCCATATAAACTGGAGGACTGAAGAGATACAGTTCACAGAAAGACTAAAAAGTGGTATAAGGCCTGAGAGACAGCCTGAGAGGTAACTAAAAACTATGAAAATTCAAGAGATATTGAGAGAAGCACTAAAGCACATATAGTAACAGAGAGAGCAAGTTGGCATGCTATATATCTGCCCTAGGGAGGTCAGGGAAGTGGGAACTCTGATAAAAAAGCAAGAAACAGCCAGACCCTCTACCCAGAAGATGGAGAATATGCCATAAGAATACTAGAACTTTCAGGATGTTTTCCAGGAAAGAGGCAAAGAACAGTTGTCAGAACACCAGCTATAAGACTATAAAATATTAAAATATTATTAAAATCAGGGATATAGCCAGCATTTAAACCAATTTACCCCCTCTCAGAAAAAGAACATGAAGCACTATAAGAATATATTGTCAAGAATCTAGAACAAGAGTATATTAGACTATTAACTTTATCAGCAGAATACTCTATACTGTTTGTCCTCAAGAAGAATGGAAAACTACAACTCTGTGTGAATTATCACCAGCTTAATAACATCATTGTTAAGAATTGCTATCTGCTACTGCTCATTTCAGAGCTTTAGAATAGGCTTAGGAAGGCTAAATACTTCACCAAGCTAGATCTACACAAAGATTATTATCTGGTCTGAATAAAGAAAGGAGAGAAATGAAAGACTACCTTCAAAACTCATCTAAAATACTTTAAATATACAGTTATGCTATTTAGACTTATTAACACATCTGCCACATTTCAGAGCCTAGTCAACAACACATTGCAGAATTATCTAGATATTTTTTGCATGGCCTACCTTGATAATATCCTCATCTATTTGAAAACCCTGGAAGAGCATAAAAAGCATGTAAAGAAGGTTCTAAAAGCTTTACAAAATAAAAAGCTCTCTGTGGCTCTAGAGAAATATGAATGGCATACTCAGAAAGTAGAATTTTTAAGATTTATTATCACCTCAGAACATGTAGAAATGGATAAAAAAAAACTGGCTATTATTAAGAAATAGTCTACTTCTACTTCAATCAAAGAAGTGCAATCCTTTCTTGGATTTGCCAACTTTTACTAAAAATTTATCTGGAACTACTTCAAGATTGCAGAACCCTTGATACAGCTCACCAAGAAGAAGCAGAGCTTTCAATAAGAGAAAGAACAGCAAACAGTATTTAAAAATCTAAAGCAGAAGTTCTGCAAAGAACCTGTTCTAAAGATCTATAACTCAGAGAAGCCAGCTATATTAGAAATAAATGCTTCAGATTATGCCATTGAAGCATGCCTCAGCCAGTCAGATAAAAAAGACATACTACACCTTATTATTTATTACTTCAGGAAGATGACACTCCTGGAGCTAAATTATAATATTCATGACAAAGAGTTATTGGCTATTGTTGCAGCATTGAAGAAATGAAGACATTATCTAAAAGAAGCCAAGCATCAGATCTTGATATATTGTGATCACAAGAACTTGGTCCACTTTATCACTATCAAGAAGCTGACCTAGAGACAAGCCAGATAGGCTAAAGAACTAGCATAGTATAACATTCAGATCATCTATAGAAAGAGAAGAGAGAATGCCAAAGCCAATACCTTTAATTAGAGGCTAGACTATAAGACAGGAAAGCCTGAGATTCAGCCTATAATCTTCAAAACTAAAGCAGATGGCATACTTGTTCTAGCCAAACAGCTAGCACCAGTTTTCTGAATCACTGGCTCATGAGAGGAAGAAATTAAGAGGGCTTATAAAAATAACTCTATAGCTCAAGAATTGATGAAAATCCTTGAAAAGTCTGAGACACAAGAACTTGCAGAAAGAGACTCTAATATAATTATAAAAGAGGGAAGCATCATCCTATATTAAAAACTAATCTATATGCCTGTCAAACTCTGAAAATAGTTGATTAAAGACATTCATAAAGCTCCAGCACATGGCCACCAGAGGATGAATAAAACTATTAAATAAATTATCAGAAATTTCTATTTTCTGGAGCTCAGAAAGATAGTGCAGAAAATAATCTCCCAATATAATCTCTGCATAAGAAGCAAGGCTGCTAGATACACTCTATATAAATATCTACAGTCTCTGGAAGTGTTTAAGAGACCCTGACAGTCTATATCTCTGGACTTTATTACTGATTTGCCAGAATCTGAAGAACCCCTGATCAAAGTAAAATATAACTTAATCCTGATTATTATAAACAGATTAACTAAATATGTGTAACAACAGGCCTAGATAACTAGACCTAGTAGGGCTGTTGGTTTATCTTGGAGACAAGAAACAAGGGGGTGAGCAGTATAATAGTAAGAATAAGCCTGTGTTACTAGCACTGTCTTTAGGACAAGTTACTATGTGAGTCAACCACAAGAGTTGGATTCTGTCTGAAAGAAGTGTCTTTATATACATGCTGTCTTCCTGAGTCTTCAAGGCATATGGAATAGCTCATAGTCTTGAATTATTTAAATTAGTAGAACTTTAAGCTGATCTTCTGATCCTTAGATCAGTTGGATCAGTATGCCAAGAATTGATTGCACTAATTCAATTATATAATTATTTCAGAAATAAGTAATTCTGTCCTCTAACTAGAGCTTTATAATATCTTTGTAACATTACCCCTCCTCTAGACAGCTTTTAATCTGAAAGTTTTTAAAAAGGTAAGTTTTTTCTCTTTCTCATTCTTCTCTCTCATTATCTTCCTGGTTCCTGAGATGTGGTTCCACAATGTCTTAAAAATGTCTTTGAGATATAACTGCTGACCACCTTAGCCTGGCTACAGCTGTTCAGTATTTTAGGCTTCAGATTGTTCTTTGCTTTAACTGTGTTTTCTGTGGTCTGGAGTGCTGAGTTGGTCCTCACTCTAATTGCTGTTTCAAGTGTATTTTCTAAGATTTTATCATATGTAATACTTCTTAAGTTTTTATTGCCATTAGTTTGTTGCTCCTCTTCTGTTTTTTGCTGGCTTGTCTAATTGTCTTAGTGAATTATATTTGTCATCAGCAAGAACAGATCTGCACTGAAGAGGCATTAACTTATGCTAAATTCCAATAGGCTTTAAAGAAACTAGAGTGATTGTATAAGAAGATACAGTTCTTTTCTGCCAAATTACTTTATTTTTGGAAACAACAATATCTGTTAGAGGAACAGGGCTATGCAATCTTAAACTAAGAATCTAAGAATACTGAGTCTCTTGAAGAGGAAGATTGTCAACTCCTAAAAAATCTAATATCTGAAATTTCTGAAGAGGACTGTCAATCTAAGAGACTTTATTATAATCTGAGTTTCAATCCTTCTTCCTTCAATGCTCAGATGATAGCATCCAATTCAGCTGTTAATACTGGATTGCTTGATGCTTCTTACTTAGCAGGTGTAACTAATTTGTCTATAGATTTCTCCTGTCTTTTTTTCTGGGATTCTTTCTTGGCTAACCTCTCTTCCTCTGAGGTGGTGGATCCTCTGGCTTTAGATAATTTAGGTTTTGAAGGTGAAACTCTCTAATAAGATCTTTATAGCTTTTATAGTTCTTAGAAGATTCTCAGATATTTTCTGAGTCATCATTCTCTGCTCATTTGATTAAATATTTGAACTGACTATTTATATATCCACTGTCCAGTATTTTCTCAACTTCATATTCTTGATCTGCTTCTGGGTTTTCAGGCAGTATTTCTTTGGTTTCAGTAATGACTGTTGCATGGGTTGGTGCTGGTTCCAGCAAGAAAACATAAAAAACAGGGTGTATTCACATATTCTCTGGCAGTCTGAGTTTATAGTTCATTTTTCCAATCTGTTCTTTAATTTTGAAGGGTTTAATTTTTTTAAAATCCAATTTGTTATTAGACCTCTGTGTTTTAATATTCTTTTTGAGGAGATAGACTTTATCTCTCTTCTTAAACTCAGGTGCCTCCTGGTGCCACTGATTGTAATATATGGCTGCTCAGTAAGCAATAAATTGAATATTCAGGCTCAGTTGCTGGTGTAGCTTCTTTAATTAGTCTGCCTTGAGGATTTCTTTCTGGGCCAAAACTTTGCCAGAGATAGGCTCCTGATATGCTGTAGGCTCAAACCTGTAGTTAGCATAGAATAGTGATTTCTGGATGGCTTCAGTCTTTGTGCTGTTGTATATAAACTGGGCTAGAGGCAGTAGTTCAATCTAATTGTTCTATTAGTAATTAATGTAGCAGCAAAGATATTGTTCTAGGGTTTAATTAGTTTGCTCAGTCTGCTCATCTGTCTATAGATGTGCTGTTGTAGACAACTTGTGCTTAAAGCTCAATTGCTGAGTCAAGAATTGCCAAAACTTAAATGTGACCAGCTTATCTCTGTCTGACACAATTTTGTTTGATAGGCTATAGTTTCCCATAATTATCTATAAAAAAGTATATACCAGATCATCTGTGTTGGCTATTTTCTGGTAGGGTAGAAAGTAGATATATTTAATAAATCTATTTATAATAACTAGAATAAAGTTATATTTTACCTTGGTCAGGGGTTCCTCTGATTCTGGCAAATCAATAATAAAGTCCAGGAATATAGATTGCTAGGGTCTTTTAGATGCTTCTAAAGGCTGCAGATATCTATATAGAGCATGTTTGGCAGCCTTACTTCTTATATAGAGATTATATTAGAAGACCACTTTCTGTACTGTCTTCCTGAGTCCTGGGAAATAGAAATTTCTGATGATTTATTCAATAATTTTATCCATTTTCTGGTGGTCATATGCTGGGGCTTTATGGATATTCTTAATCAACTGTTCTTGGAATTTGGCAGGCATATAGATTAATTCTCAGTATAGGATAATGCCTCTTTCTCTTATAACTATATTGGGGTCCCTCTTTGCAGATTTCTGTATTTTAGACTTTTCAAGGATTTTTATCAGTTCCTGAGCCATGAAGTTATTCTTGTAAGCCTTTTTAATTTCTTCCTTTTATGAGCCAGTAATTTGGAAAACCAGTGCTAGCTATCTGGCTAGAATAAGTATGCCATCTATCTTGATTCTGAAGATTGCAGGCTGAACTTCAGGCTTCCCTGTTTTATAGTCCAGTCTTTAGTTAAGAATACTGGCTCTGGCATTCTCCCTTCCTTTTCTATAAGTGATCTGAATGTTATACTGTGCCAGTTCTTTAGCCTATTTGGCTTGTCTTTGAGTCAGCTTCTTGATAGTGGTAAAGTAAATCAAGTTCTTATAGTTACAATATATTAAGGTTTGGTGCTTGGCTCCCTCTAGATAATGCCTCTATTTCTTCAAGGCTGCAACTATAGCCAGTAATTCTTTGTTGTGGATATCATAGTTCAGCTCCAGGGGTGTCATCTTTCTGGAATAATAAATAATAGAGTGCAATCTATCTTCCTTATCTGACTGGCTGAAGCATACTTCAATGGCATAATCAGAGGCATCTATTTTCAATATAGCTGATTTCTCTAGATTATAGATCTTTAAAACAGATTTTTTATAGAACTTCTGTTTTAACTCTTTAAATATTGTCTGCTGTTTTTTTCCCCATTTGAAGCTTTGCTTCTTTCTGGTGAGCTGTATCAAGGGTTCCACAATCTTGGAGTAGTTCCAGATAAATTTTCAGTAAAAGTTGATAAATTTAAGGAAGAACTGCACTTCTTTGACTAAAGTAAGAATAGACCATTTTCTAATAGTGGTTAATTTTCTTTCATCTATCTCCACATGTTCTGAGGTGATGACAAATTCTAGAAACTCTATTTTTTGAGTGTGCTATTTGCATTTCTCTGAGGCCATAGAGAGCTTTTTATTCTGTAGAGCTTTTAGGACCTTCTTTACATGCTCCTTATATTCTTCCAGAGTTTCTGAATAGATGAGGATGTTGTCAAGATAGGCTATGCAAAAAATATCTAAGTAGTCCTGCAATGTGTTGTTGACTAGGCTCTGAAATGTGGCAGATGTGTTAATAAGTCCAAATAACATGACTGTGTATTCAAAATATTTTAGATAAGTTTTGAAGGCAGTCTTCCATTCCTCTCTTTCCTTTATTTGGACTAAATAATAGCCTTTATGTAAGTTCAGCTTGATAAAATATCTGGCCCTCCTAAGCCTATCCTGAAGCTCTGAGATGAGCAGCAGCAGATAGCAATTCTTGATAATGATGTTATTAAGCTGATGATAATCCACACAGAGCTGTAACTTCTCATTCTTCTTGGGGACAAAGAGTATAGAGTAATCTGCTGATGAAGTTGATGACTTAATATATTCTTGCTTCAGGTTTTTATTAATGTATTCTTATAATGCCTCATGTTTCTTTTCTGAGAGGGGATAGATTGGCTTGAATGCTGACTATATTCTTAATTTTAATGATATTTTATAGTTCTATAACTGATGTTCTGGTAGTTGTCCTTTGCCTCTTTCCTGAAAAACATCTTGGAAGTTCTAGTATTTTTGCAGCACACTCTCCATCTTCTGAATAGGGGGTCTGGCTGTTTTCTGCTCTTTTGTTAGAGTTCCCACTTCTCTGACCTCTCTAGAGCAAATATATAACACATCAACTTGCTTTCTCTGTTATTATATATGTTTTAGTGCCTCCCCTAATATCTTCTGAATCTTAATATCTTCTAGTTGGTTCTGTCCCTCAGGCTGCCTCTTAAGCTTTATGCCACTTTTGAGTATCTCTGCAAACTGTATCTCTTCAGTCCTCCAGTCTATATGGGGGTTGTGTGTCTTTAGCCAGAGTATTTCTAGAATGATGTCATGCCTTGAGATCTGTGTGATATCTAGATTAATTTGCTCAGAATGTTGACTAATTCTTAGAGTGGATTTCTTGGTTTTTATTTATACCCACCTATCTCCATAGTTGCTAGGTGACTTATTTATTATGGTCAGCTTGTAGAGTTTTTCCTTTGTCTAATAAGGGATATAATTCTTGATGATAAAAATATTATTAATGAAGTTTTCAGTGGCTCCACTATTAATTATAATTCTTGCTTTTTTTCTGTTGATCTTGCCATTAATAATAAGCTGCTGATATAGCTCTTTCCTGATAGTGCTTATATTAAGATGTAGAGACTCTAGCTGTGCTCTCTGCAAGTATTCCTTCCTGGCAGGGCCAACTAGTTTTTTGATTTAAGCAGCTTTGAATATCAGCCTGTGGCATTCTTTTCTGATCAGTGGACATTGCAGTCATCATCATAACAGGCAGTTCAGTGATAAGCAGCATAATCTTCTTCTTTTTTCTGAGTGGTGGCAGCTTGCTTCTTTTTCTTTTTCTTGAGCTTGTTGAGACACTTCCATCCCATATGATTATTCTTTCCATAATGAATATATAGCTTCTGCTTATAGTGTTTTTTTATTTCTTAATCCAGTTAAGATTGGGTTCTCAGAGCTTCTTGTCAGATTGTTTGAATTTGTTCTTCTGAGAATTCTTTTAATTGATGCTGTTAAATTTTATGGCATCACCTCCATTCTCAGTATACTGCTGATTGTTCTGTTGTGGAGGGTTGGCTTGATAGCAACATTCAAAGAGGCAGTTGTTAATCTTGATAGTTAGATTGATAAGTGTATTCAGGTTCTTAGAGTTCTTATAGATTATTAGTCTATTTTTGATTTCATCCTTCAGTCCTTGTTGGTAGTGCTCCATGAAAGATTTATCTGACCAATTGCCTAGATATGCTGCAGCTTGCTGGAATTCAGTGGTATAAGCAGCAACAGAGGTCCTCTGCCAGATTATCATAACAATATAGATGGTCTTCCAGACTTCATTAAAATCTCCAAAGTTCTGCTTTATTTTAGCCACAAAAGTAGAGAATTTATTAAATACTTTATTAGTCTCTGGTCAATGTTCTTCAGGTGTCTTTTGCATTTGGTCTTGGAGGTAGAGTTCAAACCATTGAGCTGCTATATCTTAAAGATAGATTGCTGCAAACATGACCTTTCTGTCTTTGTCTGGGAAGTCTGGTGTGTTGAAAAAGAAGTAGAGTTTCAACTGAGAGATAAACATCTGGAGCTTCTTTCTTTCTCTGTAAAAAAGATCTGGTTTAGCCACTTTAGTCTACTGGGCTGAGTTCTGGCTGAGATTGGTTATCTGCCTTATGTTGCTCTCCTGAGTTTGATGATCAAGGTATCTTATTTGCTCTTGCAGCTATATATTCTTGTTGATCTGTTTCTGTAGCTGTTTCTGTAACTGCTGAATCTGTTCCTGTAGGGCTCTTACTGCTTGGGCCAATTTCTGGTTGAAGATATATCCCTCCATGCTTGCTATTTCTTAGACACTCACACACACCTTGCTTCCTGCAAGAATGGTGGTTGAAGTGTAATGACAGGCCTAGATAACTAGACCTAGTAGGGCTGTTGGTTTATCTTGAAGACAAGAAACAAGGGGGTGAGCAGTATAATAGTAAGAATAAGCCTGTGTTACTAGCACTGTCTATAGGACAAGTTGCTATGTGAATCAACCACAAGGGTCAGATTCTGTCTGAAAAAAGCATCTTTATATACATGCTGTCTTTCTGAGTCTCTAAGGTGTGTGGAATGGCTTATAATCTTGAATTATTTAAATTAGTAGGATTTTAAGCTGATCCTCTAATCCCCAGATCAGTTGGATCAGTATGCTAAGAATTGATTGCACTGATCCAGTCACATGATTATCCCAGAAATAAGTAATTCTGTCCTCTAACTAGGGCCTCACAATGTTTTTGTAACAATATGCCTACTTTCTACTCTACCAGAAAACAGCCAACACAGATGACTTAGTATATATCTTTTTACAGATGATTGTGGGAAACCATAGCCTACCAGAAGAAATTGTGTCAGACAGAGACAAGCTGATTACATCCAAGTTTTGGCAATCCTTAACACAGCAATTGAGCTTCAAGTACAAGTTGTCTATAACAGCTTATCTACAGACAGACAGGCAGACTAAACAAATTAATTAAATCCTGAAACAATATCTTTGCTGCTATATCAATTATTAATAAGATAACTGGGTTGAATTGCTGCCTCTAGCTCAGTTTGCATACAATAATGTAAAAACTGAGGTCACCCAAAAATCACCATTTTATGCTAACTATGGGTTTAAGCCTACAGCATATCAGGAGCTTATTTCTGGCAAAATTTTGGCCCAGAAAGAAATCCTCAAGACAGACCAATTAAAGAAACTACATCAACAGCTAAATCTAGATATTCAATTTATTGCTTACTGAGTGGCTATATACTACAATTAGTGGCACCAGGAGGCATCTGAGTTTAAGAAAAGGGATAAGATCTATCTCCTCAGAAAAAACATTAAGATACAGAGATCTAGCAATAAACTAAATTTCAAAAAGATCAGACCCTTTGAAATTAAAGAATAAATTGAAAAAGTGAACTATAAACTTAGACTACCAGAGAATATATAAATACATCCTGTTTTTTATGTTTTTTTGTTGGAACCAGCACCAACTCATGCAATAGTTGTTACTAAAATCAAAGAAATACTGCCTGAGAACCAAGAAGCAGACCAAAAATATAAAATTAAAAAAATATTGGACAGTAAATATGTAGATGGCCAGTTCAGATACTTGATTAAATAGACAGAATATAATGATTCAGAAAATATCTGAAAATCTTCTGAAAATTGTGAAAAATATAAAGACCTTATTAAGGAGTTTCACCTCTGGAACTCAGATCATCTAAAGCCAGAGAATCCACTGCCTCAGAGGGAAAAAAAATTGGCCAAAGAAGAATTCCAGAAGAAGAGGCAGGACAAATCCACAGATAAATTAGCCTTATCAGAAGCATTCAGTGAACTGACACTAATAATTAAGTTGGAAGACACTGTCTGAATATTTGAAGAAGAAGGATCAGCATCAGAACCCTTACAACACAGCCTCTTAAAATGAGAACTCTTGGAACCCTCAGCTTCAGCCTTTAAGCACTCTAACTCCTTCAAATTTTTAACAGCCTGAGCCTTCTTTAACAATATAAGAGCTCTATACTGTTTCAACAATTCTGCCTGCTTTTCAACATATTTTAAACAGGCTGTAGAAGCGCAAAGAGCTTCCATAGAAGCACAAAGAGCTTGATAGGCAGCTTCATAATCAGCACAAACCTTGTCCAGAGTGTTATAGCCGGAGTTGGCATAAAGGAGGGGTATGTCATGCAGGGAGCACGTGACAATGGATCAAAACCCCCCATCCTAATCCAACAAAGCCCTATGATCCAACAAAGCTCCATGATCCAAACACCCAGAATGATCCAAACAAACTCATCGATCCAGGCAGACAGGCATGTATATAAAGACACTCCTTTTAGACAGATTCCGGTCTTGTGGTCGACTCACATAGCAAACCATTATATAGATATTGCTAGTAACACAGGCTTATTCTCACTACTTTATTGCTCACCCCCTTGTTTCTTGTCTTCAAGATAAACCAACAGCCCTTTTAGGTCTAGTTATCTAGGCCTGTTGTTACAGGTAGTAGAAGATGATGAGTAGCCTAGAAAACATGCACTACCACAGTGCAGCAACTGCAATATTCAAGGTCATACTAGGGTCAGCTGCCCAAACAGATAGGCAATTATTTTATGTGTATATAGCTTCAATTTAGAGGTGTTGTGGTGAGATAACTAGATATTTAATATAATAGGTGTTGGTTATGTGGCCCGCTCGGTGTCCGATTATGTTATACTGCTGATTATTAATCGTATTAGAAGATATAATATAACCAAAGAGTTAATTAAAGTAAGTTAACATCTAAATACTAGTGCTGGATTTTTTTCAAGCTTAATAAAAATATAATAATAAGGATTATGCTTATAAAATAGATTTAAAATTTAAATATCTAAGCTTAGAACTAGTAGACTACACTCCCTCACTCAGCTAAATATATTATTTTACTTCTTATTAGTTCTGCTTATAATAATTTTAATAATTCAAATAGCAGTAGCAGATCTGACAATTTATTATTTTTATTATTATCTTTTGTTTTAGCTTTATCAGTATACATATTGATAATTTCATTTTTAGTTTTAATTGAAATCGGAGTTCTGATTTTTATCTTTTTATTTCCTAATCTGAATATTCTAAGTGTTCTATAATGATATCTGAATCCCTGTATATTATATAATTAGGCCCTTTATTAAAGACTACATTACAGGTGAGTGCTGATTCAATTTATATCTGATTCTTAAATTATATATAATTTTAGTCTGGTATAACTGATAAGACAGTATCTTCTAGCTTATAAATTAATCTTCATAACATAATTCACCACCAAGTTGGCCACCTATCTACCATACAAGACATGTTTTTATAAAGCTATATAGAATAAATGAATTAAATCATCTTATGTACTGAAAATCAGTTCTTTAGCAGCTAGAGCATGTTCTAGCAGTATGTTCTAATAAATTGTATAAGCTGCATTATAATGATTGTTCACTTTGCTGGCTATGAATCTGCTGCTAATCATTTTTACACTTGATTAACTTGTTGAGTACGCTGCAGTCTCTCTGTAGCTATTAAAATACTCTTAATAGCTATATAGAATTTAGATTTATTTCCTTTTTTATTATTCATTGGCAGTTTATATCTCTCTATTTTTCTATAAAAACAATATTATGTATTGCAATCTGACAGTTCTTAATTAGTAACTATAATTAAAAACTTAATGTGCTGAACTTGATTTATAAATAATATTTTAATAAGCATTTAAGAGCCCTGATCTAAAGCTTAATTTTAAGATATTATAGGATGTTTTAGAGATTTAAGATGCTGACTGATTGCTATAAAATATTGATAATAATATAGATGTCTTTATCTGAATATAAGATTGCGAAAACACTTAATTTAGTTGATATAGAATCAGTTCAGTAGCTGCAAATCTACTGCAAATATTAAATATATATAAAGTTATTAATATATAATCAGAAAGTTTTATTAATATAATTAATACTCAGCTGCATATGAAATTCAATCCTTTAATTATATGTCCTCTTTAAAGATGAAAAGCAGCTAATATCGACTGATTGAAAAAGATAAGAGAAACATGATAGCATATATAATAAAATAATCATATTCTTTATGCAGAACTGGTCAAATTCAGATATAATATAATTTTATAATTATTAACGATCAAGACTTACTATTTGCCAATTGCACAAACATGAGCATGCTTATAAAATTTTTTATTTAAAGCAAGCCAAGCTTACTAATTTAATTATTCAGTCAGATAATATATTTTTATATTATAAAACTTGATATATCTTTTCTGCAAATATAATCTAATTATAAAAAATTTATTTAAATTAATTACAGTCATTTGTTCATAATTCTCTACGTAAATTATAATCCGAGTTAATGATAATCCTTGATGTTGATATCACACTTATTTAAAAGTCAGTCTCATCAAAGTTGTAGATATCTTGATTGATCATATTATATTGCTAAATAACATTTTGTATATAATGTAATCCACTACTGAGCTGGTTACACCACCAAGCTGGTCAGTCCTCTGCCAAGAGTTGCAGCCCAACACAATCAAAAATCTTAAAGATTATTGCAACAAAATCTATTATATTTTCCTATATAAAAGAAAAGACACTATTTATTAGGACATTTAAGCTGATTATAACCTTCCTGATTGCAATTACTATATCTTGATGGTCTTTATAGTTGTCAAGATGATTCTTGCAGTTGCTTATACTCTTAAGCTTTTTGCTGTTCTTCAGCATCTGTCAAGCTTCCCCCTGCTTGAATAAAATATCTAGATGCTTGTTGCTTTCTTTTTTGGTGTTGGTTTTCTGCATAAAACTGATGAATCTCTTGCTGCAATAGAATAGCATTCTGCATAGTGATCTCTACATATTTAATCATCTTATTGTTATGGACCTTGCCATACAAAGGTCGGATAATTGTAGGACCGAGGGAAGCCACTGATCAGCACATGACTGATCAGATCACCGCGATCACCTTGATCACCGCGATCACCTTAATCATTATGATCACCAAGACTGGGGAAACAGACATGTATATAATGACGCTCCTTTCAGATGGAATCCGACCCTCGTGGTCGACTCACATAGCAACCTGTTATATAGACATTGCTAGTAACACAGGCTTGTTCTTACTATTATATTGCTCACCCCCTTGTTTCTTGTCTTCAAGATAAACCAACGGCCTCTTTCGGTCTAGTCATCTAGGCCTGTTGTTACACTTATCCACTGCCTGTTCTATAGTGGAAGAAGATAATAATTGATGATTTTGGAGATATTGAATTTGCTTCTTTTGCTAGCCCAGTTGATATATATCAGTTGGTATCTTGTCTGGGCCAAAAGATTGATTGCTGTGTGCTGTGGAAGATAGTGTTGATGTCTTGAGCTAGATATAAAGCTTTGAAAGGACTTTTTTAGAGGACAATAAAATCAGGCCAGTTGTTGTAAATCCACTTCAGATGTTTGATGCTGATAAAGCTTGTTTATAGACTGCAGGATAGATATATAGAAAATCTTTTTTATCAATAGAATGATTCCCTCTCTACATCATCTCCTGAGTCTTCTGACTATATAAGCACTTTAATGGTGAAAAGCAGCTCACATCCAGCAATTGTAGCAGATGAGAAGAATATGATGGTATATATAAAGAAATTATCTTCCTTTCTGTACAGAACTTGTCAAATTCTGCAGTGGCATGGCTACTGTGTCTATCTAGAATTAAAAGGCAATATCTTTCAACTGTATATAAAGCTATATATATCTTAAAGGTCTCCTGAAGTCATTTGAGGCCTATTTTATTATTTGTCCAACTATTCTTGCTGATGCTGATTCAGTAGTCATTTGAAACAATTTAATATCAACAAGATTGATGATTTTCTGCAGCAAGAATAATCTGAGGAGATAAAACCTATCTAACTGTATTTACTGCAATAATTGCAGTCACTCATTCACAATTTTCAGGTTGTATAGCTCTTGTATGACTCTCTTGTGTTTCTGATCCACAGACAATTTTAGCAGTTAAAATCATACTTATTTAAAAGCCAGTCTCATCCATGTTATAGATATCTTGTGTAAGGATTCTATAATTTTAAATAGTATTATAGAACTGCTTAAACCATCTCTTGATCAGCTCTAGATCTTTACATTTAGCTCACTAGTAATCATACTTTCAGCTGTATTTAGAGCAAAGTTTATTATGGTACTTGATATACTGATTTACCCAGTTCTCACTGATGAAGGCTCTTTAAGAGGATGATAATCAGACAGATAGCAATAACTGCATCAGATAGTATACAGTTGATATTTATAGAGATAAACCATATCAGTCTATATTCAGAATTTATATTAAAAGTGTATTCTCTTCAGTCTCTATCAATTTTTGACAATTAGTGATTGAATCTTTGTGAGAAGTAGTCCCACTGACATATATTATTAAGATGCTTTTAGGCACATTAAATGCATCTGCAGCCTTTTAGATTGATAGAAATTGGCTCTTTTTATAGGTCTGAAGAGCCAATTGAAGACATTCCTCCCTAGATATATCAGCCATTAGGTGGTGGTGGTGGGTGGTGG
>Ga0207767_1000592_pt1 | contig 18584 bp, 25 predicted proteins | sample HigsolmetaGSP17D_FD_184845 | JGI IMG/M metagenome (GOLD analysis project Ga0207767, IMG submission 184845) | High solid enriched microbial communities from the Joint BioEnergy Institute, USA - SP1-7-D (SPAdes) | ecosystem: Engineered > Bioreactor > SSF (Solid state fermentation) > Aerobic >... | reverse complement strand
GGGGGGGGGGGTGTGGCTGGGTGCAGTAGTAGTAGTAGGTAGATCCCGTCTCATGGTGTGCTGCGCTGCGCTGTCACGGGTGGATTGACTGCGGGGTGTGTACGGAGTACTCCGTGCGGAGTACAGGCACGCATCTGCTCTTTTCAGAGACGAAGTAATCTCATTCAGTATTACCGAGATGGGTAAGGGTTATATGCGAAAGACAGGTTATCGACGAAATGTTAATCGAGGAAAATCAACCTTTTCCTCCGTAAAGAAAGAGAGCATTATTCCGTCTCTGTAACCCCACAACCTGGTCCAATTTTACCCAACTAAGCACACACGTATTCTATCGCGTCACATTCACACGTTGCTATGTCGGTACAGTGGTCCCTTTCCCAGAAAAAAAAAGGCAGTCAAACGCCGGTAATTCGCTGGAGTCCCGTTGATATCATAGATAACAGTCACAAACGACAGAATATAAAACAGAAAAGTAAAGAATAAAGGACATTGGAGAATAGTACTTTGTCACATCACAGCGCATCTTCCCACTGCGCAAACGCAGCATCTGCATTAAGCTTCATAACGTCCCTATTAAAATAGCACTCGGGACCCCGATAGACCATATCGGGATACGGAACAGCGTCGAACTTGTCCGGCATCAGCAGCATATCATTGAAGCCCGACGTGGATGCGGGTAACAACTCGTTTGCATGCGCCGTCGTATTACTACTCCGGAGCAGGTCGATCTCCGTTGTGAGCTCCTTGATCTTCTCGTTCAGTCGCGTGACCTCGTCGGCCTGCCGCGAGTAAGAGTGCAGCAACTCCTGGTGTCGCTCGTGGAGGGTCTGCAGCTGGCTCTCGAGGTTCTTGACGTGCTTCTCTTTGCGCTCGCGGAAGGCGCGCTGGGATGCGCGGTTCTGTGCGCGGCGGCGCTGTTCGGGGGAATGGAGTTTCTGTCAGCGTATACTTCGAAATCGAGCAAGTAGAATGCTGCGATTCATGGACACATACCAAATGCATATTTGTGATCATCTCTTTATCCTTGGGCAGGCTTGTCTTGCGTCTTCGATCTTGCTCGTGAGCAGCATTTGTTGCGGTGTAGTCAACCGGAATATTCGCCTTGGAGACGGAGTAGAATTGCGTCTCGTTGCTGTCGAATGGAAGGATCTCGTAAGTGCCTGGGAGCCCGGTGTGGTACGGCATCTGCTTAGATTGCTGCTGCGGTCAGCAATTGTCGATAGCAGCATGTGCGCGCATGCTGGAGATGCGTAGGGAGCACATACCGCTGGCGAACCTGGACTCGACGAGCCTGAGTTTGTGTTATACGACCGTGGGAAGGTGAATGGAAGTGAGCACAGGTCCGGCGAGCTAGATGGCGAGCTCACGAATCGGGATGCCATTAATATGTGTGTCGCTAACACGAAACGTTGGAAGTAATCTGTATGTGTATGGATATATGCAAGGTACTGCTTTCACTTGTATGCTTCGCGATGAAATTCGAGCTTCAAGCAAAGTCCGACTGACAACACGAGGTGGCGAGCGTCTACTAATATGTACCTGGATCGTACGCTGATAAGATACGTGAACCCTGGTCGTTTATTCGGTCGAACATGACGGGCGCCTGGCGCAGAAATTAATAATTACCGCGGAAATCCCGAGTGATGATTATGTATCCCGACCGAGCCCCAGGAACTGGCGGCTGCAAACGACCAGGGATCTCGTCCCATCAACCAAGAGCTGAGGACCATGTGTATGTGCAAGGTGATGCCATGGGCCTCTGGCCCGAGCCTAAGTCCGATCTCGACAGATAGCTGGGCAGCCTCGGGCGAGAAAAACCGGATTAAACGATGCCTAGCGCAGGGCTGGAGGATCAGGTAATGGCCTCGCTGCTTACTGATCCAACGCCCTACGTATGTGCTAGTCATGCGAGAGCGCCTGGCTGGCAGGCAGCGCCTCACCTGCACGGGCGTGCAGGCCGCACGCGTGGTGGACGGATGCTGGCAGTTGCCAAGTCGGGCAGTGCCATGCATCCAGACCACATCGGGTGAATGCCTCGGGTGAGCAGAGAGCATGGCAGCGTCGCGCGGCCGGGAGATGTTCGAGAAGAGGAGACACGCCACTCCGTCACGATCCGCCGCAGGCCTGTTTTGTGGCGGCCAGGTGGTCTGGAGAGATTTTTCTGGCTGGTAGAGACGCGAAGGTCGATGTTTTTCGAGAGCTTGCATCCCTTTGCCCGAGCATTGTACCAGTGTTATCTGGGTTCAGCTGGGCTAACCACGTCTATCTCAGATCGAGACGTAATAATAGCAGACTCTTGAGCCAGCTCCTTCACCTTCACGAGGGGTACTAGGGATGCGCCCAGGCAGTTTTCTTGGCCTTTATATATTCATCATGGAAGACTCAATGGTGCAATGCTGATTTCCACGCTGTGTCCTTAATCATCCGTGTCAGGCGTCAATGCCGCATCTCCAAAGCGGGTTCCTGTGGAGGACATGTCGGTCTCTTGAGCAACCTGAGCGACCCCTCATCGGCTTGCCAAATGCCAGGGAGAGCGTGAAGTTGCAGGACGGAGAACCTCCGTAGGCCCTGGCCGTAAGCCCTTAAGCATAATGTCGCACGACTGACTTAGCCGCCAATAGAACGTTGGAGCACGTCTCTTCGGGTGGGTAAAGCTGCATTTGTCTGGAGACGCCGACCGCCTTTTAACAAGCTTGTCCTGGAGGGTCTCCTCTAGCGGCGGCCGGACAAGCGGGCTGCTGGCAGGAACAGGCACTTGCAAACGGGACCTGGAATCTGATCCTGCTGCGGGGGGTCTTTCAGGAGTTTAATCCTTTGCACAGTACTCCGTATGTACTCTGTCCCTGATTCAATTGCTGCAACTTGCGTCGACTAGCTACAGAATCTTAGAGGTATGTGCTCCAGACCGTCACAGCCTTCAACACGCTCCAGGTTGCTTCCCCGCCCGGTTCGATGTATCTGAGCCAAAACGGAACGTGTGCTCTTCGACATCCTGGTGGCCAACGAAACGAGAGAGGAACACCTTAGAGTAAGATGCAATACTGCATGGTCCTCGAAGATGGTCCTCCCCTTACGTCTTCGGGACTTGAACATCCCAAGGTTCCATGCGAATCGGGATTTCGCAAACCCAAAGATGTCGCTTGCACTCCGCTATATACCATCTGTACCTACCCCGCCTTTCATCCAGCTGCCGTGTCTCGTCAATATTAAAATGTGGGCTCTCGCCGCGGGCCTTCGCTCTTCCTCTCCATACACTGATGCGGAATTCTATCGGAATGCCGCGTGATGGTCTAGGAAAGACGTCAGATTCCATCATTGTGCGTGTAGGAGCGTCTCCCGCAGTCGAGATGATCGATTCTGGCCTTGAATTAAATGCGCCATGACAGGTGACGACTCGACTTTCCGAAGGGCTCGGGTGCGGCTCGGGTAGGGGTTACATGCACTCGAGCCCCGGCACCTCGAATCTCTGGGCATTCCATTTATCAACCGCGCGATGTGAGAGCAACGCCCGGATCAACTGATCCGGCATGCGAGGCAGCTGCACCGGTCACCTGGCTAATGTGAGGCCGGCATCACCGACTGTCTGTCAAAAGCACCTCGAGTCGTTTTGAGCGCTTGGAAAAGCGCTGCCCATGAAATATTTGGAATAGTCTGGAGCCGTGGATCCATACCGACAGCCCTTTGCCATCCACTGGGTTTTCTCCGTGACACTTCCATCCCGCTGTAAGGGTCTTTTCATGCAGGTATGTACATCAACGTCTCGGCCAAGTCTGCAAATTGACGTCTTAGTATTAGTATCGATTGGACCTGTCACCCTTCAAACCCGCTTGCAAATGGAATCCTGCCAGCTTTCTACAACAGCAATGGGCTTCGATCGCGACCGGCTTCTGTTACTTACCTACATAGGCAAGTAAGTGCATCTCAGACTGCCCACCAGAAATCAGGAATCCCAAGCGGTCGGTAAAACCGCAACGGGGATAGTCCGAATTGGCGTTGCTGCTGGGCATGACTAGCAAGCACGCCGGCGGCTGTACCCTGGCAAAAAATTACGGGGCCTGCCACGTCGACGGCCGATAACAATCTCTTACAAATCAGGTATTTACAGGATTTCTGAAAAGCGGGGTTCAGCTGATGGTACCTATACATATCACGCCGTCGGCGCCCCCCGAGGAGAAGGCTTGTTAGCTCAGTACAGGTAGTTTCTATCAAGCGCGCGTCCACATTGAAATCCTTTCAACAACGCCTGTCACCAAATGACTATCTCCCAAGGCACTCTGAAGTGCTAATTTCAACAAGCACATTTTGGAACAGTTCGCTCGCGGCTGCTGGCGGCCATTTCCGAAGACTCGTGCCACCGCGCCTAACATACACGAAGGCCTGGGGGAGTACATAGTTTCCTGAGCAGCGTGAACTACCCCGCAATAACACCGTTCCAAGGTCGAAGGTCGCCCCTTTTCGCTTTTGATCATTCCTAGATTTAAGGATACTTGAAGACTATGGCTGAATCCACTGAACAAAACAACCCAAATGTCGAAGCATCCACCGACCAAGGCAATGCAAACATCGAAGCACCCACTGGTCAAGTCGACCAAAACACCGAACAAGCCACTGGCCCAACCCATGTGAATGTTGAAGTCGACCGTGAGGCTACCGACAATGATTCTACTTATGGAAGGGAACTTTCGACCTACACTGCTTCCCTCACCTCATCGGTCCTCAATTACAGGCACGAAAATGGCAGGACTTACCACGGATACCGCGATGGCACTTACCTCTTGCCAAATGATGAAGATGAAAAGGATCGTCTGGATATGTTGCATGAAATGATGATGGTGCTGCTGGATCGGAAACTGTTCAGGGCACCTATCAAGTCACCACGACGTGTTATTGATCTCGGTACAGGGACTGGAATTTGGGCCATACAGTTGTACGTAGTGACAGCCCCCAAATCCCCATAACAGTTTTGTGATCCATTCGACTCTAACATAGTTACCTCCTTAGTGCGGATGAATTCCCTGCAGCTGAGGTTATCGGTACCGATCTGAGTCCTATTCAGCCGACTCTCGTCCCACCAAATTGTAAATTCCTCATAGATGACATGGAGGATGATTGGGTGGACGACCAACCGTTCGACTATATCCACGGCCGTTACCTGGCTTGCAGTATCAAGAACTACCCCAGATTACTGAAACAATGTTACAAGCATACTGCCCCTGGAGGATGGGTTGAAATGCAGGACTGGGATCTAAGAATATATTCGGAAGATGGATCCACAAAAGGCACATCAATTCAACAGTACTACAATTATGTTCTTCCGGCGTTTGAAAGGACAGGAGTTGTTGTATACCCGGGACCATCTTTGGAAAAATGGTTTCGCGAGGCAGGTTTTGTGGACATCCATGTTGAAAAGTACCGAGTGCCCTTGGGGACCTGGCCAAAGGATCCATATTATGTATGTATATACTCTCCTGGAGTGCCGCAGTTGTTGTTTACATCACTGACCAATAAACCAGAAAACACTTGGGACTTGGAATTTGCTGCAAGCTGAGAGTGGCTTTGAGGCATCAGCAATGGCAGTGTTGACAAGACATGAAAATTGGAAGCCAGAAGAAGTAACTGTTCTTTCCGCAAAGGCCCTGAATGATGCGAGGGATCGTAAGATTCATTCGCTGTTTGACTTTTATGTTGTCTATGGTAGGAAGCCAGAATGATCTTCTGCAGTGCTTCCTGGTCATTCTGGGTTTCAAGTCAATGGATTTTTGTTCATAGCTAGGCAATATGCCTGTGGAGTCTTTCGTTTCAAAATTTGGGATTCTTGCGATACCCTTTATGTCTATCTGTTAAAAGCGATGCTTAAAGCCCCGTTAGTTTTCAGGGTTGTTTCCACTCAGATTTCCCTGTATATAAGGCGAAGACAAACGCTGTCAATAACAAAGTCCACTCCTGGAGAACCCTGTCTTCAAAGTGCGCAACACTATATGCATGATTAGTTCCGTGTAAAGATCCAGGATAGGTAATATTTCTCTGACATGATGCCACCTGCATTGTCTACTCGTCTCTCTGAGGAGTATCGTCTCCCGCTGACACTGGCTCTTCTGGTTGGTTGGCAAACAGCCCCCTTCCAGGAGAACATATGTTGACTTCAAGGTTCTGCTTTTGTTCTCAATCGAGTTCAGGAGATGTATGTATGTATGTATGTATAAGCGATTACTGGATCATGCTAGTCATGGAACAGTTCAAGGTGCTGGCTGCTACCTATACTTATAGTATACTTATACCATACTACCTGCAGTAGAGTACGTGTCGAGGATGAGGATGTGAGATGGACCTTGAACGGTTCGAGTTTACCAACCTCTCTTGGGCGCGTGGACTGGATCTATAATAAATACATAAATACCGTATTCTACTGTGTATATAGTTTCTAAGGTCGGACTGGGCTATATCCACCTACCAAAGTGACAAATACCCAATAACCAATTCTGCGCTAGACTATGTAGGATAGCAAGTGTGAATCTCACGCGGCACTTACGTACCTACCCTGGGTACCGAGCCCGTTCTCATACCACCTCCGCAGATGTGGGGGAAGAAAAACAAATCTGGGAATGCTAGCTGAGAATAACAAAAAAAACCCTGAAGGCCTCTAATTCTGAACCAGATGGTGCACCAGTCGTCTATCTGCTAATTGCTCGGTTGTCTACCTACCTACATTAAACACTGGTGTTCTTTAAGCAAGCTACCTTGATTTCTGATGGAATGTGAAAGAAAAAAGAGGCTCTTCAAACAAACTGGGAATTGTGCCAGATATTCAGTGCAGGCAAGTTTCCCGAACAAGATGATGAAATCGCTGCCTGGTCAGGCAGGTTACTAGACAAGATAACAACGCTTACAATCAAAATAAGGTCATCTCTGGACCTATTATTCCGCAGCATCATGTCTTTTTTTTGTCTCCTTTTTTCCCCCATCTCCTCCTGGACCCCCTGCTCCCTAAACGCCGTCTACCTCCGTCCCGCGTAAGAAAGTACGGGGCACACACCGCAAGGTGCCTCCACAACAAGATCCACCCCGTACTCAGTACTCCGTACTTTGTAGAAATGGAGCGATCTCGCGCCGCCCCTCGCTACGAAGATGGTGCGGCCCCGGACCTTTTTTTTTTCCTTTCGATTCGAATCATCAGCCAGCCTGGGAGTGTTACGGTTGTGGACTCCTCCATGAGCACGTTTTTCTTCACCGCTCGAGCCTCGCGCGACTTTCATCTGCCGGTCCCAACACTAGGCGGTAGTAGTACGGAGTAAAGTACGGAGTTAGTATGGTCGTGACGCGTTTAGGATCAGAGGACTAGTATAGAAATGTCACGCTTCTTGGAAACGTGCTCATTGCACCGCTGAAAATGAAAGAGAGAGAGGGGGAGGGGGACAGTCAAGACATGATCTGTATGGTTAGGAGGCAGGATATCACGAAGATGAAGACTCGTAAAGAAAAGACAAATGAGCATCTCAGAAAAATTTTTGAACAATAGAAAGTGCGCGTCAATCAGTACACGTACTGCGTACTGCATACCACCCACTGGGCATCAAATCATCAATTGTTGTCTGGGGAAGCTGGGCTGGGCACATGGCATGGAAGTTTAAAGTAGTTCAACTGGCAGAACACCCAAATTCCAAACCGGAAGGAAGAGGCACGTGGCAGTTCAGATCTCAAGCCCATTGATTGATAGAATAGAAAACAGGGGGGACGATACTCCTGCGTACCCTGTACCACGACACTTGCCCCGACTACGGCACTTGCACCGCAGTGACCAGACATGGCAGACAATAATCCCTGCAGATCTAAAAGAAACAGAGGCTAGAGCTAAGAAAGAGAGAAAAGAAGATAAACTGCGGCCGAGTCTACCATAGCTCAGGTGCTAGCTTGAGCAGCAGCGTGAAGTCAGCAGCGGTCCCATGACTGACTGAAACAAGCTCCTTCGGCACGAACTTCTAGAAGCCTGCCTCTCTGGAGTGCGCGGAGCGGAGATTTTTCCGCGGTTTGCGGCAGAGCTGTGACGGCTGAGCCTGACCAGGATGAATGGTTGAAAGTTAAATTACGAAGCTTACCTATGTTTCAAGCTTATTTCTTGTTTTGCTCCTTTTTTGTTTCTGTTGCACAGGCTCCTTTTTTTGTTGCGCAGAAAAGGAAAAGCATGAAAAGAAAAGAAACGAAATGCTGATCGTCCAGACTACGATCGACAGCCTGCTTCATTATACTGTTTTGGGAAGCGGGTCGACTTCCAAGGGCCTTTAGTTTTGCGGTTGTCTTCGGCGAGGCGAGTGCGATAATCTTGGATCGTCGGTACGGTACTCCGTACTCTGGTAGGCACCATACACCACTGCAAGAAAGAAAGTAACAACTCCTCAATGGACAGAAAGGTATCCAGCACGAAAAAAGATGCGTACAGTGGTAATTGTTTCGAAACGAAAAAAAAGCCAGCAGTTCTGTCCCGGAAAGAAATCGGATTCATTCCGTTTTGGCTTATGCCTGGTGCCTTTGTCTCGAGCATTGATTCTCTGTTGTCCTGTGCTGAGCAAAGGACAAAACAAGGCGGAAAAGAAGCCACATGGCGAAGAAATCGAACGAAGACCTTGCTGACTGCCACGCGGCATGCTGCCACGTTGCCACGCAATAATGCAAGCAAGGGGCAACATCTGTTATCTGGAGAACTGGGAGTCTACAGTACTCACCCTACAGGGTTGTATGAGATCTTCTCCACATTTTTCCCAGAGTTCTGATATCTTGCCTGATTCGTATACCTAAGTGGCTCACTTGAAAGTTTAGCTATGCTTACTCAACAGTTAGTCACAGTGCCATACGACTCGAGTATGTACGGAGTAAAAACCCGTGATTGCCCCGTTGCGAAATAAAATTCAGGAGACGCCTGAACCTATATCTAAACTCCGTAGTTAAATTTACGGAGTAGATCAGGCGTAGTGAGTTCTGTGGCACCGTGGCAAGTTAAACCACGCCGTAAAACTTTTTTTGTGCTGCCGCTTCTTTTATGACCTGTAAAAAGAAAAGAAAAAATGTCATAAGCCAAAATAATGTGGAGGGAATACGGAATACACAGTAGAATCATGACTCGTCACTGATCACTCGTGAGCTCCATCCAAAGATGGAGACCAAGAAGCAGCTCGGCATTCATTGTTCCAGAATAAACATCTGTCACCTTGTCCAACTGCCGGCCACTCAGGATCGGCTATTGAAACTGGAGCGGGCGCTAAAAAAGAATAATGGGAGGTGATAACGGTGCTACCTGTTATCAAGTCATAGCTCCAGGATTAGTTCTGGGGCGGCCTCCTTGGCGGTGGAAATTTTCCGAGTGCGGACAAGTGATGGTGTTGCGAAATATCTAAAAAGGTATTGTATGTAGCTAACGGCAAATGTTGCTCGAAAATGTTGGAGCTCGATACGGTGATTCTAGGTTTCTGCATTTCCACGGCATCGTGAGAGACAGGGAATCTGAACAGAGGATTGGAATTGTTCCTGCAAATGGGATTTGACCGGAGTTATCCTCCGTGCAGGGCTCAGGTACCACTTCTGGTAAGGTGTGGAGGATTGGGGATTGATCAGCAAAGGCGAGCGGGAGCAGTCGTTGAGACGTGCCTGGCTAGGCAAGTACCTAGCTACCTGGAGTAGTCAGAACTTTCTGACTCGTCCAGCCTTTAAAAATGATTCTGGAAGGCGATTTCCACGAGCACCGCCGCGGCAGGAAAGAAACCCCTGACTAGACGCGGACCTGAAACAGGATAAACTCAAGGCCCGAGCCGAGGCTACCAGTGCTGTGGCCGCATCAAGTATCATCCATTCCATCCTGTATGTACGGAGTACACTCCGCGCGTCTGATGTATCATGTTGCCGTCCCCTCCGTGCTCCTTTCGTGGCTATTTGCATATCGTTGTCCGAAGAAGAGGAGCTTGTAAGACCAGCCGACCCGATCTCCTGCTGCGTGGGATGCAGAGCACGGCGTCCTGCAGAGGGAGGCCTCAGTGTGTGCGCCGTAGCGTGATCCCAGCAGCGCGTTAGCATCTATTGGAATCAGCCCTTCTGAATCTGGCCACGCGAGTCATGACAGCCTGACAGCGGAATGCTCCGCATTGTGTGACTCGCAGCCACGTTCCTATTCCTTGGGCTTCTGGACGGAGGTACCGAAGCAGCAGTGTTTTTATTGATCATGGTGTGTTGCGCCATGCAGAACTTGCAATCGGTGTCTGCACGGTCGCACAGGATGCGCTGTTGGTGACTGTCTACGTCTGCCGTACGCGGTACAGAATGCTGTGTAGAGCAGCATCAAAAGCGGCATGGGAGACAGGTGGCATGGGGATGTGCGGGAAAACCAAGCCCCTTTGCAAATTTGCTGATCACCCGCGCCCGTGGCCCGTGGCGCCAGCCGGGTGCCTTGCTCCTGCCGACGCCCCAGCCGCGGCGGCGGGGCCGCGGGGCCGCCAGCGGCTCGGCTGGCGCTTTCTGCGTAGACCAGCGTGGCCCCTGGGCCGCCAGGTCGACCGCGTGCACGCTCGCCGTGCCCTGGTGGAGGCCCCATTCCCAGGCATGCGAGTTGGGACTCTTTCTCCTCTGCCGCCGGGCGACGGCGGGTTAAGCGATCTCGATCTCCCGAAGAGTACCTGCTCCCCCGCCCGTTCCTGGATGTGAAGTCGTCCGGGCCTGGCAGGTCGTGTTTTCGCCTCTTCCCGTCCGTTCATGCTTCCACCTATCCTCTGCCCTTCCATCCTCTCGGTGCTTTGACCGTCTGACAGCACGCAGGATTCGCCCTGGCTACCGGCTGTGGCTCGTCTGGGTGATAGCATCCCGACCATCTATCACACGCAGCTTCGCGGACGGAGTACAGAGGTTCGTCGTACTCCGGACGGTCAACGGTCCACACACCGGAGATCGACGAGGGATCGAGTCACCACCGCCGCGTATCCTGCGTTACCTTTCCCACCTCCACGGAGATCGGGGACGGACGTCGACCCCTCAGACCCTTTCTCCTCACGCATCCCCAGAATCATTCCGTTCTTGCGATTCCTGACCTCCACGATTGGTGTCGACGACGCCTGGGAAAGGCACTCACGCTTGCTGGGAGCGCAATTGGGCTTGTGGAGATATCTGGGTGCTGGGAGACGACGCCAACATCCACCGCAGAACGCAGACCCCGTCCATACGACCATAGCATCTCGTTTTTTCGTCCTGCCCAGATTATTGCTGATCGGGACTATAAGCAATTGCGATCCGACAAGGTATTTGGCATTGACCACTACCGGGAGATCCATCGCTCCTGCCAGACGCCTGCCGTTCGAAATCTCGTTTTTTAGTAGTGGCTGACAGCGACATCGTCAGTAGAAACGCTGTGTGCTACCCATTCGCTGTCCTATATCCCGTCCGTCAGGTTGGTTACCAATTCCATTTGCTCCGCCCCATTCGGCATACTTCACGTATTTTGTCCAGTCTAGTGCCTCCGCCCACGTGTATCCCTTCACAAGTCGACACCTGGATTGGTGGCTGAGCACAAATGCTGCGTATCCCCTGACCTAGCCGTGAATGCCATATTACTTCCTTTTCAAATCGAATTCTTTAAGGAACCGTTCACACACCCGATACGACAATCTGTCCTTAGACACCTGCTTTTATAAAGAGTCTTCTTGCGTCGAGAGACCCCCGACTGACTCTCGAATCTCTAGATATTTTTTAACACGCAATCATGGGTTGTATGAACTCGAAACCCGTTGGCCCGGCGGACAAGGAGGCTATCGCGCAGAATGCCAAGATAGACAAGATGATCAAAAATGACAAAAAGACAATGGACCGCACTATAAAGATCCTTCTGCTTGGTACGCAATCCAGACGGACTCTTTTCTTTTTGCGCGGCAAACACACAACGGCCCATGGACGGAATGCTGAAGGATTCGGCTAGGTGCTGGAGAATCGGGAAAATCAACGATCATCAAGCAAATGCGAATTATCCACTCTGGCGGATTCCCTGAAGATGAGCGCCGTCAGACCAGAGCAGTCATCTACTCCAATATCGTTGTTGCGTTCAAGGTCTTGTTGGAAATCATGCGAACGGAGGATATTCCGTTCGAGAAGGAAGAGAACAAGGTACGAATGATCGTCCCTTAACTTGTATGGACGGCCGTGCTTCAGGGACGTCGCTCACTCTTTATGTTTCCCAGCCGCTCGCGGAGCTCATAGATAACACGGAGGCAGATGTCGGCGCAGACGAGGCATTCTCGGATCTAAGAGTTAAAGACGCCATGCGGCAATTGTGGGATGACTCAGGCGTGCAAAAGGCCGTTGCCCGAGGGCATGAGTTTGCCCTTCACGACAATCTGCACTAGTAAGCCTGGGACAACAAGCTCTGTACGGTGTGAATGTCCGCAATGTTAACGCTGCGCCAGCTTCTTCAACTCCCTGGACCGCTTGTTCACGCCTGGTTGGCTTCCTGATAACCAGGACATGCTGCAGGCTCGTCTTCGGACAACTGGAATCACGGAAACGCTCTTCGAAATGGGCCAGATGAACTTCCGAATGATGGATGTCGGAGGCCAACGGTCTGAGCGGAAGAAGTGGATCCACTGCTTCGAGGGCGTTCAGTGTCTGCTCTTCATGGTTGCCTTGTCCGGTTACGACCAATGTCTCGTCGAAGATCAGAATGCCGTAAGTAAACCTCGATCCGTCGCGTGTGTTCGATGCCTTCTAATCACATATATGACTGTATAGAATCAAATGCATGAGGCAATGATGCTCTTCGAGTCGCTGGCGAACGGCGAGTGGTTCAAACGGAAACCTATCATCCTTTTCCTAAACAAGATCGATCTCTTCAAGGCGAAGATTTCCCTTTCGCCCATATCCAAACACTTCCCCGATTACACCGGCCCGGATGGAGACTTTGATGCTGCCGCAAAATACTTCGCAGACCGCTTCCGCGGCATCAACCGGGTTCCAGAACGTGAGATTTATATTCACTACACCAATGCTACCGACACCAATTTGCTCAAGGCAACCATGGACTCGGTACAAGACATGATCATCCAGAAGAACCTCCATACACTTATTTTGTAAACGGCGGGTCCAAAAGGAACATTCATCATGACAAAAAGGAGGCTCAATTGTTGACGATTTCCAACTAGAGACACGAGGTGCCCATCTCCTATTGATCTCTTTGCATTCCTCTTCGAATCCCGGTTTGTGTACTTTCTATTACGTGTCTTTTCTTTGTCAATTTTTGTTACATGAGTGCTGTGTCAGTTTGCATCACCTCTCCCGACCTCACCTCGCGGACATCCTTTTCCTACATCTGGTACACTTCAGCGCGGAGGCTCTTCTCACCTTATATGACGCTATTACCACATATTCTTTTTTTTTCTTTTAGCATTTGTATATCAGTCTCTAATGACCCTTGGGATTTTTCTGTCAGTTGGCGTCCGTCACGATTTCCATTTCTCATCGCCTCACTTGCCTTTCATTGAGACCTTCCGTCAGGATGTAGCTCCGACTACATTTGTTCTCGAATTTCTTTTTCCTTTGGTTTGGTTTTGTGCAGATTGAACTGTTTTGTTACCATACTTCCTCGTGATCGTCGTTTCCGTCTGATTGGGAGGCAGTGCTGCGGAATATTTGCTATTATATACTTTTCCAGATGTTCTACAGGATCCTCTTCGTTCCTATTTTCAAGAAATCAGACTCCTTCACTCTGGTCGCGTCCATCTACAGCAATTTCCGATGTCCGATACTCCGACATGGGACTGGGAAGGGTAGTTGTATGATAGTCGATATAGAGAAATCAAAATTCTGCGACTGAATTTCTACTCTAGGACAGAGTTGACTTCAGACGTAGTCTAGTGTGACAGGAGGCTTGGCAATGGATTGCTCCATTGAACCTGGAAGGGAACTACCATTGTTGCCGCAACTTGGCACGTCTGACTCGGACAGCTATAAGCAGTTGTGCTGTCAATGGCACAGCGTTCTATCGGATGTTAACTCATACTATGTATCAGCAGACGGTAGCATCACTCGACTAGGTATTCTTATTTGCTACGCCTCCTCTGGACGAGGTCAATCCATATCCTGACAGTAACCATACAGTGGAATATTCTCCAAAAAAAAACAAAGGAAATTTTCCAGATGTTCGAATGCTCGAAAAAGGTAGTCACAGACTGAGTTCAGAGAAGCCTGTGCAGAGAAGCAAAGATATCTGGACATCGCCGGAGTCGTACTCTTCTGCCTACAGCGCGGCGCAGGGCTTGGCGCTTATCTAAGCAGCGCGTCCGCCTGACCAGGTCTGTTGACTCCGACTCCGGTTCAGCCTCGCCTTCATCTTCGACCACTTCGAGAGTCGTTCCAGCAGCTTCCAACCAGCATCTTCTGCCCAACTCTTTCGGAGTAATAGAGGTCAGGATGCTCGCGTCCTCCCTCCTCCGTGCCGCAAGGCAAACGGCACGGCCGATTGCCGGCGTATCGCTCCCTTCTACTCCCGCAGCCGCCGCCTCGTCCAACGGTCTGCTCGCTACCGTTGCTCGTCAAGCACAGCGCCGATACTCGTCCTCGAAGCCGCCCGTGCCTCCGAGCGACGGTTCGAAACGGATTGACGCCTCCGCGCCGGCGAAGGGGGTGAATCCCTCGGGCAAGGCGTCTGGAGACAAGCGTGAAGGAAAAGCCGCCAAACGGAAAGGCAACGGGCGGCAGTCTGCCAAGTCGAGTCAAGACGCGGCTTTCCTGAACCTGCCCAGCGTTCCCTCGACGCAGCATCTGCAGCCACATGGTCGGTATACCCATTTTTCGATCCTGATAGCTTCATGTCTTGAAAAAAAGAGCGTATTGGGCTGATTCTTCCTTGCCACAGACGTCCATGTCGCATCATTTTTCTCCATCCACCGTCCCATCTCAGTCACCACCTCCGTTCCTCCCCCTTCCACCAATGAAGCCTTCAATGCCCTCTTCTCCCCCAAGAAGCAGTCGAAGAACGAGCCGGAAGACGTGATCTACACCCTCTCGTCCGCGATCCAGACCATCGAGAACCAGCAGTACGTCTGGTCGGAGCAGGACGGCGCCTTCAGCCACGCGGAGCCCGAGGTCGTGCACCTCGACGGCGTCCCCGCCCAGGATCTGAGGCTCTCGATCGAGGAATTCGTCAAGCGTCTCCGCCCGTTCCATCCCCCTCCACCACCGGTCCCCTTCGAACACGTCGAGTCGCTGCGGCAGCAGAAGGATGAGACGACCGCCGGCAGCAAGCCGACCTCGTCGCGCAGCTTCTCGACCGTCCTGACGATCCGCGAGTCGACGCACGCGGACGGCCGCAAGACGTACGAGGCCCACGTGTCGCCCTTCGTCCGGACGCACATCGAGGGGGACATGGAGGCCCCCTCGAGCGGCGTGTCCGGACACGAGGAGGCCGTCACCGAGGAGCCCCAGCAGGAGGGACCTTCCGGGCCCAGCACCTACATGGAGCGCCTGCGCCGCAACCACATCATGCACGCCATCAGCACCCGGAGACGGCGCAAGCTGAAGATGAAGAAGCACAAGTACAAGAAGCTCCTGCGGAAGACGAGGACGCTGAGACGGAGGCTGCAATAAGAATAAGGGCATAGATCGTCATCACGCATGTATTAGAGAGATATCTATCTGTGTACTGTACTTACTGTTTTTGTAGTTTCATGTCTTGAGTTCGTTTTGTTTTCCCCCCATCCAATCCGAACAGGTTCGGGCTGAATTTGTTATCTTAGATACTTTAGTGGCCCTCTTCGCTCTCTCCCGTCCTATCATATCCTATTTTGTTGGATTCTCTTTACGGAATCATAATCATATCATCTTATCTTATCCCCTTTGTACTGTGATGTATGTGCTGTACACACCTGGACTCATCCATCCGTGTGTGTGTTATATTCATTTCCCGTCAATAGGATCACATACAGAACAAGAACAAGAACAGATGCATATATAACTAGTGTGCATACGTACATACATAACGTTAATTCCTAACAAACAGACAGGCAGACAAACAGACAAATATTTCCATCTCATCTCATGAGAATCATATTTCTACCGACTGGTACTGGAGTGAGGTATATCTAGATAGGTGTAGAAATAGGAGCTCGCGAGACAGATAGATGACATTCAGTACCAACAAGAAAAACAAGCGAAAAGGCAACGAAAGCCTCCAGTTTTTAATATAATGATTCCAGTCCAGTCCACTTTGCCGGGCCGTACATAAAACAAATAAAACAACGCGTTGCGTTGCGAACAGTGACTATGACCATGCAGCAGCAGTAAGCACCTACCACTTCGCAATGTAGACTACAGTCTCATTTCATTCAATTCAAGACGACCGTGTTATATCTTATCTCCTTCATTGATCAAAATGAGATATTTCCTTGTTCTCCATCCCATCCATCGTACCTGGGCTAGCTTACCCGAGAGGAAAGCTAACTGAGCAAGCCATGTCTTCGCCAGATAAAGTATTGATAAGAAGGGAAAGGGGGAAGCTCGGATAACGCAAGGCCTTAGCTTCAACCCGCTAACCAAAAGCGGATAACTGATACCCCAAGTCTTGCGATTATCAAAGTTCCCTTTGCACGAAGACGGGCGCGACGCTTCGCGTCTAGCACTTGCCCCGGGAGCGGGAGTTCATCAGAAGGGCGACGATGAGACCATACAGACCTGTAGGTGGAAAGAGATTGTTAGTGATCATCACAGGATTTGACGAACGTTAGTCAACGGGAAACATCATGAATCGAGCTTACCCAAAACTTCAGCGAAAATGAGAATCAGGATCATGCCGACGTAGAGTCTGGGTTGCTGAGCCGTTCCACGGACACCAGCATCACCGACGATACCAATGGCAAAACTTAGTCAAGAGTTAGATTCAATCGCCCATGTTGAAGAATTGGCCCGGAAAGCTCGTCGGTAGACTTACCCAGCAGCCATGCCAGCAAGACCGACGGCGAGACCAGCGCCCAGCTGAATGAATCCAGTATATAGGGGCACCTTTTGGCCCAGGTCATTGGCGATCAGAACCGAAACGACCAGACCGTAGATACCAATGATACCAGCCATGACAATGGGGACAATGTCTGCAGGAGAACGCATCAGTCAGCGGAGAACTCAACACCCCACTTATCCGGGTACATCTCCCGGGATACTAAGGCTCAGGTCATGAGGATGTTCAACGTACTCTTAACGATCAGGTCGGGACGCAGGACGGCCATCCCGCAGACACCGACACCCGCCTTGGCGGTGCCATAGGCAGCACCGAAGCAGGTGAAAACGATGGCGGAGGTGCAGCCCAGGGCACCGAAGAAGGGCTATATTTCGCTCGATCATCAGTTATCGGTCAAGTATGCGTTGTGAACAGGGAAGGATGTGCAAATGTGCTTCAAGGCGGTATGGTATAGCAAGATGTGTTTCGGAGATCAAGGTTCCCGTGTCCTGCTGGCAACAAGGAACAGGTGTGCAAGATAACTCACCGCATAGACCGGACTATGAAGGCAAAAGGTTAGCCACTTATTAATATTTTGAAAATCAAACCTCAATCCGAGGCAAAAATTGAAAGAAGCGCTTGTAGAATACTCGTGTTGCGCGCGTTGTCTGAAGGACAGCTTACCAGAGCTCTGTAGCCATTTCGAAGGACTAAAAGACGACCAGCGGCCAGAAAAATCACCAACCGAACGCTTCAGGAAAGAAGAATAGGCCTTAAGACACAGGACAGGGCCGCAGATGCAGTCGTTATGGCGAGGATGAAAAGGTTGCCGGGGGTGGGAGACAGAGATGCAGTCGAGGACGAGGACGCTCGTCGTTTCGGGGTTGAGAGGCTGGGACGGGAGCTAGAGTGCTTTCCACGTGATCAGCCTTGGCACCGCCAGCTGTCGATCTGCGGCACGTAAAGTTTGAAGGGCAAGAAACATTTAACATAATCAACCACCAAGCAACAAATACCACCGAGCAACAAATTTTCCTCCACCCTACCACTTCCTTTTTTCAACATGTCATTTTATCACCACCACTATCAAAAATGCCTTTATCTCAAGAAAACCGAATTCAAATGGCTATTGCAGCTTATAAAAATCAAAAATTCAAATCAATACTGAAGGCTGCAGAGATCTTTGGGGTGCCTGAGGCTACCCTTCATGCTTGTCTTAAAGAAAGACAATCACGCGCAGAAACACATGCTAATGGCCATAGATTAAAGGCTATTGAAGAGGAAACACTTATTCAGCAATTACTAGAGGCAGATAAACAAGGTTTTCCAATTTGGCCAGAGTTTCTGCATTCAATGGCACAAATATTACTCTGTGAGTGTCTACAGGATCCTACTGCAGTCCTTGACATCAACTGGGCTTATAAATTTGTCAAGCGCCATCCTGAGCTGTGTACAAGATATAATTGAAGGATTACATACCAGTGTGCAAAGCAGGAGGATCCAAGAGTTATAATACCATGGTTTCAAGCTGTACATGCAGCTATTCAGGAACATGGCATACATGAAGATGACATCTGGAATTTTGATGAAACTGGCTTTGCAATGGGGCTCTGCTCAACCTCCAAGGTTATTACTGCAG
>Ga0207767_1000589_pt1 | contig 18614 bp, 20 predicted proteins | sample HigsolmetaGSP17D_FD_184845 | JGI IMG/M metagenome (GOLD analysis project Ga0207767, IMG submission 184845) | High solid enriched microbial communities from the Joint BioEnergy Institute, USA - SP1-7-D (SPAdes) | ecosystem: Engineered > Bioreactor > SSF (Solid state fermentation) > Aerobic >... | reverse complement strand
AAAAAAAAAAAAAAAAACTGCCGGAGGAAAGAGACAGAGAGTCGACTTGGGGCGCGATGAGCGCCGCCTCGAGCAAGCGACAACCCCCTTGGTCAGGTAGACTGGAGCCACTTCCACCGCCGCTCTAGTCGTACACCTCCTCGTAGGCCTCCTCGTACTCCTCGCGGGCCTCCTCGTACTGCTCGCGGGCGCGCTCGAGCCGCTCGACGTCACTGCTCGAGGCGTCAGAAGGATACTCCTCTGGTGGTGGTGGGGGAGGGGGAACCGACCGTTCTTCTTCGCGCTCCGAGTCGTTGTCCTCTGCAGTGTCGAGCAGTTAGCATGGGAATACGATGCTGGAAAATAACAGGAGACCGGAAACGTACCGAGAGCGTGCGTGATCAGCGCACCGCCAATGGCACCGACGGCGAGACCGGCCGCGCCGGCCGCGAGCATCTTGCCGGTGTCGCTGTGCTTCTTCTCCTCCTCCTTGTACTCGTAGCTCTCGTAGGACTCGGCAGGAGCGGGAGCAGGGGGTGGTGGAGGAGCCTGGCTGTAGTACCCGGAGGATTCACCCCGCGAGGCCTCGTATCCGGACGGCTGGCTGTAGGGCGGCTCCCATTGCGAGCGGCCGGTGGCGGGCTCGAAGTAGTACGCGCGCTGCGAGTACGAGTCCCAGTGCTGCACCCAGCCCGCGGGGAGGGGTGGTGGGGGGCCGGGCGGAGGCCGGGCCTGTGGTGGCGGTGCTCCTCCGTAGGGCTGGGGCTGTCCGTAGGGCTGCTGGCCGTAGGGGGGCTGTCCGCCATACGGCGGCTGCTGACCGTATGGGGGTTGCTGGCCGTACGGCTGGTATGGAGGCTGCTGTCCGTAGTAACTCATGTTGTGTTCACGCTCTGGAGACGGCACGGGTCAGGGTTGCCAAGGAGCAGGTTGGGTGTGATGTGTGCATACCTTCGTGCTTCTCGTGCTTCTCCTGCTTTTCGTGCTTTTCGTCGTCGTCCTTGAAGATATTAAGCTCCTCAAGCTTCTTCAGGAGGCCCATAGAACTGCCGATCCCTGCGATGAGGAGAGCACGAGATTATAACAGACTGGAAGGGGAGGACTCGACGAGGGGAAGCAGAGCGTGCCTTATGTATCTCCTGCCGGATGCCCGTCGTGACGCTAGAAAGTTCTTGGATCACCCCAGCTGACTCTTGGCGGAGTCCCACCGGTTTCGTGACAGTATCCGTGGGTTTGGCGCTTGCGCGAGTGTGCTAGGATTATAAATCTGTCGGACTATGGGGTCTAGATGTTGCCTTGTATCGGGTTTTATAGAGTGATCGGACAGAGGCTACTGGAAACGGTGAACATCAGCTTGCTGTGAGGCTGTGCAATCTGCCCTGAACAGCCTGATACCATTTCTTGGCCTTTTACGTCGAGGTCATCAGAATCAGAGGCAGCAAAAGACGGCGGTAGCGTAGTGAATCCAAGTCAATCACAACACCACTTGGGCAGTATCTCAGCTGGCACCAGAAGAGATCTCCGCAGCTGGTGAAACGTTTATGACTCGAACAACACCATCAGACCCCTGGAAGAGGCCGCATCTCCCTTGGATGCTGTTGTATAACAGGGAGATAAGGTAGCCTGCACATCCCACATACATCGTCGCAGCAGGTGTCTTCTGGCCACAACGGGGCAAATCCCGCAGCAGCAGCGACAGCACCATTACCGTACCGAACCAGCACCAATAGTCCAGAAGAAGCAAGAAATAAAATACCGCGGGCGTCCGAGACGTCCCCAGCAGGACGACGGTCATCTGGGACGAGGGGACCGCGCCGCTGGTCGAGCAACCGGGCTGACTACGTGGGGCACGATCAGTGGCGGTGTGAGGCTGGTGCGATGCGTCGGGTGGATCGAGGTCGACGCTAGAGCCACTAGGCGCCTCGGAGAGCCGCTGCCGAGGGCTGCCCCCCTGAACGCCGGAACGACGGTTTGCGCTGGTGCTGGGCTCGAGGGGCCTATTTTCTGGAACCCGGTTCTCTCGGTTAGGAATCCAGGAGATCACCGTGCTGCGCGTTGCGTGGTCCGTAGGGCATGCCCTTCCCTGTTCGGTATCTATACGGAGAATCGTGGACCGCTTGTCCTAATATTAGAGCCCTTTTTTAACTGGATCGAAATCGGACTCTGGGGCTCCTTAATTGCGACCTCCGCGGGCCTGCCAGTTTAGGCATATCTGGCGTGCCGACCCCGCTCCAACACGTGACTCGGCGCCGGATCGTCATGACACCGAATGCCTTAATGCAGACTATTTAATCTTAGGCTGGGCCCTCCCGATCTGGCCGACAGCTGTGGCGTCGAATGGTGGCTTGTGTCTAAGACTGATGACGCGGCAGGTCGTTCGAGCAGGAGATGCATCGCTCAGCTGGTCAATCAGCAAGCCACATGTACTTTTCAGCAAAATTTACTTACCAGGAGGGTCACTACCAGTGTTGTCGTTGACAATCTTGGTTCCTCTGTCAAGACATCTTTGGAAAGGCATTCTGTCAGTTGTCAGTCTGTCACTGGAGACATGTGCTGGTCCTTGTGTTATAGCCGGAGTTGGCATAAAGGAGGGGTATGTCATGTGGAGGTCACGTGACAATGGATCAAAGCCCGCCATCTTGATCCAGCGAGGCCTATGATCCAACACCCAGAATGATCCAAACAACTCATTGATCCAGGCAGACAGGCATGTATATAATGACGCTCCTTTCAGACAGATTTCGACCCTCGTGGTCGACTCACATAGCAACCTGGCATATAGGCATTGCTAGTAACACAGGCTTGTTCTTACTATTATATTGCTCACCCCCTTGTTTCTTATCTTCAAGATAAACCCAAACGACCCCTTGGGCCTAGTCGCTAGGGCCCGTCGTTACACTGAGATTGTCTGTAAAATAGATCCCAGGTACTCCCACTGTGAAGAGTGTGTCTGATGAGGTTTGACTGCTTGTGATAGTAGTAGTTTTTTCTGGGGCTGACTGTGAGATCTTTTACTTCTCTGTTTGTCCTTTTTGCTGATGTGGTCAGTTGATCAATTAAAAGAAGCTATTGATAAGACAGAAAAGGAGGAGCAAATGGTCCTTGATTTGTTGCAGAAGCATCTGAGTTACCTTCAACAAGTCTGAAAGCAGCAGGATCTTCTTTGCTGCTGGGGTTTCTTGATGCTCCAGAGAAAGGCAAAGACAGCTGAAGATCTTAAAGAGTTGGAATGCCTAAAGGCTGAAGCCAAGGGTTCTGAGGGCTCCTGCTCTAAGAGGCCACATCATGAGGATTCAGATGATGATCCTTCTTCCTCAAATATTCAGGCAGTGGCTTCCAATTCAGCTGTTAGTGTTGGTCCAGCCAATTGTAACGACAGGCCTAGATGACTAGACCAAAGGGGTTGTTCAGTTTATCTTGATGACAGAAAACAAGGGGGTGAGCAATATAATAGTAAGAACAAGCCTGTGTTACTAGCAATGCCTATATGCCAGGTTGCTATGTGAGTCGACCACGAGGGTCGAAATCTGTCTGAAAGGAGCGTCATTATATACATGCCTGTTTTCCTGGGTTCCTAGGGATCATAGAATGGGATCATAGTCTTGGATCATGGGGTTGGATCGTGGAGTTGGATCGTAGAATTGGATCGTAGACGATCCATCACGTGACCTCCATCCTAGTCCGTAACATATGATTGCAAAGGGCAGGATAAATCTGATATGAGGAGACCTCTTACTATGCTGCAGGGCTTACAGGGTGAATTAGAAGGGATAGCAAGGTTTGGCTTGGTAGGTTAAAATTCGCTTTGTTTCCCATTGGGGGGAGGCAAGGGGGGGATCGGGGGACGGGTCTCATGTTAGGAAGAGCAACGGTTTGAAGCTATCTATTTTAGGTTTAGCTCACTATTTGATCATGTGACAGTCATTCTTGGTCACATGGTATAGTCATCTAAGCTTATTATTGTTAGAAGCTAACCCTTTTAAGGTTAGCGGGGTATCCCTCACGTGATCAGAAGACATGTATGTAGCTCATCTTCGGCCGATATAGGCCATATAGCCAATGACAAGCCTTCCTTCATAACAGTAGATAGGAGACGTCACCTCAAGCTGTGCGGGTTCCAATAAGTTTTGTGGGACTGTGCATGACCTGAGGTGTCAACATGACTCCGGACATCTACCATCACAATCTTCTTTTCTCTCATTGTTACAGTCGCCATTTCTTATCTATACAAAATATCGATACTTCGCATTGTTGCGCTCTATGACCACAGAAGACGATGGCACCAACTGCGCATTTCCTACGCATCTCTAAAATCCCTTTGCCAAGCCACACAGAAGTACACCGGAGCACCTGAGCTATCCTTACCTGAACGGCCTCAAAACCCTTCGATTGAATCAAGCCAGTATGTCGATACTGCAATCTGCATGGTCAGTAAATACGCTACGCATTTATATGAGGAGCGTAATTCTTTGTGGGTACAGATTACAGATGCCAGAGAAGGTGTGGATAGACTTGACAAGATTAAAAGCTTCAAAGGGGGAGTTAAGGATGCCATCACCTCGCGTTCTGAGCGGTTGGATGGAATTGAAGAAGAATTAAGAGACGTCAAAAGCGAGTCGAGGATGTTAAAAGCGGTGTCACAAATAGCACAGTGAGTACATGAACATTATCTGTCGGAGAATGGGCCTGTGTCGATCGTCGAAGCCAAAACCAGTGACAGCTGTGGATGATCTTGTCCAGTTTCATGTTACGAATTTGATTCATTGTGATTCGGTATTTTCCGAGCTAGTTACGTTAGTTAACTAGTTAACTAACTAGTTAACGTAATCAACCACCGAGCGATGAATACCACCGAGCAACGAATTTTCACCGCACCCACTATAATTTTGAAGCTTTTCAACCACCAATACAATTAAATTAGACTATCTAGTAGTTGAATATATAGCTATTTATTAGGACAATTCCTTATGGTATGTCCAATAGTCCCATGGCCACTGCAGCGTTGTGGAGCTCGCCGTCAAGGCATAGGTGTAGGCTCATCAAGCTTCTCATTAAGCTGTGTATCAAGCTGCTGAATGCGATTTTGGCCTTCTTGTACAGATAAAAGGGTATCATTACCTAGAATAGCACACCTTCTTGCCTTCTTTCTAGTTTTCCGCTCAGTCTCAGCTTGTAGAGTCCTAATTTCATCTCAAAGAAGAAGGTTCATATTCATTGCCATCTGCGTGGCCTTTTCAAGATGATAAATATAAGACATTGGGCTGCTAGAAAGCTTTTGCTTTCTTGCACTAAGGCTTTTTTGCAAGCTGCGAACCTTGTGATCCAGCTGGCAAGGATTCTGAGGAGTTTGAAAAGCAGAGGAGACTGAACTTTCAACTGAAGCTGGTGGTGTTGGCATATGAAGCTGAAAGGTAATCTTTGCAAGAACCCACTCTTTATCAAGTGGCTTAAGTCCAGCTCCTGCAAAGCCTTTGCATATATTGTCTGGAGTAAACACTTTTGCACAAGCAGGTGGATATAGGGATAGAAAGTCTTCCTTGTCAATATGGTTGTTGCCAGCAATCATTCTCTTTTCAAGCAGTTTTCCGTACGCGCGCTTAAGCGGGCCAAAAACACCAACATCAAGTGGTTGCAGGAGATGAGAGGCATGTGCAGGCATGCAAAGACAGACAATTGCATTCTCCTTGCAGAAAGTATCAAACTCTGCAGTTAAATGGCTACTATGGCCATCAAGAATAAGCAACCGCTTTGCACCAGTTGTATAGCATCTGGAATATGGTTCAAACACCTCTTTCAACTTTGCACGCTGGTATGTAATCCTTCAATTATATCTTGTACGCAGCTCAGGATGGCGCTTGACAAATTTATAAGCCCAGTTGATGCCAAGGACTGCAGTAGGATCCTGTAGACACTCACAGAGTAATATTTGTGCCATTGAACACAGAAACTCTGGCCAAATTGGAAAACCTCATTTATCTGCCTCTAGTAATTGCTGAATAAGTGTTTCCTCTTCAATAGCCTTTAATCTATGGCCATTAGCACGTGTTTCTGCGTGTGGTTGTCTTCCTTTAAGGCAAGCGCAAAGGGTAGCCTCAGGCACCCCAAAAATCTCTGCAGCCTTCAGTTTTGATTTGACTTTTTGATTTTTATAAGCTGCAACAGCCATTTGAATTCGGTTTTCTTGAGATGAAGGCATTTTTGATAGTGGTGGTGATAAAATGATGTGTTGAAAAAAGGAAGTGGTAGGGTAGAGGAAAATTCGTCGCTCGGTGGTATTCGTTGCTCGGTGGTTGATTACGTTACACTCAAGTCGAGATCACTGAAAGGGTTCTGTGATGGATCCTTCATCAACTTGGCTCTATTTGAGATAAATAATAGATCAGGCCAGTCGCACCCTTCCTCAAAGGTAGAAGAAGTGGGAATGGTACCTATGCTTCTTTGAAGATGGACAAATCGTCTCAGGGTGGACTTGTAGCGAGCCGCGGAGTATAAAAGGTCCAGTGTCGGTGCAGAAAATCTAACACTCTGTCTTTGAGTTCCAGGTTCTTGTTGAGCGGGATCACCAAAAAATGGGTTCCTTGATACTGCTAGCAAAGCTACCTGGCTCTTTGGGTTGCGATAATATCCTTCACTCCTCACCTCTTTTGCTGTCCCATTTTTCGCTCGCCTGTGATATTTGACCATTGACCCTCATTCCTTACCTGGCGACCTTGCCCTGATGGCTTGTTGTGGCTGTACTGCCTGTCCCCAACATCTTGCCTTGTAGCTTTTTGTTCCCCGCCTTTCCGCTGCACAGCTTTACACCTCAAATCCGCCTCTGGTCCCTTTTTGCCCTTGTAAACAGCCTTCTGCTACATCTGTAGGTGCTGAGCTGTTATTGGACCATTGCATATGTTGTTGAGGAGGGAGTATGCAAGATATGGTGAAATGTACTATTAGTTACGTAAATAGAGTGGCTGAGGAGTTTAGGATGGACTACAAGCCGCGCTCAAGCAACTTGATGCGCTGAGGCTGTGCAAGCTGATGATCAGCCCAGCGCAGTGAGGGGTACATTCAGCCTTGTATTCATTTTTGGGAATCCTCAATCGCCACTTCTAACGTCAATACAAGCCTGCATATTCATTCTTCTGGAGGCCAATGATACTGCTTCTACTTCTACAACATTACTCTGCATAATGGACCCGCTTAGCGTCGTCAGCCTTGTCGGAAACATTGTTCAGTTTGTTGATTTCACAGGGAAGTTAATATCTACATCTGTCTTCCTCTACCACTCTGGAAAAGGCGCATTACCGGAAAACACTGATATTGAGACTGCAACAAAACACCTGGTCCTACTGAATACTAAGCTTAAGGATGCTGCAACTTCCACCGGTAGCAGAGAACTTCAAAGACTCTGCACATCATGCGGTGACGTCGCAGACGAGCTGCTCGCGGTGTTAGATAAAGTCAAGGTTAAGGGCGAGCCAGGGAAATGGAAGAGTGTACAGAAGGCACTACGAAGTGTTTGGAGCAAGGATGATATTGAGGGATTAGAAAAACGCCTGGCAAGGTTCCGCGAGGAGCTGAACCTGCACATAGCGGTTGAGATTCGGTAATACTTGTCTGTAACCAATAAGTGTAGCTTAATTTTGCTGACTCCAAGTGCGATGCAGGGATCGTGTTGCTGAGTTTAGAACAGAGTACTCGCATCGCCTCCAAGAACTCAACTCTACAACGAAGAAAGTTCTTGACGCCATCATCAGGCAAAGAGATGTTTTTCAACCGGCACATGAAGCACAACTTACTCTCATGAAAGATCTGCACGGAGAAACAGTAACAAGAATCGAAGATGAGCATGAGATCACGCGCCGTGAGATAATTCATGAGATTAGAAAGAGGCTGCCTGGACCTGGACATGATATGAGCGGGCAGGAACAGGGCACACCCCAGCAACAAGATCCTTGCTTCTCTGTTCCCTTTATAAGAAACCGACAGTTTGTAAACCGCGGGCAACTTGATGAAGTCGAGAGAAGGCTTTTTATAGAAGGCAACTGCCCGAAAATCGCAATCTACGGTCTCGGAGGAGTAGGCAAAACCCAAATCGCACTTGAGTTGGCTTACCGAACAAGAGAACAAAGACCAGACTACTCTGTCTTCTGGGTGCCTGCAACGACCGTTGAGAACTTTCAACAAGCATATCTAGATATTGGACGGAAGCTGCATTTACTGCAGCCTAAGGAGCAAAAGGAAGACATCAAGAAGATTGTGCAAGACTATTTAAGTCAAGAAAGTTCGGGCCATTGGTTACTAATATATGACAATGCTGACGATATTGACATGTGGGTCGAGAACACGAACGCCACAAATGAGCCAACTTTAATCAATTACATACCGAGAAGCAACAAAGGATCCATAATTTTCACAACACGGAACCGAAAGGCCGCGGTCAAGCTCGCTCACCAAAATGTGGTGGGAATCCGCGAGATGGATGAGGATGCAGCAATCCAGATGCTAAGCAGACTCCTGATTGATCAACAAATCCTGAATGATCGGCATATCATCCTTGACCTCCTTGAGCAACTTACCTTTCTCCCTCTTGCCATTGCGCAAGCAGCTGCATACATGAATGAAAACGGCATAACAGTGTCAGAGTACTTGTTGCTTCTAAGGGATAAAGAACAAAATATTGTTGAAGTCCTGAGTGAAAACTTTGAAGATGAAGGAAGATACCGTCATGTCCAGAATCCTGTCGCAACCACATGGCTGATTTCGTTTGATCAGATCAGGTGTCGCGATCCTCTGGCGGCTGAGTATCTCTCATTTATGGCATGTCTTAATCCAAAGGCAATTCCGCAGTCGCTTTTGCCTCCGGCGCCGTCCAAAAAACGGATGACCGATGCAATTGGAACCCTAAGTGGTTACTCTTTTATTACAAGGCGGCCAGCAGATGAGTCTCTAGACCTCCATCGCCTAGTACATCTTGCCACTAGGAATTGGCTGCGAATGGAAAACTGCGATACAGAGTGGGTAGCAAAGGCCATTGCACGATTGGACTGTGTCTTCCCAAGTCACGATCATAAAAACAGAGACTTGTGGAGAGCTTACCTACCACATGCACAATATCTTGTTGGGTCTGATCTCGGCAATGGGGTTAGAGAGAGACTATCACTGCTTATGAAGCTCGGACAATGTCTGCTCAGTGATGGAAGGTATAATGACGCTGAAAAACCATTCCTGGAGGTGATGGAGGCAAATAAAATGGTGCTGGGAGAGGAGCACCCAGCTACACTTACCAGTATGGCCAATCTTGCATCAACATACTGCAATCAAGGACGATGGAAGGAGGCAGAGGAGCTAGAGAAATATGTCATGAAGGCAAGAACAAGGATGCTGGGAGAGGAGCATCCAGATACACTTACTAGTATGGCCAATCTTGCATCAACATACTGCAATCAGGGACAATGGAAGGAGGCAGAGGAGCTGGAGAAATATGTCATAGAGATAAGAAAAAGGGTGCTGGGAGAGAAGCATCCAGATACACTTACTAGTATGGCCAATCTTGCATCAATATACCGGAATCAGGGACAATGGAAGGAGGCAGAGAAGCTGGAAAAATATATCATGAAGGCAAGCAAAAGAGTGCTGGGAGAGGAGCATCCTGACACACTCACCAGCATGGCCAATCTTGCATCAACATACTGGAATCAGGGACGATGGAAGGAGGCAGAGGAGCTGGGGAAATATGTTATGGAGGCAAGAGAAAGGGTGCTGGGAGAGGAGCACCCAGCTACACTCACCAGTATGGCCAATCTTGCATCAACATACTGGAATCAGGGACGATGGAAGGAAGCAGAGAAGCTGGAGAAATATGTCATAGAGACAAGACAAAGGGTGCTGGGAGAGGAGCATCCAGATACACTCATCAGCATGGCCAATCTTGCATCAACATACTGCAATCAAGGACAATGGAAGGAGGCAGAGGAGCTGGAGAAATATGTTATGAAAACAAGAGAAAGAGTACTGGGAGAGGAGCATCCTGACACACTCATCAGCATGGCCAATCTTGCATCAACATACTGGAATCAAGGACAATGGAAGAAGGCAGAGGAGCTGACAAAATATGTTATAGAGGTAAGCAAAAGGGTGCTAGGAGAGGAGCACCCAGCTACACTTACCAGTATGATCAATCTTGCATCAACATACTGGAATCAAGGACAATGGAAGGAGGCAGAGGAGCTGGAGAAATATGTCATAGAGACAAGCAAAAGAGTGCTGGGAGAGGAGCACCCAGCTACACTTACCAGTATGGCCAATCTTGCATTAACATACCAGAATCAAGGACAATGGAAGGAGGCAGAGGAGCTGGGGAAATATGTCATGAAGACAAGAGAAAGAGTGCTGGGAGAGGAGCACCCAGATACACTCACCAGCATGGCCAATCTTGCATTCACATGGAAATCTTTAGAACATAATAAAGATGCAATAGGTTTGATGGAGAAATGCTTCCGGTTGCAGAAAGTAAGATTAGGTTCCAATCATCCTGACACTGTATCTTCCCTTCATACATTGGATGAGTGGAGAGTGGCTGGTTTAGCAATTGATGATTAGATTACTTGGTAGCAACAATCTGTTTTAGATGCTGCAATGCACTCAAATAGATTACCATTCCTAGGTGTTTCAACTTGTAATCAACTGGAATATTGGAAAAGATCGTTATTATCTGGCTCAATTACAGCCCGTCAGGACAGTTTGCTCTATATCTACACAGGCATCATAGATGAAAAAGGTCACATTCTCCACCAGGAAAACCTCCTTCAAGTTTGCCAGGTTCTTGTGTGAGATATCTGTATGAAATAAGGCAGGCTCGTCTGGTTTACTCATTGTAGGACATTCTTATTATCAAGATGGACGCGCTCGGTTTGTCCAACCTGTTGTAACAACAGGCCTAGATGACTAGACCTCAAAAGGGCCGTTGGTTTATCTTGAGGACAGAAAACAAGGGGGTGAGCAGAGATATAATCAATAGGCCTTGGGTTACTAGCAATGTAGGATGTCCGATTGCTATGTGAGTCGACCACGAGGGTCGAAATCTGTCTGAAAGGAGCGTCATTATATACATGCCTGTCTGTCTGGATCGATGGGTTGTTTGGATGATTCTGGGCGTTGGATCATAGACCTTGTTGGATCAAGATGGCAGATGGATCATTTTGATCCATGTCACGTGACCCTTGTGTGTTGTGCCCCTCTTTCATGCCGATTCTGACTATAATGCTGGAGAGATAAAAATGTCAATGCCCGCTTTTCATCCGGCCTATTTAAGTTACTATATAAATTTCTTAGCATGGTCTTCCTATTCAAGTGACCATGACTCTCGCCTAGTAGGCGGCCTCACATCTAGTAGCTTATTAACTATATAGATCCCCTTAAATGCTTTATCTATAATGCCAAGGACAATCAAATAAAAGATGAAGTTTTTCCTAAGTACCGAAGTAATGTACTTTTTCCTTATGCTTCTAAGTTATATGTACACCGGAATCAGGATTGTGATCGTACTTTGCAATCTTAATATTAATGTCTCAAAATCAATCAGGGGAAGAAAAATGCCAGCACATCCATAACCCAGGTAGAGAAATTGCCCATCTGGGATGGAAATCCACGTCTTATAAGACGAGATCTCAAGCTAGGTGACCAATCAACGACATCAGTTCGTCAATTTGAATCAAACCTTGGCCCACCGAAGCTGAAGCGCAATCACAATAACCGGCACTACACTGACGAGTTCCCCCAATCCCGCGTACTGCGGCGGAATTCGCGCATGGACGAACGCTCCTGCAGCGAGCAGGATCGCGAAGACATTGTACACAAACACCCAAGCAAAGTTGAAGGCGATGTGAATGAATGCCGCCCGGGAAAGGTCGATGAGAGCCAAAATCCCTGACAGAGCCGGTCGCATGAGGACTGCATCAGCAGCGGATTGGGCGATGTCTGTTCCCTCGTTGATGTGAATCCCAATGGTCGCTTGTGCGAGCGCCACGGCGTCGTTGGTGCCGTCGCCGCAGAAAATGACCACCCGTCCCTTGTTGTTCTCGTCTGTCATGATCTCATCTAGATATTTCCACTTGTCAGCCGGAGAACAGCCTGATCTGATGTGAGAGGTGGGAATGCCGAGTCTGGCCCCGACAGCCTTGATGGCACCATCATCATCGCCACTGACAATCGAGACGCTGATATTACAGTGTTGGAGCGAAGAGACAACTGTCGCTGCGTCAGGACGGAGTGTGGCTTCTAGGCCAAAGACGGCGCAGAGCTCTCCATTAATATGAACTGACAACCAATGCGGAATCGAGCCAAGACGAAGCAACTGAAGAAGAATGGGAAGTTGAGAAGATCCTAGCACGAAAATTAGACAAAGGACGGATCTACTACCTAGTCAGGTGGGAAGGATACCCACCAGAAGAAAATACATGGGAACCGGGTAGGAACCTGAATTGCCCTGAGAAGATTCGCGAATTCCATCAACAGAAGGGAAGATGGTAGTATCACCTGGGGACCATCGCAGGATCTCATTGATTTGACTGTCGGACAACTGGGGGAAGAGCTGGAGAAGAAGACAACTGACGAGCCTCAGACTCATTGGCAAGACGTTCAAGCTCTGCAAGTCCTTCAGGAGAGGGAGGATTTTCTCTGTCCAAGTTCTCCATGACAAGGGTATCGTGCTCTAGCATTGATGAACCACGCTTGTTTAAAAACTTCTGCTGTTTTCGAAGACGAGCTATTCGCGCCAGCAGCTCGGCAAGACGACTTGACAATTCAGCTGACTCTTGCTCTGCAGCATAAAGATCATTGTCGATTTTCTAATGAGCTTTCTCAAGCTCGTTCCACTCCTTTTTGCTATGAAATTGCCTTTCACACCTCCGACCGCGACGAGTGCAGGATGCGCAGTTCCGACTTCGACCATTTGGATGCATGATGCGGATGCGATTCATTCGAACACAGGAATCACAAGGAATAATTGCGGGAATCCCTCTTAGTTCAATCTCATTAGCTTGACGAAGACGGTTACGATTGCGAGTTGATTCTTTGGGAGGAGAAGGAGGAAGGCTTTGTTGACAATCCATGGCAGTGAAGGGACATACCAAGACTGCTAACACTGCAGATGATGAAAGGAAGTTCTGCTGCTTAAATACTTTCGAGGACGAAAGCCTAGGAGAAGGGGGGATTGTCAAAGAATGAAGAAACCCTGGAAGGCAGGGCTGGTATGAAATCCAATGAAAGGGTGAGCGAGGCTGAAAGGTTACACAAACAGCAAGAAAGGATCAAGTCACGTGAAGATAAAAGGACGCTCGGATATGGAGATAAGGAAAGCGTCCTTGGGACGTCCAGGACGAACTGGGGACGACAAACAGGACGACAGGAAGTGTCCCTTGGAGTGTCTTGAGAGCGACTGGAAGGAACATATAAGGAGCTTGACTGTTAGCTTGTGTTCGCTCTACCGCGTCTTATTGTCATACAGATCTTAAGATCTAGGTATTTAACTGGGTTACTTGTCTTTAGTTCCTTGACTCCTATCAACTATCTCACTTTAAGAATAACAGTTCAACTGTTAGACAGTTGATACCTTTTGACAGATATGGATGTTCTTCACTCATTATATTTCTTTTCTCTCTGTCTGATTGGTAGAATGGCAAAGTATCCCATTGTTTATAACATCATAGCTAGCATAGAAAGAATATACAATGCCTTGCCGTGCCAGAACAGAACAAGCTGGATTAGTACAACCTCGATTCTGACTTCATGCCAAGGAATATTCCTGGAGAACGTCTCTAACACAGCACTGTCGAAGCGCTGAAAACGGAGATGAAGTCCCCAATCGTATACCGACCAAGTTCGAAAGGTAAAACGACCTTTGGACATTTTAAGATTGACAGAAGGGCCATTGAGCATTGCTGCCGCACACCTTGCTGTCCAGAATTTTCTGCGAGGTCCATTTTTTGTAACATCCTCGAAGAGACCAGGCGTCTTCAATCACGCGGCTATTTCCTGAATAAGCCCCTTGAGCATGGCATCTTTTTGGTTGCGTGTGAACGGGGGCTTGGCTATATCATCCCCGTATTGCAATTGCTTATCCTCTCGAATTGCATCTAGCTTGGTGCCTTTACCATCAGGGAGCACGATGCTCGAAGTAGGTATTCCATTGGCCCATATAAGGTGGATAGTCACAGGATCGTGTCTCGGCTTTCGAAAGATTTAACAAATGTTGTCCAAAGTGTCACGGTTTTCCGAAAATTGGAAGGATAGATAGTAGTACTGCAGGATACCATAAGGATGGTCTAGTGAGCGCTGCAAAAATAATTATCAAACAGGTGTATCTGCATGTAAACAGAAAAGGAGTGTAGTCGGACGTCGGACGTAGTTATGATGAAGGCCCGAAGAAATGGTGCTGGTTAGCTTGAGAGGTACATGGGCACGACACTAATTTTGAGAACCGTGTCTTCGGAGGCAGATCCCAGCATGATAGCAAGTTGGGTTGATAGCCGCTGGGAAGACTATCTATGGCAACCATTCAGTGCCATACAGAGGCTCCGACAAATGATAAACCCTGCATAGGTCAGACAAAGAATCACTGCCTAATTGCCAGTATACTTCTACCGCACTAAAATCTGCACTAGATACCCCTATGGTTTTGGTAGTATTTTTCAATTGCCACTTGTTTTGTATAAGCTCTCTGCCGTGAATCATGATGATTATCTACCTAAAAGAAGAATGAAGCCATATCTACACCATCTTAGATTGATGAAGAATCTAACTTAAGATATAGTCACATCAACGTCATTAGCCGGATGGATCTCGGAGAAAAAGTTGACCAGAGACGGACTATCAATAAGTCGAAGATCTTCAACATTAGCAAGCCCATTACGAATCTGATGGAGCATTTCCAAGTCATCTAGGGCAATGGTCGAGTAGAATCCTGACACCTGAAAGATACAGATCCTTATGCCTTGCTTCTTTGCCCGTGCCATTGCCTGCATCGTCCTCTCTAGATGATCAGGAAGGAATATTTCCAGTCCATGAACACACGAGGAGCAAGCCATCTGAACGGCGGTTTCACGCCGCACACAAAATGTAGCTGGAAAGTTGTCAGGCTTGAGAAGCGGGGCAAGGCCCAACAGAGGATCTCTACATCTTTGCGTTCTCCAAGGATCATCTGCTGCTCTCGGGATCGGCGGCTGAAATAGGTATGTATTGAGCCATATGTAATTTCCCTCACAGAGAAGTTCCAACGGCCCTCCCGTTGGTCCTGGACATATTCAGCAGGCGTATAGAAACGTTTGGAAAGAACCCCAATGTTGGATTACTAGGGAATTGTTATTGACAAGCAGGCACACGACCACTAGCAACTTACTGGGATCGACGAGCTCAGCAGCTCTGTAGCGTATCACCCTGACATGATGAGCAATCCGTGAACAGGAAGCCTGCTCCAAACGATCAAGTCCCGCTGATGAGAAAGCAATGGTCAACACACGAAACAGGTAAGGTATACATAGATGTCGAAACTGTGTATTGACGAGTGACAGGCATTGTAATGAATTGTCCATGTACAGGTCAACAATGATCACTGGAGCAACTCCACCGGCAGTTGGTCGAGCCGAAAGGTTGTCTTTTTGGGAGATTCCATTTCAACAAGGCAGAAGAAAGAGAAACACCAAGTATATACTTTTCTTCTCTGTCTCTGATAAAGGTTCAAATACATTGTTGAGACAGCGGCTGATCGACTATTTGAGTTTCAGACCACGAGCGAAGCAACACACACTGCAATCCTGAAACGGCTTGCAGATAACACCAAAACGGCTCGCATGATAGATGGTCCTGGAACTCCTGCCAGAGCAACATAGGACATTGCGAGTAGGCAAAGAGTGAAATAAACAAAAGTGTCAGGCTATTGTATAGAACTACTCACCGTCGACGGATCTCAAAATTGGGGCTTGTTCTAAATCTAATGTATACTCACCGGCGGGATCAAGGTGAAGGCTCTTGGAATTCCTATCCATGGCCAGCAGCATGCCCGCCTGATTTTGCCTTTCAGTGGACAATTCGTCGGTCTTTATTCTGACGTGTCCACTCTGACCGAAGCGATCTCCTGGCGGAGAGCGATCGCATCCTTGCTGTGCGCGCTCTTGCCTCTTCGAATGGGTAGATGCAACAGCAGGGAGCAAGGCAGCAATGTTTCATGTAACAAAGTCCCAGACAACGCATACCTTCGGATTACCAGGTTCGTGCAGTCTGACAGCAGACAAGACCACCCTAGATATTGTTCTCCCAGGCATAGACCAGCCGGTGATCCAGTCGGAATAATATCGGTCCGAACATACCACATGACATCTCCCAGTTGGCAATGTGCCAACGCCAACTCAAGGATTGCCCAGTGTCAGCAACACCTGTCGCATATCATATGTGAGAAACAGAATGGCATCAAAGGAAAGACAGCTGTGTCGGCAACTCTTGCATATAGCCTTGGTTGCGGTGACTATGCTTTACAAGAACAATCTTAAAAGTTGCTGTCTTGTGTGCCTGAAGGGCTATGCTAGGGATGATAAGACAATAGAGCATGTGCAAAAGGATCATAAGGGCTCACTGATTGCCCAGAAAGCTCCCTAAGTGATGAGTACTACCAAATGACTGAGGGCTACAAGTCGATCTTGTTATCCTATCTTTATTGGAGAGAATCGGAGATGCCTGAACCGAGTCAACTCTTCGAGGCGCTCTATTTGCTCGTGCATTCTTCCCATCAATCTTATCAAGAGGTGGAAGAGCTGTTAAAGCTGCTTCTGTCTTGTGGTAAATCAAGACCTGTCTTTTGGTTGGTTGAAATCTTGCTGATAGCTTTGACATCAAGAATCAGCTGTTCCAGCTGCTAGAGGCTCGCTCGTCTCCAGCTGCGCGCCAATTTCGGAAGAAAGGACATTCACCTACAAGTAGGTACACCGATTAAATCTAACGCTCCTGCTCACTTTTCTGATCAAATCTCTGCATTCAACAATATCCATTCTGCATTGCAGCGGCTAGAGAATGAACTGGGGCAGTACCTACAAGCTGAAGGTATCGTGAGCCTTTGTGCCAGGGAAACTATATGTGCCTTTGTTGACACAGTGTGAAACAGGTGAAGTGTCGAAGCTTTGCTGCGAATATTTGGAGCTTCGCTGCGAATATTTAAGATTCCTTTATCCATGAAAGCACAAAGTTGACAGAAATGGCAGAATTATGTAAAAGAGCAATTGAAGGAATTATAGTAAAGGACCGCCAGACACATAACCCAGTGGAAGGGATAATTGGATTAGGGAGCAAGGACTAGAAGAGCAACAAAAGATATGATTCCGTTGTATAGTTATGCATGTCTGCCCGAATTCTAGTTTAGCTGATCATGCTGAAGATGGCAAGCGATAAATCCTGTTTCTCAAGGATTCACTGATGCTTCTGCTTATGGTCGTTAGTAATCGGGAAATGAAAGTCTCAGAGAGCTGGTCGATGATTACGCACCTTGCGTCTCTGTATCCCCCCGCCTTGCAGCTCTGACCTGTGATCGAATTTGTCTCTCTTGCTGCATTCTCGAGCTCAAAGGCGACAGCAGTAGCCGAAAATTTCTTAGATTCATTGTCATATGAAATCCAGCGTTTGAACTTTGTCATATGTTAGCAGGACGATATTATAATAATTACTTTTTATTTCGATGGCAAACTCACCGTCGCAATGCGAACCCCTAGCCAAAGACATCGATGTGTCCGTGAGATGACAATTGAAGGAAGTTCAAGGGACCGCTCATCATCCTCAACATAAGAATCTTCGAAGAACCCATCAGGGTAGTAGAGCTGGCTCCATGCCTGACCACGGATAGGGAAATCCTCAGGCAATTGCTGCACAGTGCCGGCCTCAGAACAAGGAAACTCCTCACTCTCAATTTTGGCTATGTCTGTATCACCGCAAATCAACTTGTTGAGGAATGTAGCGATCCGCCTCCATGGAACCTTTGTCTCAATGTATTTCATGCTCTCTGGGTTCAGTGCCAGACACCAAAGAAATGCTAACAAGGTATGGACATGTGGTAGGACATTTTTGTTGCTGATGTGTCAGAGGACTATTGCTAATGTGGAAAATGTAAGGTGAGTTCTGTGTGAGATGATCTGAATGGGGCTTGAAAATTGAACACCTCCTGATATTGAAGACTTGGCCGGAGAGACCAGAAGATCTTTGGATGATGATGGATTTTCCCAATACTGTCGAGCAGATCTATATATCTCTGACTCTGGCAAGTATGGCTTTTTATTCTTCTGCTCCTCAAATAGTTTTGTCATTATTGGCTTCTGCCCTGTTGTTTCCAGGTCATATTTGAAGATAGCCGCATAATTGGATGATGCAATATAGACGCCTTGCTCCTGAAAGAATTCCTTAACTTTGTTGGTATAATCATTGAGAAGGGACAGGAACCTAGACCCAATTTGTTGACAAGTTCCTGTCCCTTCTCAATGATTATATCATAGGCGGGAGTCATATCCCGCAAAAGATGCCTCCAAATCCTGCAGAAGACATTGATGACTTTGACCGTGGTCCCTCACATTCAGGACCGGGGATAGTCCTTTTCAACCCAGACCTGGATGATGTTA
>Ga0207767_1000587_pt1 | contig 18652 bp, 15 predicted proteins | sample HigsolmetaGSP17D_FD_184845 | JGI IMG/M metagenome (GOLD analysis project Ga0207767, IMG submission 184845) | High solid enriched microbial communities from the Joint BioEnergy Institute, USA - SP1-7-D (SPAdes) | ecosystem: Engineered > Bioreactor > SSF (Solid state fermentation) > Aerobic >... | reverse complement strand
AGAGTCCTTTCAAAGCTTCATATCCAGCTCAAGACACCAACACCACCTTCCACAGCACACAGCAATCAATCTTTTGGCCCAGGCAAGACACCAACTGATATGTATCAACTGGACCAGCAAAAGAAGCGAATTCAACATCTCTGAAGTCATCAATCATTATCTCCTTCCACTATAGAACAGGCAGTGGATAAGGTGATTAAATGTGCAGAGATCACCATGCAGAATGCTATCCTATTGTAGCAAGAGATTCATCAGCTTCGCGCAGAAAACCAACGCCAAAAAAGAAAGCGACAAGCATCTAGATATTTTATTCAAGCAGGGGGAACCTTGACAGGTGCTGAAGGGCAGCAAAAAGCTCAAGAGCATGAGCAACTGCAGGAATTATCTCAACAACCACGGAGACCACCAAGGTGCAGTAATTGCAATCAAGAAGGCCATAATCGGCTTAAATGTCCTAATAAATAGTGCCTTTTCTTTTATATAGGAAAATATAATAGATTTTGTTGCAATAATCTTCAAGATTTTCGGTCGCGTTGGGCTGCAACTCTTGGCCGAGGACTGACCAGCTCGGTGGTGGATTACGTTAATCAATTTGGTCTGGACTTCGGCTGCGAATGGGAGCATGGATTTAGAAAGGGAGTAGACGATTTCTACGTCTTTTTAGGGGTATAAAAGCAGAATCTGAACAGACCAGGCGGCTCCCTATTTATTTATTTCCACTATAATAATGCGAAATAGCAGAATTACCTTACAAAAACATGTAGCATACCACAACATGTTTTCCAGGGTGCACTATTATCAATGACAGTCACAAGTGATATGTTCTGCAAAAGACTTGGCAGTAGTCGTGCATTCTCGTTCCTTGCTTTAAACTCGGTAGTCAACAGTAGCTCTTAGTGATATGTCATAGATAGGATAGAGGAGGATTGGGTAGTATTTACTAATACAATTGTACTATATAGAAGCAGTGTCTAATAACGCTCTATGTGGTTGCTGCATTACATTTGTTTATCTGCACCAGCGCTCAAAAACCCTCTGTCACGATGCCCGCCCAGAATAAACGCCAGTCTGCATGCAGTATTATAGAAAGAATGGAACTCTTGATTAAGTGTGCCGTCAGACGAGGAGCTGTTGTAGACGCCTGCAGTAGAGGAGTTCACCAAGGGCGCAGATTGAGCGGTTCCGTCGTTCGTCACCTCCATATCGAGGGTAAGATTAATCGTGTGTTTGGGAAGAAGCGGCCCGCTTTCATAATAATTGTAGCTGAGTCGTTCTCCATAGAAGTCGTATGTATGTATGCGCGACCCAGAAAAGCCATGCAACGGGGGGAACAAATACTCGCTCCTTATGTATTCGTCCGATCCTCCGTTTGCCTCTAGATCCTTGTCCTTGAGCGATCTGTCGCCCAAAAACACGTTATCCTCGATGAGCTTTCTCGGAAGAGATACATGGCAGAATGCTGGCAGAGGGGCTTGAATTTTACGTGTCGTGTGCTTGAGAATACCCTCCAAACTGCTTTGAATGCTCTCCGTAAGCACATCGTTGTCTCTATTAGAAAGGTCGTCGCTCAAGGCACCGTCAGAACGCTCGCGATCGAAAAGATCACAATAGATTCTTCTAGTAAATCGAAGATCCAACCCATTCTCGGGGAGCAGGTAGTCAATACTGTTCTCAAGAAGAACAGCCTTCATCCTGCGGATAGCTAAGGATCGGTCAGAATTCGGCGACCCATCTGCTTCTTTGATTTCAATATCCAGTTCAAGCGACGGCAGAGTATGGGCATTCTTAGCCGACGGAGTCAGCCGGATCCGATGAAGCTGCTGATCCTCGCTTCCAGGGAACGGAGTCAAGAGACGTATAAACCGTGCCACTTTGGGAATGTCCGTCGTGAAAATTCGGGGTAACGCTAACTCCCCAAGGCGAGTTGCATTGATAGTTCTCTCGTCGAATCCCGGCTTATGCAAGAAAAGACATTTACCAACCGTTGCCGTCAAACTCTCACTGATGCCATTTCGCACCGGTAGATCTATGTTTGCATTCGAAGTGCCTCTAAGCAATGACAAAAGGTCACCGGAGATGCGTGACTGATGTGCGTCAAAGAAGGGTGTCGTAAATCCCTGAGGGTCAGTGGTCCGAGTGGAGGTCATCGCCCATCTGAACCATTGCTTATCTCTGTCAAACCACGAAGCTGTGTTCTCGGTATCGACAGAGTAGATTGTCGCTTGCTCCGACGTCGGCAAATATGTACAGAATGGTATCGGAGCAGCAATTTGGCGGTGAAGCGCAAGTTCTATGTCTCGTCTCGCTTTGTCCGCTTCAACCTTGTTCTCCGGAAGATAGTACAACGTGGCCACGGATTCACGAGGTTTTGTCTCGCAAACCACCGGGTACATTTTTTCAATCCATTGCAAAAATTCTGGGCTGAGGTGACGGCCATTGCCATTTCGAACATCCGAATGCATCGACAGACTGACGTCCACCTTGCAAATCTGAGAAGCAGAATCCTGAATGATGTCGCGAATTGTTTCGCAGGAGTGCTGAGTTCCAGTAATCCTGACGAGGTTCAAGGTGCGGTCGATATCCATAGTTGCCTGATATGAGTTGGCCAAATCATCAAAGGAGCAGCGTTCCGAACTCGGAAGCAAGGATATGGCATAAGACGGCAAATGCACGTCAAGTTGACCCTCTTCACCACGGACACCAAGCTGCCAGCAGTCTCTAAGAATCCTTTCAACAAGAAGTGTCTTTCCAGTGAGCTCTTGGGCTGAGGCAACACGGTTTGAAATGCGCTCTTGAAACTCAGGATCCGTCTCCAGAAAGAGAGATGTTCCTGGTTTCCATGCCGCATTGCCTGTATTTGCATCGCGCTCCCGTCCTTCCAAATTCGATTTTTCAAATCGAGATATATAATCTAACAACTGCTCGGATGTAAACGAACGCTCAATAGTTTGCCGCAGTTCCGTCCAAACTTCGAGGTCCAATTTATCATAAGGCCGATACGGAGAGCGAAAATTCTCGATATTAGTGCTGACTTCCGCAGTATCCGGAACACCTTCTTCCTTTTTCAATTCTTCCACCATCAAAGGAAGTCCATTCTCTTCTTTCTTGGTCTTTGCCTGCTTCGCGCCTCCCAGTATTTGTCGGCGACGTTTCCGATCCGGCATAACGAGAATCTCTCCTGGTTTACCTAGAGAGGTAACATCGAGAATCATCTTTCGGCCTTCATTGCGACGTCTGTGTTTGTTCCGATTGACGGAGCCGTCCCTGGCTCGAGGCGAACGGGGCCGGGATTCATTCTGGGCATCACTCGACGAGTTATGGTATTGAGCGAAGGCGTCATGTCGGCGAGGACAAGTCAAAGAAAGAGGAACTTCTCGACTCCCACGGAGTAAATGACGTCGCAAATGCGCCACTCCATCTCTTGGAAGTTTGGCAAACATATGGAAGAAAAGTATAATATAGAATAGAAGAATACAAAGCACTGTCTTCCTCAACTTCAGTTTTTTACGTCTTTCGTTTTATCAGCGAAAGCTTTGAGATAAGACGCGCTAATCCTAATTAGGTCATATATGCCTAAGGCATAAATAAATCGTCCCAAAGCCACCATTTTACATGAGGTATCATACTCTAATCTACATATCCAATGTCACCAATGTTCATCAAGCTCGGAATTTCGAATTGACACTTATTACTGTGAGTTGTTCATGCATATGTAGCATTTTTCTTGAAAACTATTAACTGACCGGCCGACGATCAGTGAATTTTCGTCTTTTCTTGTTTGCCACCGTTACACAACAACTGCACTATGCAAGTGCCGTTCGACAGTAAGCAACCTCGTTCCAGAAATCGCCGAAGTCAGTAGGGCATAATGACGTCGTTATTGTTAGTACGTAATTTCCACAAAGCAGATATATAGTATTGGAATATAACGCCGACGGTATTTGGGAGACCTGACAACTAGTATCGAGGGACGAATAAATAAACATCTCATAGTGTGTACTTTGGAACATAGCAGCTGTTGAAAGAACTCCACTGAGCAGTCAGTAAGCAAATCTGTTGTCTAATTAGAACAAGCTATAATACAGGCTTAGCTAAGATTAATGTATAATAATTATCACTGGCCGCTAATGGGTATCAAGAAAAGCAATTAAATAGGAAACTTGTCTTTGGGAGACGATCCGTAGATCATGAGCTCTCCCCTGTTCTTGAAACAAACGTTTTTGTAATCAGTTTTTAACAGAGATTTCCCAGCTTCTCAAGTCCTCGCGCACGTCGAATTCGGAAATCTCACGGTTAGTCCTGCGAGTCTTCCACTCATCGTCCTTAGTGCCATCATATAGCTGCCGCTCAATACTCCCCCTTCCGTCTAGGCCATCAGATCCTGAAGGAGATTCCGTGCTTTTGCTGTCATTCCGAGAATTGTCACTTGAGGAGCTTTTGGGTCGTTTTTCTAGAGCAGGAGACAATCGGTGTCCTTGTATCGTCTGCCTTGAATCCGTGTCACCCATGGAGGTGGTCTCTTCATAATCATCCCGTCCAGATCGACCAGATCGAGTGCTTTGAGCTCCAGTTGTCCAGCCATCACCGCCATTGAATAGCTCTTCAATCAATTGATCAGGTGGTAGCTCCCCGGCACGACAAGCCCAGGAAGCAGTCAGGGTACGGCGATACATGTCTTGCAAGTCTCCCGTTTCTCTGCTTTTACCATTGATTGACGGAGCCCTACCAAGATCATCTGGTTCTCCCTGCTCTGAAGATACGACGCCAGCAATTCCGCCAAACACCATTGCCGCTTTGAGAGGCGGTCTGTCGAAAATTAGCAGCAAAACTTCGGGATGGGGGTTCAGATCGACATACGCAATGAAATTCTTATCGCCCTCAATCTGACGCATAGCTATCCCTATTTTGAGAGTGCTATTGATTTTGCTATCTTGCATCAGGTATCGTCTCGTAATGGGTTCGTCGTCATCGCTTTTGTCCACGTATTCCGCAAGATTGAGTCTGATCCTGCCCAGTAACACCCTGTCTCCCCGGCCTCCAGACCCGAATTCTTGGAAGATCTCGAAAAATATATCACATTCTTGAAGCATTTGATTCCGATCGATGGTCATTCTGACCTGCAAGGCCTTTTCGTAGTCCCAGGTCGCTCTGTGATCTTGGATGACAGCTTTGTCCGTCTGGCCATTGTGTTCACCGGAGGTAGACGAAGGGAGATGCCATTTTACATATGATGTTCCGCAAACAAGCGGCACATTGTTGAGATCGATGATCTAAGTGGACAGTTCGTATCAGCTCCGTGAGTCTGTAGGGCCTTGTCCTGGAACGGACCAATACTACTTACCTTTAAAGTAAGGTCGAACCTAGGCTATAGGAAAAGAACTCAGTATCTTGGACATCTATATATTGGCATACGACTTACCTTCCGGTTCTTCGGAACTGAAAGGCCTCCTGTTAGCAAATCTAGCTCTAGCAGGCTCCCACGGACAGACACCTTAAGGAGACATACCGAAAGCCTGCATCACGAAAGCTGATGGGAATCAACCTCCTTTGTATGCTGCACCTTCTCTTTCGTTCTGATTAAACGGCCCCGTTAGAACTTGCTCGTGGGCGCCGTTGGATGTACATTAATAGATTGCAACACAGGGGGCTCCCCATACGGGGGCCAGGGCGGTGAGCTCGTATGTTGTGCAGATACTTACCGCCTTCGCGTCCGCTCCGCTTCGCGACTCGCGACTCGGGGCTCGGGACTCGGAAGTCATGTCGTCGCCGCCGAACCGCATCTCGATTCTCGAGCAGCGAACAACGCCACAGAGGTTACGGATAGAGCTCTGCGTATATCGGGCGAAGGGTCTCTTTTTGACTCTTCTACAGGAACTCATCTATTTTCGCTGGACTGTCTCAGAGTTCTTGGTCCTATTCAAAATGAGCCAGTTGCCCCTCTCTCCACCATCAGAGCCGGGCTCTCCTCGTCCCATCCAACCAGTCCCGCTTACATCCTCGATTCGCACAACGCCCATCCATCCTCTCCTCTCCGATATCCGTGTCCCCGGGGAGCCGCTGCCATCTCATCGATACCATCCGGTCACTTGTACTCCGATTGATATAGACGATGTCCGCTCGCAGCTTGAGCAGCTACGCAAAGAATACCCATCGTCCAAGGCGGCTCTCAAGGCGCAGGAGGAGATCGCGAAGGAAGTGAGACAGAGGCTGGATGAAGCCGAGAAGAAGAGAGAAGAGGTACAGAAGGCGCTAGACAAAAAGACTCAGGAGAGGGACATCGAGTTAAAGGTGGTGTCGAAGTATCAAAAAATGAAAGCCTCAGAGATTCCCTCCTGAAGGTGATATATTTCAGGCGCAGCCGACGACCCCACGATCGACGTCCTACCCTGGGACAATTCGACTTTTATTGTGCCGCATACCTTCTTTTCCGGACGAGAGAGTTCCCGAAGAGCGAATCTCGCCTTGCAGGCTGACCTACGGACTCGATCGCTTAGGAAACTTGCAGTCGAAGGTAGAGCACCGAAAAAGAATCAGGCGAAGATGTCTTCGGGATGAGTATGTGAAAGGAAACGTTTCTCGTTGAGCGATTCGTCTCTTTCAGTGTTTCTTGCGCCTTAGGTCGCGCATCGCTCTGCATCCTACCGATGCTCTTTCGGGCGTCGATATACCTCAAGGCGCTGAGACACATAGAGCGCAAAGGTATTCATCATGCGCTGCTATCTATGATATTTACGACAGACACCTGTGGCGGAAGAATGGAATCTCGGATCTATGATTTTTTTTTGTCCATACGAAAGTTGAAAAGCTTTCCACAGGCGAATTTGTTGATCGCGCACAAAGAGCTTTCCGGCGCTGCAAAGACATGTTAAATGCTCTAGGCACCATTCAGAGGGATGCTATTCAAAAGCTTGGGTGCATGTATGTACAAATTTCATTAAGGCTTACTGCTCATATTTAAAGACAAAAACACTTTGTCTCAGGAGTTATTAGGAGAGGCGGATACGTGACTCTTCCGAGCATAGTGACTTCATTTCTCATTTCCCATTTATTCCCATTATGCGTGGTTCATGAATTTCTCATTGATCTCAACTTCCTCAAAGAGACCCCAGAAGCTTTACCAACGTTGGCAGCAACTGCGAATTGGTTAGTCTTTTCAGTTTATGTTCATGATTTCCCAATCGGGCGCTCACCTTGGAGGCGTCATCAATTAATGTTTGGGTCTCGTTGACAAATTTCGGTGTCAACAGATCATTCGCGTTGATCAATAGGTTGCCCACCTCAGTGAGGATAGAGGGGGTCAAGACTGGGGCCACGCTATCAATCAACCCTCGAGTCTCATTGATAAACTTCGGCGTCAACAAGGCATTGGCATTGCTCAAGAGGCTGCTCACTTCCTTAAGGACCTCAGGAGTCAGGACCGGGGATACACTGTCGATCAGCCCTTCAGTTTGTTTGACGAACTTGGGCGTCAACAAAGCATTGGCTTTGCTCAAGAGGCTACCCACTTCCTGAAGGACTTCAGGAGTAATGACAGTGGATACATTGTCGATCAACCCCTCGGTTTGTTTGACAAACTTGGGTGTCAACAAGTCATTTGCATTAGCCAAGAGGCTGCCGACTTGCCCAAGAACTTCAGGAGTCAGGACAGGGGACACGCTGTCGATCAAGCCTCGAGTTTCATTGACAAATTTCGGTGTCAAGAGAGCATTGGCGTTGGTCAAAAGACTGCCGACCTCTCCCAGAACTTCAGGATCCAGTGCGTCAATCAACGCTTGCGCCTCTTTGACGAATTTCTCTGTCAATAGAGCATTTGCGTTGCCCAAGAGAGTTCCAACCTCTTTAAGGAGATCAGGAGTGAGCGCTGGAGCCACTGCGCTAATCAGGCCTTGTGCTTCGTCAACGAATTTTGGTGTTAGCAGCTTGTTCCCATTGGTCAAGAGACTGTTGACCTTGTCGAACAGATCTGGGGTCAGAAGCGGGCCCGCTGCACTAATAAGACCTTGCGTCTCCTCGACAAACTTCGGTGTCAGCAACTTGTTTCCGTTTGTCAAGAGATTGTCGACCTTGTCAAAGAGATCTGGAGTTAGAAGTGGGCTCGCTGCGTTAATTAGGCCCTGTGTCTCCTCGACGAATTTCGGTGTCAGCAACTTGTTCCCGTTGGTCAGGAGACTGTCGAGTTTGCCGAACAGATCTGGCGTCAAAAGCGGGCCTGCTGCGCTAATCAAGCCTTGTGTCTCCTCAATGAATTTCGGGGTCAACAGCTTATTTCCGTTGGTCAAGAGATTGTTGACTTTGTCAAAAAGATCGGGTGTCAAAAGTGGGCCCGCTGCGTTAATCAATTTCTGCGTCTCGTTGACGAATTGAGGTGTTAACAAGGCGTTTGCGTTGTTCAAGAGACCGGTCACCTGGTTAATGAGCTCAGGTGTCAACAGGTTGTATGCCGTGTCGATCAAAGACTTCGCCTGGTTCGTCGTCTTGTCGTCCAACAGGTATGCAATGTGATGAAAGAAGGACTCTATATCCGACAACAAATTGGGCGCAAGAAGACCCTTTATGCCGTCGAGATAACTGGCCAGATCGCCCATGGGGTTGGCCGCATTTATCGGCGGCTGTTGCTGCGGCTCCGGGGCTGGCGATGGGCTTGCTAGTGCCCTGGTCGCCGGCGAACTGGCATTCAATAGAAGTGTGGGAATGAGGTTCGAGACACGCATCTTCTGATATATGGTCCTGTGCAGCGTGCGGACGTCGACCGGCGGATGATAAACACGATCCCAGATACATTATTGAGAGATCCAGAGCTCCCCTTATAACCCCAACGGCTTGCTCCTCCCAGAGTCCCAGCTCAACAAAGTTCAAACCGAGGGCTTGTGGTCTCCACATGAGATCAGCATGCTCTTTTTCTCTTCAGTGGTATTAGCGGAGTAGAAAAGACATCAGCGGAGCTTTCTCCTCATCGGATTCGACTGCTACAGTCCATAATAGACGGTCAAAGAGCGGCCATATCTCCGGTCTCGAATGTGGCTCCACTAGAAGGATCGACCTTCTGCAAAGGGCTTGGATGTGAATTGTCCCTACCGGATACAGTTGTGAGCCCCGCCCCTAAGGGCAAGTTGGTGGAGGAACACGAATGGGAGGATGCAAAATATGAAAAGCCCATTATTTCTCCCCATCGACCTGCCCGAAAAACAGCAAGTACGGTCCTTTGCGCCCTCGGTGATCAGCGCTGAGAAACATCTTTTTGAGCATGGCCAACATGCGTCCATCATTATCTTCCTTCCAGGTCCTCGCTGGACCGTTCATTTCAGTGGGCTGTTCTGGGTCAAAGCGATGGCGTCTATTGGTTTACAGAAGGCTTGTTCTTTAGTTTAACAGTTCGCGTGCGGCGCGGTTAACAGCACGGGGGAGATCGGGGAGACGGCTTGCGGGGAAAGCTGGGACGGATGCCCATGGGGTGTGGATGATGCTTCCCGCCCGCGGGGTTTGCGAGATTTCAGTTGAATTCAGATTATTGCGGCGACGCTCAAGCTCAACAAACCGCACCGTCGCGATTATAATCAAAAGTCAATTTGGACTTCAGTGGAGATCCTTGCCCCTTTTCGGCGTTTTGTCCGTCGGGCTCGGGCCCACGGGAACATGTGAACGGTGAGCGCCTGGAAAGCCTCGGACGTCCGAGCTCCAACTTGTTGACTTAGTCAGCACGGAGAATTTCGTATGGTGTGGAAAATGCGGGGATTCTCCATTATTATTGTGGATCAATTTCTGTCCCACGGGGTTGTGCGCTTGCCGGTGACTTGACACATGGATGCGATACTGCTAGGATCTCAGGCTGCCCTTCGTCGTACATACACTAGTAAGTATGTACCGACAACATATACCTACCTAGGTAGGTACATATCTTGCAGGGACGATCTTCGGTTTAATTGCGGCAGTTCTGCCGGACTGCCTCCAAAAGACCTAGAGTCATGATGTGGCTCCATAGTTTATCCATGTGACAACACACAGGTAACGGATGCCTTTAAGTCCCGATCAGCAAGATAAAACGCATCCTGGTGTCCTTGGAACCCTTATCGGCATTCATTTCCCCTTGGATAATGTCTATTCTTCAGGTCCATGCATTAACACAGCCTTTCTTTCGCTTTGTTCATTGCCTGTCGCTCAGATGCGGAGCAGTAAGCAAGTTTCCCCCTCGGCCCATCCCATGGGAAAGATACGAGTACCTCCCAGTAAAGGACCTCTACCTTGGAATACGGCAGGATTCAGGGCCTCCATGCCTTTAAGCTGAACTAGAGGTACCAGAGAATTTCCAAACAATGACAAGTTGAACGGAGTATGTGTGTTTTTCCTTGATATCAGCGCCAGATTACCTTTACACCACAGTCAATATTGCCGAGGCTTTGTAAGAGACGCCCATCATGCCAGACAGGTGGCAATTTTTTGTCCTAAATGGATTCTTTGAGCGTACATGGTCTCCCTCACTCTACATGCGGCAACCAATTCAAGAAGCCACACAAGTGATGCGGCTGTGACTGGAAATGATGACTGTGGCAATTCCTAGCAATCCATCCATTCATATCTACCTTTGTCTGAATGCAAAATCACAGCAGCGCTGGGGATTTTTTTTCAGCTATGTTGATGCCAGTTCAGCATAGAGCGTCTGTTCTCGACACAGCTTTATGCTTGCTCAGCGGCAACCTGATATTCGCACATGGTCCTATTCTGGCTACTACGGCTTTCGAAAGTTGCCTGTGCAGATTGGAAATTTGGTCCTGATTTTTGTACTAGCCACTCCACGAAACACGGAGCGACAATGATAATACGGAAGACGCACGTTTCCTTCTTTCGTGTGGATTCGTATATCTATATATGAATGTGATCTATCCAATGGCTATGTCTAACTGTACCAGACTACCAGGAATACGTTGAGGAGTAGCACTATTGACAATCTAAATGCAATATGTACCAAGAAAAAAAAAACCGAGCTTGAGGTCGCAGGAAGACAGAAAAGATGGATCCGGACGACAATGCTGTCGCAGAAGGAGCGAACCTCAAGGACTCAAACCTAGAATGCTCCGCATCACCGTGTCCAACTTGTCCGCACACTGGGCCGCGTCACCCAGCACCTCAGGGCACCTCCATGCCACGAATCGGTCCGGTCGGACGAGGATGCACCCGGTCTCATCCACCTCTCGGATACGTGCCCAGTCAAAGTAGACGTCTTCATAGTCCTGACGGAACCCGATCGAGTATGCGTTGATCGTTATCCCAAGCTTCCTCCCGACCTCCGAGGCCGCCTCCTTCCACGCCTCGCCTCCAATGCCCGTTAGAACGGTAAATGCACCTTTCCCGGCCAGATCGATGGTCGAGACGGGCTCCACCGGGACCGCTTTGTTGAGCCAGACGTGAGGAAGACGACACCCGGGGTACGTGCTCGGGACGTAATTCAGGACGTGGTCCTTGGCCACGGCTTCGGGGGCTTTGTACGGCGTCTTCTCGTCCGCGGTGTAGACGGCGGAGCTCTCGTAGCGCTGGCCCATCTCCTGTCCGAGGCCGTGGAACTCGTGTTCCTCCTGCTCGATGGCGGCTTGCAGAGCCTTGCGACGAGCGCGCCCGGCCTCGCTAGGGGAAGAGAGCTCCTGAAGGGCTCGCTTCCGCGTTTCAACATCCGGGGACAGAAATCCGAAGGCCTGCAGAACTGCCTGGTTTTCACGGAAGGCTTGGTTTGCACGGGTGATGACTCCGTAGCCGACGGGTTGTCGCTCGATGGAGTATGTCTCCAGAAGAGTGGGGGATGCGAGGCCTGTCACGGATATAGATCAGATAATTTAGTTCAGCTGGGAAGGTTGTCTTTTTTTCTTCTGGACTGGAACGGACCTTTCATTACATAGGCAATCTTCCATGCAAGGTTGTATGCATCCTGTATGCAGGTGTTGGAGCCGAGCCCATTCATGGGCGGGTGTCGATGAACAGCATCCCCTAGACAAAACCTGTGAAAATCTGCGTCAGCACTCAAACAGTCATAAGAAAGGTATCATTGGCACCATACACGTTGCCTTTTGAGTATTTCTCAGCCACTATCTCATTGATATACCATTTTGATACTCCCAGCACCTCGACTGGGATTGAATCGTCTCCGATGAACTCTTTTACCCTCTGGAGGTATTCCTCCTTAGACGGGTTGATATCTGAAGGGGCATCACGGTCAGGAAACAGAATAAACATCCACTCATGCCATGGCTTGACCATCCTGGCAATGCATGACGACCCAAAGGCAGGGTGCGCGCGATCCGGCTGGAAGAGCCAGTGAAGATTGCCAGTCCGATGCTCCATCAGATGGGACAGATCCGCCTTAACCAGGACATTAATTGCGAGGCCCTGTCCTGGCTTTGCGATCAGCGGAAGGCCCAGCTGCTTGAGAACGGGACTCCGTGCCCCGTCGGCGCCAAAGAGGTACCGAGAGCGGACCTTGTACCGCGACCCGGAGATGTTGTCCTGCAGCGTAGTCGTGACTGTTCCCGTCTCCTCATCCTGCTCGAATTCTATGAACGTGGTATCAAACCGGCACTTGAAACCATTCATGGTTGCATATCGAAGAAGCACCGGCTCTAACAGGGTCTGGGGAAGATCTACGTGGCGGCATGGACTGGCAGTCTCGTAGTCACCCTGTGTGGCTCATATTAGACTCGCAGATACCTAGACAAGGAATCTTTCTTTGAGAAGTGACATACCTTCCGTCTTGGATCATTTCCCCATGAGTACACGCGGGCATACTCTTCCCCAGCCATGCTGTAGGCCCATCGTGTGTGCGTCATGTTATTTCCCTTTGTGGCAAGACGGTTGCACTCTGCCTCCAAGCCAATGTCCCGTAGACATTCTGATTAACCTAGAAATTAGGGCCAAATTTTACTAGATGATTACGAACGAAGGATCAGGAGTGTCTACTAACCCAGCGCAGCCATATTGGTTATATGTGCTCTCGGTGTATCTGCATGTGTTGAAGCCGTGCTTACCATCATTCCGTGTATTCCTAAAACCAAAATCAGTGTCATTTGCCCCGTTAAATAAGTTTCAATGCAATAAAAGAGAATCCAATTACCATGGGAAGCGAGAAAACACGCCAGTGAGGCTCCAGCAGGCCCAGCTCCAATGATGAGAATATCGGTTGAAATCGTCGTACTCGCTTCCGAGTGGCTGTCACCGTTGGCAATGGCAGCTCCAGCCATGGTGAAATTGTCTATTTACTGACTGTAGAAAATTGTTCTGTTCTCTGTTATATATTATTGTTCAGCTATAGTTCACATAAGGAATAAAGAGGCTAATGGTACTACCTAGTAAAAGGTACCCGGTTCCAATGATTACCTGGACCGCTCAAAACCGTTAAATAAATGAGGCTCTATTAAGTCACTCACAGCTCTTGGAGTCCGGGGAATCAAATTATTATATCTGTGAAAGTCGTCTTCAATTGAGTCTTTGTCGTTGGAATGGCCGGTCGAATTAGGTCCGGTGAAGATTGCGGGGATCCGTGCGAGACGTCTAAGTTTCTAAACACAAAGCACGTTTTCTTCGCAATATTTCAAACGCCCGCTTGCAAAAGTCCTTTTCTAGATACCGGAGAATAGAGAAAACTGCATCGCTGATTGCGATGACTACATAGTCTTTATCTTTCCTTCATCAAGCCATTGACAGGAGATTCGGAGCATGGCGGTATCTCTCGCTACACACAAACCTCCCCGGACAACTATGGGTAAGCATTCGTAATACATCGCAAATCAATAATAGTCCTGAGACGCGGCAGCGAACTAAATGTTGTTAAACTGCTTTTGGTAATTATGGGGTAGTGTTTGTAATATATTGGAAATCAATAATAATAGTTCTGAGACGTTGAAGCGGTCTAAATGTCGTTAAGCTTCTTTTCGGCGTTAATACAGCCCAATGGCGTGAAGGACACAGGTGGATCCTGGTGCTTGATGATTTTGATCTCCATGCAGAAGCAGCAGAACTGAGATTGTTTACTTCAACCCGACACGTGTTGAATTAGGAAGTTCCAAAATGGAAGCAAAAACTGAAAAGATCGCTTCTAGATCTCTCCTTTGGTTCCACGGAGGTGTTTGATCGGTCTTGATGCACGAAGAAAGCCCGTCAAAGGATTCTTTCCTATTAAGTGCAAAGATTTTCAAACCAATAATGGGTCTTAAAGAGATGCTAGGAGTAGATTATTGACAATCTGCGTAAGCCGCGCCGAGATATTCCATATGGTTTTTTTCTCCCATATTTGACGAGCATGTATGACAGTCAGTACCAGGAGTTACTACGAAGAGTTCGATGTAGAACGATTAAAGGTTCTCGAGAATCAAATCTGAACATGTAAAATAAAAGCATCAAGATATGTTCTCACTTCCATCTGATGCAATGGAATGTTGTCAGCAAAATCCTCGCTTTAAAAGAGAAAGCAAAGGTGATAGAAATGAATATACATAGTATGGACAAGCTTCACGACACCGACAACGGTAAGCGTCAGTCTGATTGGCCTCTGGTCGAAAAAGGGTAAAAAAGACAGACGCGGGGGAGAACCGCGATGCGCGTTCTGAGTGGATTGATGCCTCTCCACCAGGCCGTTGTTTAACTCCTCGCCTTCGGAAAACGATATAGCTCTTTTAGATTCTGGGAGAAGATTGGGCGATGAAGCCAACAGGTCTCAGCCGTGGGTTCTCACAACCGCGTAGATGACCCGTGGACCAGGAATCCAACTTGACGGGATAAACGGAGCCCACCCATGGTTCTGGGTGGCCCTGGAGAAGAGAATCTGGGTTCAATACTAGTGGGGATGACACCTCAACGTCCCGTCTTATCACCTTGTTCCCCGCCATATGTGTGTCCAACATATCATATCAGCTTATCAACGTGGTATTCCCTGCCAGTCGGAGCTTGGGAGATGTCTCATCTGAAACAAAGACAGGGCATGCATCGTCAAGGATGCTGAGAACGCCACTCCTCGAGCCAGCGATCATCCTCCATGCCCGTAGTAAATGACCTTTTCGGCAGGCAGCAGATAAGTCGCGTCGCGATTATGACTCAGGAGTCCTGAACTCCGTCCGCATGCAGTAGACACTGCTGAAGCTCCTGCGCCAGTGTTTCCTCTGCCCCCGCGGGGATTGTGAGGATCGAGGAGAGAACCTCGATGATGCACCACACAGCATGTCACGGACGCGTTGAGCCCTTTGACTCACGTGTCGCGTTCCTCTAACGAGTGCAAGGGTCTTGCGTAGCGCTGGGGAGACTTCGGGCTTGGCAATCTGGAAGCAGGGAAGCAGTCAAGATACTGTCTTTGAAGACGTCATGCATATCTGGAAACTTGTTGTTTCAAAGAACAGCAACTTTGCATCATGCGTATGTACGCCACAATCCCACTGGCATCTGGATACTAGTGGGCGTCCAGCTCGTGTGATCATTGTTGAAGCTGATTGAGACACCGCCACCGCGCTCTGTGTGTGGTGTGTGGCGCAGCCAGAAAATGTGGCGCATGCATAGTCCACGTCAGTAGGAATAAGCAATAATGTTCAACTTGCCGCCCCTCGCCTCGCGCTTTTACCAACCGGTTATCTTATCTCAGACTCTATGCATAATACAGAGACAGGGAACAGAAAGGATCTTCTCGCAATGTCCGAAAAAGGGTCTCCAAGCGTCAAACATGACGGTTGACGAGACTGGCGATACGTGCCATGGGTCCCCAGGGTTCTTCCTGTCGATATTCAGTACACATGCCGACTCCAGCCACCAAAGAGCGGAAGGGCATTCTGCGTGTTCTCCTGCTCGACTGGGAAATAAAGGTATTATCACCCTTGTCCGGATTTGTCTAGTGTATTATGATCATCATTTGCCACAGCTGTCCTTTGTGCCGGCGCCTGCTGTGACCACCCGGTCCTCGTCCTGAGCCATGTGACTTTGCCACTACCTGAAGATGTGGATATCCGGGTTCTTCTCCTGCAACGGTGATGCCCAAGATGAGGTCAACAAGGTCATGAAAGTCGCATGGTCGCTGGACCGCCATTCAACCAAACAACACGGGATCTGCGCCCGAAGTACGCTGCCGGATTTGATCCATCATAACCCGACAGGAGAGTTGGGTGCTTTAGGCGCTCGGAAGAGCACTCTTTAAGGGACCCTTTTTCTTCCATGATCCCTTCTTTACCTGTAACGACAGTATCGTTACAAGTGCGTGTAAGGGTGGCGTTGGCTTCGAGAAAGTCTGGAGATGACGGTCGTCGAGACTCAGCCCAATGGGCGATTGCAGCAGGGATCTCAGCCCAGGCATGGTGCCGGTCTCTTCTCTTGATCAGCGAATCTGATGCGCGAAAGCGCCCAAGCCCCATGTCAAGCCCCACGATGTCGACCCTCCATCAGCTGAGGTCTCCGGCGGCCGGAGTCGACAGGTCTTGCGCGACGCTGAGATTGTGCAAAGGCTGTCCGGGAAATTCAAAAAAGAGAGGGCATTGTCTTGGTCTGTCCCAGCGAACAATGGCAGCTGCTCATCATTGCCCAACGGCTTTTCTCCGCTGATCTGTCTGTTTGGATGTGTTTCGCAGCTGCGATGCACTCACTACCGATCTAAGTGCCCTCCCCGGTTTGCCTTGGCTACATAGTATCCTCGCACGACATGTTCCGCTTCCGATTCCACAACGTATCGGGTCGCATAGAAGCGGATAGCGATCTAGACACTCCAGCACGTCGTGTCAAGACCCAGCTAGGCTTGTCGGGATACGGTCGGTGCTCGGTCTGGCTTTCTTGAAAGGTGAAACTTTGAGGTTATGAACGATGGTCAATGCGATGAACCACGGCCCACGCCTCCGATCTGGACATGTCGCTCGACAGGAAAAGCAAGTAAATGTATCCGGCGAAGACCGTAGACTGCGGAGCGGGATCAGGATGGGACCTCTAGAGTCTAGACTAGTAGACCCTATCCGAACCTCAAGACCGACACCATCGCACGACAGCTTGAAAAAAAAAAAAAAGGACATTCTGGGAAAACGGCCAATGACACACTGGCCGGGCCAGGCTTCGGATGTCAAATCAGAGCGCCATCCAGTGCTAAGTAACTTCCAGTTTGAGAACTTATCCACAGCACGCATCTACTGTGTAATAATCGTCTTGTCCCAGCGCAACCTCCTGGTTTAGTCGATCATCTTTCTTGATACTCCCTAAAGTCAACGTTGGCAGCTCCAAAGCAGACTCCAATCTCATCAGCGTCACCTGCGACCTAAGGTTATTGACGGCACATGTACAGTTCTTCTCGTAGAAGAGTGTCGGCTACTGATAGCATCGTCTTTTCATCCGACTACCGTCCCGCCCTCCCATATCGTCCACTGCACAGAGAGAGCAGCGGGGTCCAGAACGGAGGCTGTCGTCGCTGTTCTACAAAGAGCGCGAAACGGATGGTTTGCATTGTCATTAGACTTTCGGATGGGAGAGAACTGGAAGCGCTCGACCTGCACGCCCACGGGCTAACGTGCGGATCTCGGGGGCTTAGCACTGTTTTGCAGTTTCTGCAGCGCAGCGCTGAGATCTCTGCCTTGCCCCGGTTGCCGTGTATGTCAAAACCCCAGCAGCCCTAGGAGTCCAGGACGGTATCGTTACGCTGCTGACGGTCGCTGTACGGTACGGAATACGCGCGACGGCCTCCGGGCGGAGCCCTACGGTTTCCCATCTCAGCGCTCCCTATGGAGTCTGTCCATGATCCATCAGCCGTCCTATCAGGCTGAGGGCGGGTCTGCGATACACCGGACGGAGTTCGCAGGGCGGAGGAAGCCCCATCGGGATGTTTCAACTCCAGCAGCCTGCGAGTCCGGATCTCCTCGTAGGCGCCCGCCAGCATCTCACTTTCCCGCACCGGGCTCCATGTGCTACTCGGACTGACGTAGGGCTTCTTCAGGAGCTCTGGCCTCGACCAGTGTCCGCGGGGCGCACGGGCAGATTGAAAACCGCTGCCCATAATGGCCAATACTCGTACCGTACGTTCGGTGCGCCGGGACGCCAGGGTGTGTACAGTATTGTGTACAGCGTACGGAGCACAGGACGTTCATCGGCGTCGCAATCCACCTCCCGCACTCTTGCATGCGGCCATCTGCGGCCATCTGCAGCCAATCCACAGCCGGCCAGAACGAAGAAAGAAAAGGTAGAGATGGAAGCGCCCGGGCAAAAACGAGGCCCGCTTCCTCCATGCAAAGGCTCAACGCGCCGTGATTGTAAACGGGCCTGGCCGAGAGGCGCCGTTGTTGATATAACCCGCACTCTCCTCCCCGCCAACCTCCCGTTTCCTCTTCTGGTCATCCTCTGATCCAGCCCTCTTCTCTCTTCACGTCCTCTCCTTCAATTTTTTCTTTTCTTATTTTTCGCGCGTTCGCCCACACTCCATTCTGTCTCCTGCCAGCCCGTCCCTTGTCTCGTCGTCAACTTGCGCCTCCTTATCCATCAGACACCTCTGCCCTCTTCTCACACTTATCGCTCCGTCTCCCCGATCTCTGTACAACTCTAGTCTGCTCGTGGCGCTAACCCATACGCAGAACATAACTTCCCATCTCCCGGTGCAACAAAGCGTATTGGGCGTTGACTTGTGTGGGCGAATGTCGCCATTATAATTTACTTCCTTCCCCCCCCCCCC
>Ga0207767_1000585_pt1 | contig 18745 bp, 22 predicted proteins | sample HigsolmetaGSP17D_FD_184845 | JGI IMG/M metagenome (GOLD analysis project Ga0207767, IMG submission 184845) | High solid enriched microbial communities from the Joint BioEnergy Institute, USA - SP1-7-D (SPAdes) | ecosystem: Engineered > Bioreactor > SSF (Solid state fermentation) > Aerobic >... | reverse complement strand
CCCAAAAGAAAAGCTCAATCATCATTGGCTAGGTAATGTGGATTTGAATGGATTTGTCTCTGCTCATTTACACAAGGCCCATCTTCAGGAGTCTGCTACCAAATTGAACAAGATAGTAGTCACCGTACACGAGTCCGTGATCCCAATACCGCCGATAATCCCGAGCGTTGTTGTTAGCTGTTGCATTTTTCAGTAGCGCGTCAAAGGACTTTCCAACCTCAACATCCTCAACTGCAACACGCACGCCGGCAGTGGCATCGGGGCAGAGAATTAATCTTGCTTTCTCTCTAGACAGCGAAAATGATAGAGTGTCGCGGACAATTGTAATGGCAGCGCGTCGATATCGTTCCGAAAGGTCCTGATCTCCCATTCCTGCAAGAGCCTGCGAAAGCTCAAGCATTCCATTGGCGGCAATTATACCTGCCGATGAATCTCGCAGCGGGTTTTGCTCATCCTCGATTGGTATGTCAAAATCCCACAACGGAACGTAGCGTCCAATAGTTCTTTTCTTGGATGGTGACCCTTTATCTCTGTCATCCTCTGTGACAGGAACCTCGACACACGCTGGCGATGTCTCAAGTCTCCATAGAAAGTACTCCGCCAGTCCGCACGCAGCAGAGAGAAAAACATCATCCTTGGTCCAAGCAAAACACCTGCGCGTAGCCAAGGATTCCCAAGGCTTGGCCGCGTGCCCAAGTCGAGGTGGCACTGTAGCCTTGACCAGTGAGTCGTCGCTTCAAAGCGCCTGTCACCGGAGAGAAATTCGCGACGTGGCACGTGGAATACATTCGTCCTTTATATTTATGGCCAGCTTCTCCAGGATTTGATGCTGGTTCAGGACGTAGATGTGTACTCAGAAGGGTTCGAGCGTGCTGAGTCGCAATTTCAGCAAGAGTGGGATCCGATAGATGGGCTGAGGCATAATACAAGAGGTCGAGATTGCAAAGGCTGTCGATGATGACGAGAAAATCGTCATAAAACTCATATCGTGGGTATCTGTTCTTGTCGCCATTGCATGGATCGGTTCAGCCCAAGCGCGGCATAGAGACAGGAGTTGCTGTCGTAATGCGGACTTCGCCAAGAGACGCTCTGGTTCTCATCTTCCCCCAAATCGAGAAATACCTGAGGATATTTCACTGCTCTTTCTAACAGAGAGTACAAGAGACCTGGGAAGAAACTGCACGTCCAGAATTCCGCCTCGCGAAGGACATATCTGCCTGAATCAGGACCGGTTTGGGTACAAATTCAGGAAACTTAGTTGGCGGATTCTGCATAAACCGTGGTTAGCATCAGGAACTTGGTAGGGAGATTCACAGTTATTACGTTCTGCTCAAGTTCACGAACAGCCACTCTCCACACTTTTGCTGTCACATTTTCAGAGAATATTTCGCGCAGTTCGTCCTGCAAGGTAGTTGCCTCTATACGGTTTACAAAACACCCGGTCTGATCGGATCTATGAAATTCTTCTGAAACCGTTGTGTCGCTTTCTAAGACCGGGTCTTCCGATGATCTTTCTGAGTCCGAGGCTAAGAGGTGTGGAGGAACACGGGGAGATTGAGATGTGAAGTCAGACATGGTTGCAGCTCGCAGCGATCGTCTATTGGGGATCCTTTCTTGGTGGTTCTCTAGAAAAGAAGACTTCGTCAGTGAACTGAAGCGGGTTTGCTATATGAGATGCGATATGTAACTGACCAAGAATACTCTCACAACATTTAACAACTGGATTAAATGCCTGTCCAAATGATAAGCTGTCTCATCAAGCAGCGCATGGACGAGATACAGACCGGAAGTATGGCGCCCGAACAATCCTCCGACGCCCGAGACTGCGTATTCGCGGCATTCTGCACGGCCCGGGAGTACAGAGCTCCAATAATAAACATGCTCTGGTTTTGATATGATTCACTATGCATATTGGATGTTCATTGGATAGTCCAAGTGTCACATCCAAATGGATACTCAATAGGGTTTCCTAGAAAGGTAGAACGACATCAATCACTAGGTAAAATTGACAAAAAAGCTCACACCCCCAGCCCACCACTTAGTGGTGGGGGAGGGATGCTACGAAAACCCCGCCTTGCTTTTGGTGGGCAGGGTTTTGCTCTCCTGGAGGTAAGGGTCCTTTGCCATCTCCGCCTCCCGGGGTCTGATTCGAACCCAGGGCTCTAGCAATATGCAGTTAGTTGCCAGGCAACTAACCACTGAGCCAGAGGCCCTTGGTTCTGTTGAGGGGTTGCGTTGTGAATGGAATATATGGGGTCTGAATCTGGGGAGCCCGGATTCCGTAGCTTAGGGCATAGGTAGCGAGGAATTGAAATATCCAGAGCTTCAGAACTTGCAACGGGTTTCCTATGTGAACCAGCGTCTTTTGCAAGAGATAACTCTTGAAAAGTACGCTGATGCCTTGGAAGCAGGCGTCGCTGTTCTACTTTCTCCTCTAGAAGTTGCAAGAAGAGGGACCAGGCTGCGGTGGCAGTTCTGGACAGAGGACGTAGCGAACCTGCGGATAGATTGCCACTGGCACCATGATACACGCGCTCTCTCCTCCTCTGAGGTGGCATAACTCAGGAAAGTAAGCGGTCCCAGATCTATCGTTTTAACTGGTCCTCCAACGTTCAAAGTGCTGACAAAGCTCGAGGCAGGTTGTCATACACGAAGTATTAGGTAGAAAACCGAACGGAGTGTAATTAACTGAGGCTTTCTTTTTTCTTTCTTTCTCTCTCTCTCTATAACACATAGCTATGGAACATAAGCGCTGCTTGCATCAACAGTTCTGTGACCCGGAGAAGCCGGTGATGAACGAGCAAAACTGTGTGCTCTACTAGGTTAGGTGTTAGGTGCACATGCATACCACACACAGCTATATACCGTAAGCTTAAATCATAAAAGATAAGACCCAATCAGAACGGATCTAATCTGATGCTCGGTAAAGTTTTACTATGGACAGAGTACTGTAGACAACTTCCGTTCATTTCAAGGACCGAGCACAGGCGAGTGAGTAGTATACCTAATTTATGCCCAATTTATTCGTGAAGGACTAATCCATTTTCCTTCCTTACGATTGGAAAGCTGCCACTATGTGTCTTAATACATCGTTCATTGATACATGCATACTGCCTTCCCAGGTATCTCCTATGTACTAGTAACTACTAACCCAAGATACCACCTATGCACTATATGGGTCCTACCTCAAAGACCACTTTTCCCCGCCCTCGTGCACAATCTCCACCGGCCTCTTCTCGTCCAGCGAGATCCGGCCCGCGTGCAGAATGGCCGTGGTGGCGATCGTGTTCTTGAGCGTGGGGAGCCCCCGGGCGTCGAGCTGCTCGAGCGTCACGCGGCCCTCGTTGAGCGCTGTGACGGCGTCGATGAACTTCTCGAAGCTGATGTAGCCGTAGCCGTTCTGGCCGCCGAAGTTGCCTTCCTCGTCGGGGGAGTAGCGCATGTAGAAGCTGCAGATTGGGTAGAGATGTTAGATACGTCTGTACTGGTGTGGTTGTGGGGTGAATGGATGAAAAGAGGGAGATGGTGACGTACGGGTTCAGCCAGACGAGCTGGCCCTGGTCGTCGTCTGTCAGGTCGTAGCCTCGCTTGGCTTGGTTGATGCGGATTTCGCCTTTGGAGCCCATCCCTGATCTCTTGGTTAGTCATGTCTGGTGTCAGGAAGAGTATTATGCTGGATGGTATACGTACAGTGGAAGTATTGATTCGAGTGCACGCCCGCCTTCTGCGGCGCGGTCCAGCTGGCCGTATACACCGCCGTCGCGATCTTCGACGGGTCATTCTTCTTCCTCCATTCGACGAGCAGAGTGATCGTGTCCTCCGTCTCGGGGACGCACCCCAGGCCGACTGCCGTGCCCTTGGACGCGGAGGCCGTGACCTTCACGGGAGTGTAATCGGGGACCATGGTATCGCAGATATCGATATGGTGGGAGTTGAGATAGTACGAGATGTCACTGTCCTTGCCCGCCCACGCCTTGAACGTCTCCAGCTGGTTCTTGGGCTGGCTCATGTAGCTGTAGAAGTAGTTGAAGTCGCCCAGGGTGCGCGCCTTCGCGCGGGCGTCAGCGTACGCGGGATCGAAGCGCTTGTGGTGCTCGACGTAGACGAAGACACCATGTTTCCTCGCCTCCTCCAGCAGGTTGAGGTGGTCGGAGAGGAGCTTCGTCGCCGGCTTGGTGATCAGGACGTGGATCTTGCGCTGGATAGCGTACAGGGCGATTGGGTAGTGGGTCGTGTCGGGCGTGAATATGGTGATGGCGGAGCCTGGCTTGAGGGCGTCGATGGCCGTCTTGTAGGCTTCGGGGTCGGTCTTGTCGTCTGCGGGGAAGGACTCGAACGAGACGTCAAGACCGTTGTAGACCTCCGAGATGTTCTTTTGAAAGTGTTGTCCTGTAGTATGCACCGCATCCCGCGTTGGTCAGGACTGGAGTTTCTTATTATCATCCGGAAACAAGGAGATCGCGAACTGACTGATCCCTGGGAACTTGGAGCCTGAGACTCCGACCATGCTCAGCTTCCCAACCTTGCCTCTCCTTCGAAGGTCGAACATTGTCAGACCGACTACTCCGATCTTCTTGTCGGAGCCCGATGCACCACCGCCCACAAAGCCGGTGGTGTACTCTCCCGTGCCCACCTGTACATTGTCAGCTCCAATTCCAAGAAGAAAATGAGCACGTATCCTCGTTCGAAGCTCACCATAAGAACGTCTGGAGGAGCCATTGTTATCGCTTCGTTATTGCTTCTGCGATAATGGCCGGTTACTGATAATCAGTTAGCCTACAGGCTAGGTGGGTATATCAGCGAGCGAAGAGGTTGAACCCAGATATGCGGGGATGTTGAGACGGAGCTGAGCTTGGAGCTCGTGACGATGTGTCTGATAGCCTATATGTGTGCTGCACCTAATGCAAGTAATAATTATGGAGTTCGAATGGGACTGTACGGAGGAACCGCCTCATCGCAATTTGTCCGTCTCATCAATAGCCGAACAGGCCCAGCAAAGAAGTATGGCGTGGTTGGATTGCGGCTATGGGGATGGCAGGGGCACAACCATCACAAACTACCCCGCCGTCGCCAGGCTTGTCGCGATCATACATTTCAACGAGGAACAACCGGCGCTGACACACTAATACCAGAGTACATAGTGTTGTCTACATCTTCTCTGCTTGAAAACCATCCTCGATCTCGCCCTCGTGGCATCTGTCGGCTTTTGATGATCAACTGCTCTCGAAAGCTCCAGGCAATTTAGCGCGGGTTGCCCCTCAGCCCCGCAACCCTCGTTGAGATAAGGCTGATTGGGACGATTAACGGCAACTGAGGCCGTCCCCGTGAGCTTCTCTATTGGTGGAATAATTCATCTCCAAAGGCCCGCGATCCTGAAAGGCCGTCCATGTCGCGGAAAGGCGGATAGATACCCGACGTCCTCTCTGGACAAGCTCTTCTCAAACACGCTCTTACTAACACTGTCTTGGAGAGAGCGGGGCCGGCTAGAAGACCCCTGGACAGCTATATACACTATGGAAATCTCTCTATCCGAGCAGTCTTGGCTATATTTTGATTTAAAGATGCTATTTTACTCTCTTTTACATGTCAATTGATAATTCCTTTGATTTAGAATTGGGAGAGAACATCCTCAGGGTGGATCAAGAAGGTGAAGACAACTCGACAGCAAGACAAAAGAGCTTGGAGGCAATCCTGTTGAAAAGGGAAAAGCTCCGTCATCGCAACACAAGCACAATTGCATACTTACCTTAAGTATGTCGACCACCAAGACACGGACTCCTCTTCGCCCGGGAGTGTACGCGCCGACCCCTACTTTCTTCGACCCTGTAACCGAAGATCTGGACATTCCTGCAATCCGCAAACATGCGGTTCGGCTCGCTAAGGCCGGTCTAGTCGGACTGGTGACGATGGGATCCAACGGAGAAGCAGTGCACTTGACCCGGGAGGAGCGCAAGGTCGTGACACGGGAGACTCGTTCTGCGCTTGATGAAGCCGGCTTCCAAAACGTCCCGGTCATCGTTGGCGCCAGCGAGCAGAGCGTCCGGGGTACAATAGAGCTGTGCAAGGAAGCCGCTGAGGCGGGCGGAGAGTACGTTCTCGTGGTGCCCCCCAGCTATTACCGTTACGCGGTGGGCAACGATGACACGCTGTACGAGTATTTCACGGGGGTGGCGGACGGATCTCCGCTGCCTGTGATCCTGTACAACTACCCCGGCGCCGTTGCTGGCATTGATATGGACTCGGATCTGATCATCCGCATCTCCCAGCACCCCAACGTTGTCGGCACCAAGTTCACCTGCGCCAACACGGGCAAGCTGACCCGTGTTGCGAGGGCCCTCAACGCTATCACACCACCGTCCCCGTTTGAGCCCGCCAGCAAAACAGCTTCAACTTCGAAACCCTACGAGAACCACCCTTACGTCGCTTTTGGCGGCATGGCGGACTTTACACTTCAGACGCTCATCTCCGGCGGCTCTGCCATCATTGCAGGAGGCGCTAATGTGCTCCCTCGCACCTGCGTTCAGATATTTAACCTCTGGAGCAGTGGGCGCATCGCAGAGGCAGTAGAACTTCAGAAGCTGCTCAGTGCGGGAGACTGGGTGCTCAGCAAAACCGCCATCCCGGGCACGAAGAGTGCAATACAGAGCTACTACGGCTACGGCGGATATCCACGGCGGCCGCTGCGAAGGCTCAGCGAGGCGGAGGTCAAGTCCGTTGCGGATGGAATCAAGGAAGCGATGGAGGTGGAGCTGAAGCTGCCGGATTTCGCATGAACAGAATAACAGCACCCTTCAAACCTCTACGTGCTACTGAGAAGCCCTACAAGTCTGGGTATCATTCCTGCTCTGCAAATGGCGCAGGCTGCTCTTGCATATCAGTTACCCAGGTATCAGCAAGTGAGATCCCTTTTTGCGAAGCCTGCATATGCAAGTAGAACGACGTTGCAGAGCGAATGCGTGTTCATATCGCCCTGGTCTTCTGAAGAATGGCCCCAGGACGAGCGCGTTGGCTCTGTTCCGGCGCAAGCTTAATTATCCCTGTTCTTGAGCACAGTTGTCTGAAGAAACCACGAATCCAGTCCTTATTATCGGATCCTCCTTAGATTCACCGAAAGATATACGCTGTAGATCTGTCGGGTAGAACCCGTGCTTACGGAGTATGTCAACCCTGAACTCGGAATAGTTACCTTCAGCCGGGAGACAGCCCTCCGCTCAAGCCCTAAGCCCTAAGTTACCCCTCACCGGCGCAAAGAGAACCTGCCCTTTTTCTCCAAGAGCCCCGCCACGGCAATGATGCCTTTGACGTGTACGGAGTCGGAGACTCGGAGCACAGAGAACGTGGGACTCTCTCGCCCGAGTCCGGCCCACCGACATCTGGCATCTTCTTCACGATGTCGCGGAAATGCTACCATCGTGTCTTTAGACTGCGCTCACCGCAGGAAGCACCTCCACTGATCGCTTATGGCCGTCGTACTACTCTGTACTACTCACAGTATGTGTCGGAGCAGACTGGATGCTCATAGGTGGACTTACTCCACCCATTCACTGGCGGATGGAGGAACGTCGTTGCCAACTTGCCGGTAACATGTTCTCCCTGAAGACCGGGGAGGTCTTTGAATGCAATGAGGGTTTCTCGAAAGATAATATGCGAGGCCTAAATGCTTGCTTGCCATCGAGGACTAATGCTAGAGATTACATGTCCCGGACTCTTCGTTGGAATCAGTCTGCCTGCGTCCCAAACACGGCCGAGATAACACCGTTTCAGGTACGTCGAGCAGCTGCTTAATAATTATTTCCGGGAAAAAGGGCAGGCCAATGCGTGGGTGACAATGATGTTGAGCCATGAGGGGTAGAAGCCAGACAGAAGACGGGGATAGGCGGATCCACTCCGTCCGAAATCTCAAGTCTTACTCGGCGCAGAGAGCCACCCGGCATCATCTGTTATCGGCTCGGGATCCAGAACAAGGATGGAAACGAGATATCGCACCTCCATAAGTAGGGCGAAATAATGCAGCCAGGGGCCCATGATGGAGAGTCCGAGATCCGAATCGGCATACTGTCCTCTCGAGGCTTTATCGTCGTATGCAGAGAAGGGTCGCTCCATCTTGGTTAGAAATTCTGTTGCAAAAGCTTTTGGATCTATCCTGTGGGGCGTTCCAAACGAGCAGCCATCGCGTCGTGTCGGCTCGATTGCTCCGCAGCAAGACCGTTTAATGTCCGAGTGTTAGGTTTGGCGACCTGCTCTCTTCTGGCCTCTGCCCCTCGATTAGAACTTTCTCTTTCTTCTATCGCCTTTCACTGTTACGCTCCCGCGATTCCATATCACATCAGCAGCAAACAAATATTTAAAAGGCTGTGAGTCCCCGCCCTCATTCGAGGTCAAGGGAGTGTATTCGATCTTCAATAACTGACAGACAAATTGAATAGAATCCCGATTTTAAGTTCACCAAGGACGAAATAGAGCAAGGATGCCTTACCCAGAGGAAGCAGAGGGCTTTCAAGTTGACGGCCCTGAAACCTGGACCACCTTCCACAAGCGTTATGTGGGTTCTTTCCGCTTTGCTTTTCTTCATATTCCGAGAGATGGAAGTGCTGACTGGATTTTGCACTGTGTAGTTCCCCCTGAAACCATTTGGAGACTATGGTAGGTTGTCGAAACCGAGGATATACTCCTGTCCTGAAGGAATTCAGCGTTGACGTATCTCCCACTCATAGATGTCGATATCAAGATCGAGGCATGTGGTATCTGCGGCAGTGACGTCCACACCATTAGCGGTAGGAACCGATACCGGCACAGACCATAAGAATCCAGAGCTGATGTGGTGGACTGTAGGTGGGTGGGGAGAGCAGCACTTCCCTCTTTGCGTCGGCCATGGTAAGTACTCCCATTAAGGGAAAGCCGCATTGGCCTGGGCATTAGCCAGCCGCTCACCTCGATGCATCCAGAAATCATTGGGAAGGCCATTCGCGTTGGTCCGAAGGTGACTCTCATCAAGGAAGGTCAGCGTGTTGGTGTTGGCGCACAGGTCTACTCCTGCGGCACCTGCAAGCAGTGCAAAAACGACAACGAGACATATTGCCAGTACAACCTGATCAACACCTATGGTTCCAAGTGGCCCGACACTGGAATTGTCAGCCAAGGTGGTTATGCTTCGCACATTCGTGTGCATGAACACTGGGTGTTCCCTATCCCGGAGAAGTTGGAAACCAAGCTTGCGGCCCCTATGCTTTGCGCCGGTATAACTGTATACTCTCCACTGGTCCGCAACGGGTGCGGTCCTGGTAAGAAGGTCGGCATTGTCGGTCTAGGTGGTCTCGGTCATTTTGGTATTATGTTTGCGAAGGCGCTCGGTGCTGAAACCTGGGCGATCTCGCGTACCCGGGCCAAGGAGGAGGACGCGAAGAAGCTAGGCGCAGATGGCTTCATTGCAACCTCCGAGGAGGGCTGGGAGAAGCCCCATCTCTGCTCTTTCGATCTGATCGTCAACTGCGCCAACTCGTCCAAGAACTTTGACCTCGCCAAGTACCTTTCCATGATGGATGTCCACGGCCACTTTATTAGCGTCGGTCTTCCTGAGGAGGAAGGTCAGGTCATCAAGGCGCAGAACCTGATCAGTAACGGAGTCTTGATCGGCGCGACCCACTTGGGAAGCCGCCGTGAAATGCTGCAGATGTTGCAGCTGGCAGCTGACAAGGACTTGAAGCCCTGGGTGGAAGAGGTTCAGATCGGAGAGGAGGGTCTGAAGCAAGCTGTGACGCGGATGAAGAAGGGTGATGTTCGCTACCGCTTCACGCTGACTGGATACGACAAGGTGTTTGGGAACTAGAAAAAAAGAAATATGTGAGATGCGCATGATGGTTTGAACCTGGGATGATCTCCGGAAAGACAGTGATAGAAATTAAAATAGTTTCTCTTGATAGAAGTTAAAAAAAGTGCCAATTCTGGTGGGAGAACACCGAACTTAGTATCCTCCGTGGAATACCTCCTAGCCCACAAGGTCCTCAAGCTGCTGGAGCACAATGAATGCCATGACATATGCTTGACCTAATTTGTCTCATTGAATCATAATTTAATATTGTCTGTTCGATGAACTCCACTGACGGAGAGAGGAGGCCACTGCAGCAGATTCTGGTCCGGAATTCGTCCCCATTGCCCGCGCTTCAGTGTCATGTCCAGGAAAGAACGGAGTAGTTGTTTCGACATCAGTCTCGCTCTCCTGCTGTTAGGCCAACCGAAGCCAACAATCTTGAAAGACGCGGTCCTCCAAGCTGTCTCTAAATAGACAAAAACGACATTTACCCAGGTAAACACCGTCCAGCGGTTCATATTCCCAGAAGTAATCATAAACCGTACAGATGTAAAGCATCCGCAACGCAGTAATACACAGCACCAGCCCGCGCAGGATGCGGATATCGTCCGTACCCGTGCACCGCAGAAGTACAGCCTGCATCATGCCAACGAAGATGTATACGTCTTCCAGCTGTCTCAAGGCTATCTCTGTGGCCGTATCGATTTCTGATGAGGGCGGGGGATCGCGAGATCTAGCAATTCAAGGTACGCCCTTCGGTTTGAGGAATGCACAGAAACCAGCCAGAAGTCAGAAAGACGCAGGATGGCTTCATATGTAGTAGAGAAGAAGATGCGAAGGTAGGCAGTTAACAACTGCTGCTGTTTGGTTACCTTCATTGCGCAAATAGGCCGTTGGGTTGTATGCAGTGGAGACCTGTTGATTCCGGCGATTTCAGGCCGCTGGAAGACCTTTATCTGCATAGTTCTGATCCGGTTAGAAAATTATGCTAGATTCCAGGATTCAGATCAGGTTCGTCGTGAAAGGAAATACTCCCTTTTCTTATTGGGCTTCTTTGAGGGTCTCCCGACAGGACGCCCTAGACCCTATATGCGGGTGATGAGAAATCAGTCAAAGAGTCTCATAATATTCTGAAGCCATCACGGAGAAGTAGGTGTATTCTTCGACCGATAAAGGATGGCAGGACCCCCTTGCATACTTATTTCCCTCTTCGCTACTGTTCAACTTAGTTGCATAGCTTAAGTAGACAGATCAAATCAACTGCTCAGTTGCTCCCGGGGTTACTCGATTGCTTTCGTGCTCTAAATTCTTAAAGATCCTGGGGTAAGTAAAGAGAAGTTCTCCTGGAACTGGGATAGGGGCAGGGCGATAGATAGCGAAAAGATATAGAATGGTCTGGTATTGAACAGTTTTGTGATCCTTTTAAGCCGGGAAGTATAGGAGGACTACCTGCTATATAGTAGTACTCCATCGTAGATCTATATGCCAGACTTGACTAAAGACAGGCCGTTGATAACCACCGCACTTGGCTAACTTGATGAAATAGGCAGAAGTGTTCACTTTCTCCACGAATGTCTAGACTACTGTAAGCACTTGCATAGCATTTGGCGCTCGCTCAGCCTATTGCTCATTATAGTTTTCATTGTACTGTACCTGCAGATCTTCAATTCTGTCTGTAATTGCGCTGGCAAATGTGAGCTCACTGTTAGTATGCTGTAGCAATAGCAGGAGCGGTCAGTGTGAATGCAGACTCATCTAGATCCCAGATGGATACTAGGTTACCGTTCCAATATACGGAGTACAGCGCTATTATGCATACATAGTAGATTGAATTACGAGCCAAATGATAGGTCAAATAATGGTAGGTTTATACGTGGTAATGACAGGTCGAATAAAAGTAGGTCAAATGGCAGATCAAGTGATAGGTCAATAGGTAAGGTCCAATGATATCAAATGGGAGAAGATACCGAAGTGATACTCTAGCAACTGCGGTAGCTGCAACTGTAGCACAGCACAGAAATCGGAATGTGACCTGATTCCCCAGAGTGGCATATAATGGGATCTCCACATGCTGCCCACATTGTCAGGTCTCCCTTCGGTCCGTCCAGAACGCTTGATTCCTCTCTCTCAATCTGGAGGTTCTCGCGCCCCTCGCTGATCCGATCCTGTGCAGATATATATATCAAAGGAGAGGCGTTGACCACATAACGTCCATCTGTCACCTATCACTGTGCATTTCTCAGTAACTGGAAATATAAGTGAGTGAATACGGAGTATACAGATGTTGGATTATCCGTGGATGTCGCCAGGTAATCGCTGCCGGATCCGCAAATGGCCTTGAACGGTCATAGGCTGGTCATAGTCACTATTTGGCATCTGGGTATAGTAGCAGTCTCTGCTACGGCACTGTTATAGAATGAAACTCGTTGCGGTAGATAAATAGTATAAACCGAATGTGGTCACAAAAATTCCGTAACGCAACCTTGGTACAGGTCCGCAGTTATCCTTCCGTACAAGAGAAAATCTTTTTATCGGTGGCCCGCAAGGGAACTCGAACCACGCAAGGTATGCTACAGGGAAAGTATACAAAAGGTCTCCTTAGACTTCAAGGGAATTGACCTTGACCTTGCGCGTATGCATTTTGTCCAGAAAATGCAAAGAACTGGACAAAATGCAAAGAACGCTGCTTCTGTAGAGCCACAAGGCCTATCGTTAGATGCGGGCTCGGTAGATAAGCACGAGTCCGGCTTGTGCTGTGGAACCAAAGGGGAGAAGTGGAGAAGGGGACCGGGTTGGATCGAGAGAATCTGGATGTCCATCGGATCTCAGCTCCACGACGAAGGGAGAGATCTAGATTACTAAGCACATCAGATTGCCGGGGGAAAGGTCCTGATTACTTCAGGAGTTTACTGGAATCGGACAGTATAGATTCGAATATATACGCCGAGTTCACATTCCCTTCTACAATGTCCATTTAAACTCCAAGCACTGACCACGCCTGACGGTCCTGACCTCATGGCAAAGACAGAACACCCAGAGATCCCTCGCGAGGACCATGGCTGCCTGTGGCTCACAGGGCGGTGTAAAGTTCAACGGTCCTACGGTACAGGAACAGAAAATCCTGGAGGTTCAGGCAGCGCCACCGCCGCCGATGCCCCTGTGCGACTTTGCCTGATCGGACTTCGCCGCTGAAGCGGCCTTTCGCCTCCAAAAAAATGTAAACAGCTTATCCTGACCGGGGCTCGACGTCGCCTTCTGCGTCCGCTCTCTCCCCCCTCCTCTTTCTTCTACACTCTTTTTTGTTTTCTTGGATTTTGGGCCGTCTTTGGATCTGGAGTTATATGGTGCCTGCCGGTTCCCTAGTTCTCTATTTCTCTCGCGGGGAAGCCTTTATTGGCCTGCACCCTCGCAGCGCCCCTTACATCTTATTCGACAGTCTTTGCGATCTCGACAAACAACCTTCACGTTCGTCTCAGTCGCAGGAACTTTTTTAGTCTTTAATTCGCCTTTTCCCGCGTCGTGCGATTGTCTACGCCCTCTTTCCGAGTCGTCTTCCTTTCAGGATCTGTCGGTTTTCCAACTCCATGACTCCCACGCACACGGGCACCGTCCCTTCAGCTAGGCGACGGTCTTCGTTACACTTGAGGTCTCGCCCCCGGACGGCAGCCCCTGGTGGGACTGTCCCCCAGGTTCCCGCATTGCCCCTGACCGGAGTCTGGAGCTCTCAGCAGGACGGAAGCTATAACAACCACGCGCGTGAGCACGAACACGAGCACGAAAACGAGCTTGAACGTCGGACGTTTGATGGATATCAAGATGTGGAGGATACGGTATTGGAGGAGACAACAATGGCCCCTGCACCCGTCGGTAGGCGTCGTCCCAAGAGCTTGAGCTTCTCGAGCCTGCGTCATAGCGTGGATGGACTGCGGGCCCTAGGCCGTCGTCTCTCTGTCACGCTGCGCACCAAGTCATCGAAGCATGCTCTCCGTACTTCACACGAAGAAGCCAATCCGGATGAAGCGGCCACGAGGCACCAGTTAGCGGGAGGAAGCTGGGAGGGAAGATCGAGGAATGCCTGGTTCAAGGGCCATAGCATCAACCGTCGACCATCGCTCCATAGTGTGACTGCCTTGCAGAGTTTTTACGCGCCACCCGGCTATACCTCTGCTCCCATTCCTGGAAATGGCTCTGAGCCGCCAATCCTGCCTTTTGATCTGTCTGGAGGTGCGGCGGCACGAGCCGCAGCTGCGGCCCTGAATGAGATGGCGAAAGCCGAACGGATTGCCTTCAGAGGAGACTCGAATATTTTCGACGTGAAGCTCATAAGAGACTCTGAGAGTGGCATTGGAATTGACATAAGGGATCACTCCGAGCTCTCTGAGAGCGAATTGGCTGTCGTCCGCATAGGTAATTGCCCAAAGGTATCTCGTGGTAATATATAATCTGCTAACGTTTCGTAGATCCTGTGCACTATCTGCCCACGGAACTCATGGCTCAGATCCTCTCGTATCTGGACCCCCAGTCTCTTATGCGTGCGGAGCTTGTTTCGCGTTCATGGCGCGAAGCTGCTTCCTCTCACCACGTGTGGAGAAATGTCTTTCGTCGGGAGTTTGGACGTCGCCAGCACAGTGGGACGACCACGAAGAGAAAGAAGCAGTCTGCAGGACTGGGGAAGACGCTCCCCAACCAGGATTGGAAGAGGATGTTCATGGTTCGCCAAGCCCTAGAACGTCGATGGAAGGAGGGCAAGGCTGCTGCTATCTATCTACACGGGCACACAGACAGCGTATACTGCGTTCAATTCGATGAGTATGTTTCCTTTTCCTTCCATGACGCGCGGAAGTGCAGGCCTAACTTTATCCCAGGAACAAGATCATCACGGGATCTCGTGACCGGACCATCCGGATCTGGGATGCTCATTACCCCTGGACGTGTCTCAAAATCATCGGTCCACCCCCAGGGGACATGACCGGCCTTGGAGCGAACATGCCCGCGAATCATGCGGTTCCTTCGCCTGGAAGATCACCGTTTCTCACCATCTGCCCTCCTTGCAGACCTGCGGCAGGAATTGCAGCACCATTGGAGGATGCCTCTAATTACCATAGTGCCTCGATCCTCTGCCTACAATATGATGACGAAATCATGGTTACCGGCTCTTCCGACTTCACCTGCATCGTATGGGACGTCAGAAATGATTACAAGCCAATCCGTCGCCTTGTTGGCCACAAGGCAGGCGTGCTCGACGTCTGCTTCGACGACCGATACATAGTTTCTTGTTCCAAAGACACCACTATCTGCGTTTGGGACCGGCATACTGGTGAATTGGTCAAAAGGCTGATTGGTCACCGTGGACCAGTGAACGCGGTACAGTTACGTGGTGACTTGATCGTGTCCGCCAGCGGAGACGGTGTGGCCAAGCTCTGGAACATAACCTCTGGTCTCTGTATCAAGGAATTCCAGAGCAAAGACCGGGGGCTAGCGTGTGTTGAGTTCAGCGAGGATGCCCGAACGATCCTTGCCGGAGGGAACGATCAGGTTATCTACCAGTTCGACGCCAACACGGGCGAGCTGGTCAACGAAATGAAGGGCCACACCGGACTGGTGAGGTCATTGCACTTGGACTGTCTGAACAATCGCGTTGTGAGCGGCAGTTACGACATGAGCGTGAAAGTCTTTGACGCAACTTCCGGGGAGCTCATGATCGACCTACCCGGCTGGACCACAAGCTGGATGCTGAGTGCCAAGTCGGACTATCGACGTATCGTCGCTACGAGTCAGGATTCGCGCGCAGTCATAATGGATTTTGGGTATGGGCTGGACGGAATTGAGTTGCTGGAGGAGGAATGAATTGGAGCGTCCTTTTTGGATTCGTTTTACGTATCTAATCTTTAATACCCACACATTGGTTGCACTAGCGCCTCGACACCATTTCGGTTCTGATATGCTTGTTCATCATCCGTGGATGGCGTCTTTGGATTTGATTGGGATCTCGCTTGGATTGGTCGAAATCTCGGTTTGGATCTTGTCTTGAAGACGATAGATATTTTTGTCTTGACCTCTCGCACAAGAGTGTATAGTACATGACATATCCTGGCACCATCACGGTTGCCCGCTTAATTCATAGACAATTGGATTGATGCACTTGACCGGTGGCTGCTTGCTGGGACCGTTCAGGGTTTGTTTAACACATACATGATACGGGCCAGACCGCTCAAGCAATGGGGATGCTCGACCCAGCTCGTCGGGGATTCGGGGAAGTAGAGTGGCGGCTTCTGATTGGCTGGCTGTTTTAGCGTCTGGCAGAGCCGTGGTTTTGTCGGGCGCAACAACAAAACTTCCAGTCTACTCACACTCTCACTCTGCCGACAATAAACAAATCCCTTGGGATAGAACAATTCGCTCCATCTGCCTCTCTATTCTGGACATCACTTAGCAGACCTCGTTGTGCAACAGGGGCTTTCACCCAGGAATCCGACATCCTCATCCGCCTACCCCGCCATGACGGAATCCAGGTACGGCCTTGAGCTACTACCCCAGTCGAATCCACGTTCCAATGGCGTGTCCCGAAACTCTACTGACAGATGGGATGCTGTCTGAAGGCAAGAGCTGCTAGCATGGTTGAACAACCTGCTTCAGCTGAACATGACCAAGATCGAGCAGTGCGGAACCGGGTACGACCTACCTCTCCATCCTCCGTAAACACAATTCCTTTCCGTATCGATCCTCTGGCGTTCCAGCCCGGGAATGGACTTTCGGGCATATCATCGAGGGCTGTTGCATCTGAGGGGGCGAGGCTCGCTGAGCTGACGGTGTCTACTTGAACAGAGCCGCGCTCTGTCAGGTGTTTGACTCGATATACAGTGAGTCGGGCCGATTCTCCTTGTCCGGGGACAGCTAATAATGGGTCCTTGTTCACTTCTACAGTGGATGTACCCATGTCGCGAGTTAAATTCAATGTTAATACCGAGTACGCTTATCTCCAAAACTTCAAGATCCTCCAGAGTACGTTCTCAGCTCAGGGGTGAACAGCGATCCACTGTCGCACGCGCTGCTCTGACACTGCTTCAGATGTTTTCAACCGTCACGGAATCGACAAGCCTATTCCCGTCGAGCAGCTTGTGAAATGCCGCATGCAGGACAACCTTGAGTTCCTTCAGTGGACCAAGAGATACTGGGATCAGCACTACCCCGGTGGAGAGTACGATGCGATCGGGCGACGTAAGGGCTCCGGTGCTCCTCCTCCAGCCAGCTCGAGCTCAAGCACCACCCGTTCCGGCGCGGGTTCCGCAGGTGCAGTACGGCGGGGAACGACTCCAACGACGGGTGCTGCGCGGCCGAAAGCCGGAGCCGGCGCGGGCGGAGCGAACGTGGCTGCTTTGCAGCAGGAGATCGCGCAACAGAAGGAGGCCATCGCTGGGCTGGAGAAGGAAAGAGACTTCTACTTTGCGAAGCTGAGAGACATCGAAGTGCTACTGCAGCAAGCGGTGGAGCAGGATCCGGAGCTGGAGAAGGATGAGAATTCGCTGGTCGGCCAAATCCAGGCTATCCTATACTCGACCGAGGTACGATCCTTCCATCCCGGGTCGCGAGTTTCGCGCTCTACGTTCTGTACAGAATCGATGTGGCAAGGGAATCATGGCTAACGTTTCCAACAGGAAGGATTCGAGATCCCCGAAGCCGAAGCAGCCCCTGAAGAGCTTGAGACCTTCTAGAGCCGCCGGCGAGAGCCGTCATTTCCAATTAATACCCATCTCACTGGCACATCCTCCTTTTTTGTCTTCCCCCTTTCTTGGCCTCAGCAGCATAACAAGAGTCTGGTGGGGAAGACCACCAGCACAGACTGCACTACCGCGCACCACCTGTAATGGCAATGCAAATGCATACTCCCTGTGTTTTCGTGGCGGAGGTCGCTCGTGTGGATATTTTCCGGTCGGCTAGAGAAATAATAACTTTCCTTTTGAGACGCTGTCGTGTGTTTCTGCTCTGCTTTCGGTTGTGATAGTAGACTGTGGGCGGCCCAGGCAACCGTCGCTTGACGGTAGAACATGTTATGCTGCAAGCGAAGGAAGGGGTTGCCTACGCAGCCCTCGAAGCTCCTCCCGTCTGCACACCAAGGACCGACCTTGAGGACACGTAATTGAGCATTTCCAAGTCACATGGGAATATTACGTCCTCTGTCTTGCTGATATCCTCAGGGCCTCGCAAAGATTGCGTCTGGAGCAGCAGCTGGAGCGGAGACGCAAAGAAAGGGGTGGCGCGTGGCACGCCAACATCCACGTGCAGGGAAGCGACTGCGTGCAGCTGCAGGGGCCGAGTTACACGGCCTATATTATGATTGATTAGTATATGCGCATGGTGCATACATTAGTGAGTCAAGTGCAAGCGGACGATGAGGTCGCAAAGTCCATCGATGTGCACGAGCTTGGGCGTCTCTCGACCTTCCATCCCTTTCCAGAACGAAGCTACGTCCAACTCGAGGGCTCCATCCGTACGTGGGCGCTGGTGGGGGTGACGCTGATCGGGACACCAAAATAGAGCATGTGCTCCGGACGATGATAAGGGTACGGAGTACGGAGTACGGAGCACTATGCAGGTACCCGTGCGAGGTAGCACGATAGGTCCAAAGCCATCATGACAGAGATGTCCGCGCGGAACTCGGATCAGGAAGAGAGTCGCGTGAGCCGATGGCTGGTCGGAAGCAGAACTCTGTCGATCCCATCTGGGTGCAGTATTATTATTCCACGTCTATCTGCACCGCGCAAAAAGAAAGCTTCTCCTCTCCCTTGCATTGTCTCTGTTCCTCCTATCTGGCGTCAGCATGCATCGTGCGGCCCGGTGCAATTAAACATGAGTCCCGATCGGGCCTAGCGCGGCCGCATGCAAGCCCTAAGCCCTGACGGCGCGGCCGGCTCCCGCGCGCTAGCGGCTCGCTAAGCG
>Ga0207767_1000581_pt1 | contig 19164 bp, 21 predicted proteins | sample HigsolmetaGSP17D_FD_184845 | JGI IMG/M metagenome (GOLD analysis project Ga0207767, IMG submission 184845) | High solid enriched microbial communities from the Joint BioEnergy Institute, USA - SP1-7-D (SPAdes) | ecosystem: Engineered > Bioreactor > SSF (Solid state fermentation) > Aerobic >... | reverse complement strand
CCCCGTTCCCCGGCTGCCACAACTGCGGCGTCATCGGCCACCGGGTCTCCGAGTGCCCCGACCGCGCCTGCAAGTGGTTCAGGAAACAGGGCCACGTCGTTACCAGCTGTCCGACGTGTCCCCCCTGCGCGCGGCGCGGGAAGAAGGGCCACACGGAGCACCAGTGCCGCGAGCGGAGATGGAGACCGAGGCAGTACCAGAGCCGGTATCGGAGTTTTCCGTTTGGTGGTGCTAGTGCTGGTGCTGGTCGTGGGAATGGGAGTGGTCGTGGTCGCGGTGTTGCGAGCTCTGTCTCTGCTGCTATCTCGAGCAGTGCTCAGCAGGAGACAATGGTTTCAACGGGCAGAGATTGCTCCCAGGATGAAGAAGGGCAAGGAGATGATGGAAGTCAAACTCATTCCGATTCTGTGCTTGGGATAGTAGTTTGGTGTCTAACAGATACTGCTCGCTTTGACGATTCAGCATTTCAAGGATACCACGAAGAAATCACCAGAAGAGAAAGATATCTCTGCATCCAATGTATCGAAGAACAGAGATGGCGCCACAGAACTAGCGAGATCTCTCTGCGGAGCCTTTACCGACGACAGATTGTCTGATAGAATAAGTCCACCTGGATGGATTATGTGCATTGTGGCAGGAAATATTTGGGCAGAGTTAGGGCGTGACTAATCAGTTCAGGTCGGTGAGCAAAGAAGCTCTGGCTCAGATGGGAACGTATTGTTTATGCATACAGCGGCAGTCGGCGTTGGGCGCATACGCAGTAATCTAGGGATGTATGGTCTAGATACGATAGGAACTTCAAGAGATACTTCGATGAATGCGAGATTGCTAAAAATACACAGTGTATTTCTTTTAAGCTAATATTACAGGTCAGTAGAAGAAACGACAGAAAGGGGTAAAAAAAAGCACACTGCAAGTATGTTGCAGCGAATAAGAACCTGAGAGACAAGATCCACCTGGTTGTATCACCCCCCGCTAGGTTTACAGTAACATGTAGCAAAAAGCAGAGAATAAATAAAAGCAGAACCTTCATCGTGCTCATCAGGCGTATCAAAAGACAGATTTGCAACACAGCACAAGCAGAAAGCAAGATACGCATCGCACACCACAGAACACCATCTCCAGCATCTCATACCCAGCCCCACTCCATACACACAGCTTCCTCAAAGGCGAATATGAACCCTCAAGAACAACATAAGCGAACCGGGAGTATCAGGTAGTGCACATCATAGAGTCGCAGGACAAAGCGAAGAGAGGTCCATATATAGGGAGTGGCTGGCAGGAGGTCGGGGCAGATCGAGCGAGCTCCAGCAAATATAGGAAAAAAAAAAACCGACAGGTAACTCCGAGAGAAAGAAGTCGCTTCCTTGCAACGCCGTCACGATGCTTCGATCTGCAAGTGGGATATAGGCGAGTACAAAATGGAAGTGAGTTTCTCATGAAGTCCCAACTTGTTCATTCCCAACCGACGCCAGTAACCCCAAACCCCACCATAGCCTCTAGAAGAGAACAGACGAAGTAGGAATCATGAAGAGCTAGAAAAAGAAGCCATAAAAAAGATAGCAAGCGATCCGTAAACACAAAGAGCAGCCCGGTGACCGCCCGCTCAGAAATCATCTCCCAAGTTTTGGGAACCGTCTCCACTGCCACCAGCTTCACCATTTTCGCCGTCTTGCCCGCTGCCCTCCGCATCCCCGCCTTCAGGGGTAGAGCCGGAGTGGTCATCACCATTACTCGCATCCAGGACTTCCAACGCTTCATTTGCATGAGTGTTCTCGGGCTCTGGCTGGGGCTCAGACTCTGGTTCCGCGTCCTGATTCGTGAGATCGGCGAAAACGTCATCTAGATTCTGGCGGGGACTGCTGCCGAACGGGTTATTGTCGTTCATATCAACTCCAGACGGTCCCTCGTTATTGTCACGATTAAAGCTGGTCGGGCTAAACAGAGGCTGATCAAGCCCCTGATCCTGTGAGGGTGGCGAGCGTGGAGGGAAAGAGGGAGAGTGGACGGTGGCATGTGGCAGGAAGGCGGAAGAAGAAGATCCAGGTGCGAAGGCCGGGGTGCTATCGCTGGCGGGAAGAGAGTAGTTTCCTGAGAAGGGATATGGCTGGGATGATGTTTGCGCGTCAGATAGAGAGCTCAGGGTCGGTACATTGTCAGCGGAAACAGAAGGCTGGCCCTCTCCAGACGTCTGAGGTGCTGGCTGCAGAGGCGGCGGCCGTGAGGTTTGGGACTCTGACGACTTGCGCTTAGCAGACTGCTTGCCGCGGAGGTGTGGCGGGAGGTCCTCGGGCCGTTCAACGCCCAGCTGTGCCATGATCTTTTGCTGCTTCGTTGGACGGGGTTTGCGGGTGGAAAGCGACTGCTCGAGAATTGGAGGAGGCTCGGGAGCCACGGGTGCCCACTTGTGGATTTCTTGACGGAAAAAGTTCGTCTCATAAGCCAGAAGAACCTCCGCTCCTTCGATCTTTCGCAGATAGAAGATCAACGTTGGAACCTCCTCGGTAGTTGTGCAAGCCGCATTGGTGAAGCTCTGCAAAAATTCGCGGAAGGCTGTTGCCTGGTTGATGATGTTCCCGAGAACCTCCTCCTCATCAGGCTGGAACGGCAGGGAGGGAATCTCCGCCTGCCACTCTTGGAGATCTTCGAGTTTGGGACGAGCGGCATCGCGAGGAATCTTCCTGCGCCAATCGCAGATCGGGCAGGTATATTTATCAAACTCCTTGACTTTGCCCCTCGCAATCTTCAAGCACTTGCCATGGTACCTAAAAGCTTGTCAGTCACGTACGCGACGACGCAATAACCAGCCAAGTCGTAAAGCACTCACCACTCGTGGCAGACTTCACATTCGATCATCATGCCAGCCTCAGACTGCCTGCAGATGCAGAAAACATCTCTCTTCCGAGATTTACCGCCCCAGAGACTGCTGCTGTTGTTCTCAAGGAGACCATCGGGGCTGTTATCCCGCGACGCAGGTTCCACCGGCGGACGGCAACGATCCTCCAAGTCGAAGCAGCAAGCATTCCTTCTCTCGACATACTCCATATGCGACTTCAGGATATGCAGGGGAGCATTAGCCTTGCCGAACAACTTCTTTCCTTTCCTCATCCAGTCTTCGTGGCGCTTCTGCTCTCGCTCCAAATCTATCGCACCGCTCGGTCGGCTGTTGAGTTGTTCGAGCGACTCCATGAGCTCACGGACCTCCCTGTACTTTGGGCGTTTTCGAAAGTCAGGGTCCTTACTCCTCTCGTAAATGCTCTGGATCTGTTTCTGTGCCTCGCGTTGCTTGGTCAAGATCGCATCCACCTGAGCAAGGGTCTCCGGAGAAACCGGGAAACGTGATGCCTGTGCGGACAGTGCTTCGAGCTGTTGGTAGTGGACCGCTTCTACAGACATCAACTCCTTGGCTTTCGATTCCCAGGCCTCACCGTGACGGCACAGGTCCTTGAAGTAAAGCAGGTGCTCATTATTAGCGTCAGTCAGTCCCAGTTGCTCACCGGCCTGGATCAGCTCTTGGCATTCCTGCAAAGTCAGGTATTGGTCACGCTTGCGACGGGCCTCATCATTCCACTTCATCTGCCGGAGCACATGTTCTAGGGCCTCGACCTCGGGGATGTCCACGTTGAAATTCCGGCTCGATTCGACCAGATCCTCGACTTCCTGGATCGATCGCAGGTGAGGGTTCATGAGTGCGACGTTAACTTCCTGACGGAACTTCTCGATCTCGCGGGTCTTCTCTTCCAGGGCCGCCATCTGTGGACAGTCGAAGGAAAGTCTATCAGCCTCTGCAAGTAGGGCGTGGATGTTCTCCACTCTGCGAAGTTCACGATCGCGTTCTTCCAGCTGCGCGGCCTTCACGGAATTACCCTTGCGCCACGCCTTTTCGTTCTTCCTGCGGTTCTGTTGCTTACGGGTGATGTAGTTATTTGCTTCTTCTACCCACTTATCGCACCGCTGGACAAAGGCCGCGAGATCTTGAAGGCCAGGTAGATGGTATGGGATTTTCTCACCTTCGCTTAGCAGGCTGTGGAGGACCTTTAGTTGCGGCCTCGGTTCATCTTCCAGAACCTTGTCGAGCTTCTCCGCCCAAGCCTCCGGGATCCTGGCACGCTCCTGGACCTTTTGTACGAGGGCTTTCAACGCGTCATCCGTCATCCGGTAGCGGAGAGTGTGATCGGGCCCCATCAGTTTCTGTGTCAGAGAGTCCCCGCAGCAGTCGTAAGTCTCGGCATGCATTAGGCAGACAGTCCTCCCTGATTTGTGGCATCTGAATTGCGTCAGGTAGGTGTAAACCTTGCAGTAGATGCATTGGTAGTCTTCCTCGGGAAGGTCCTCATCCTCAACCACGAAATTCAGCTGGCACTCGCCCGCGGTAGACGCATCGTCGGAGCCGAATTTGCACTTGTGCGGAACTATTTCTTTATGATGAGCAATAAAGGTCGCCCGTTCATTCAGTTCTCGCTTGCTCATTCGTTCCAACGCCGGCCCCAGCCATTTGGCGGTCTTGATGGTGGTATCTCTGGCAGCAGCCGTCAGCAGTAACTCGTCATGCGAAAAGCATGGCTGTCTTCTGAAAGCTTGCAGTCGCTCGATGCTCATGGCGCCGAAAGGTTCCCAGTCCGCAGGGGCGAAGTTGACAGCTTCGTTGAAGTTGAACCCGTGGTTGAACCCAGCGTGGTAGGCCTGCGGGAACGTGATGACGAACTGCCCAGCCCTCTGGTCTAGAGCATATACGTTAACGCCGGCCTTCCTCAGCTGATCGGGCGGCATTAAAGTGACGAGTTGAAACAAAAGGTCCGGTTGCGTCTCGAATAGTTCGGGCACGGCCTGCCGCATGGCCTCTTCAAACGCCTCCGCATCAGACCCTGGAATGCCGTACCACGTCTTTGTCGCACCAAAATGCTGGTAGTTTGCCGAGTACGTATAGTGGTCCTCGTTGTGCCAGCAGAACGTCGAAAAACACATGCCCACATAGACCCAAGGGACAGTCATGCCAGAGATGTCAGATTTGATGTGCCGGAAGAGCGAATCTCCGTAGAAGGGGAGAACGTTCAGATTCCAGGGATCGACGGAATACGGGTCAAGAGGGTTCCGTTCAACGGTCGGAAAGCCGCTACCGTGAATGGTCGAGTGGATGTCTGCGCCGTACTCCACCTCGACGGTCTCGGTCAAGCTCTCGACCAATCTCCAGAACTCGCGCTCAACGTCGTCCTCGGTTTCACGCTTGTGGGTATTCAGGACGGGATCAAACGGCATCCTCGATGCGAAGTAGTTCTTTTTGAAGTTGTTTGCTTTCTCTTGGAATTGCTTGAGCGAGTATATACCCCCTTCTTCGAATCCGAATTCGCCTGTACCCACTAGACACTTAGGGCAGTGCCAGTCGTACTCTGGGAGAGTATTAAGCGGAGGATCGAGACAGTACTTATGATAGCCATTCTCACAGCTATCACACACAACGATCGACGGACGATCGTCCGTCTTGCCACAGGTTTCACATTTCTAAAAGGACGTCAGTTTTTGAATGCCAGCAATCATGGAAGAGAGACAACTCACATCGCCGGTTTTGCGATTGCCACTCTTCCCCTTCCGGGGTGGTGTGGGGCGCAGAAGACTCATGTGCGATCCAGCGACTGTGGGAGGTGCATCTATAACTATCGAGTCAGTAAACCGGGTAAAGTCACAAACTCTTCTCAGCCCGGAGAAAGACGAAACAGCACTAATGTCCAGGTGCCGTGAGCACACTTTCTCGACATACCTTTCCTGAGTCGTTTACTCCTGCGACCGCCAGCATCAGCCTCTCCATTCTCGGTTTGAGAACCACCGGTCAGGCTGTCGTGGCTGACAGCGCGTTTGAGAGGGTGAGATCCGTGACCATTCACGGCAGGGCTGGACCCTGTCCCCGACTGTCTGCGATCAACGCTATCCCTTTTGGAAGAGTGCTCAGCTACGCTCTTTGGAGTGGGAGTGCCATTTTCGGGCTCCCGTTTCACAGCAGGCGACTGGCCACTGTTCACTGCCACAAATGAAGGCGACTTGTTTACGGCTGTAAATCCCCCGGGGTTAGCGTTGACCGCCGTGAATCCCGACGTGGACCGTGGAGGCTGTTCGCCCGAGGGCGTAGGCTTTTCGGATGCGCCATCCGCTTCCATTGAGGCATTCGGTCCAGCAGATCCCCGCGTAGCGGGAGACTCATGCTGAGGAGTATTTGATGTTGGTCGTTTGTTCGAGGGCGTATAGGGGCCCCCATGCTCCATCTCCAACTGCTGTTGCACGCCTGGCTTGGCGACACGGAGGTAGTCCTCGTAGGGTTGTAGCCATCTCTGGTACGAGTTCTTGAGAGACGTCGACAGAGAGGACATGATCTTGCCGCTGTATCCAAGGTCTCGTCCGATCTCCGCCCATTTCTTCAGTTTGCAGACCTGGTCGAATCCGCCCCGAACTTCGACGGCCTTCTTGAGCTTGTACAGATCGAGAGGCCGCTTATCGACGCTGGGGAAGCGATTCAGGTTGGTGCCATGCTGTTTATGGAACTTGGCAAGCTGGTCGAGGTAGTTGAGGTTCGCTCGGGTTCCTGGCTCTGGGTCAGAACTGGGCTGCGGAGCTCCACCTGCAGCAAACTTGGCTGGACGCTGGGTCATACCTCCTTCGACCGAGTTGAGCTCCTGCCGACGGGTCTTGAAGTGAAATCGCTGTACCAAACATGGTCAGTACTCTGTTCTGTCCTTTCAGCAGCAGGCAGCATGGAAAGAAGGGCGCGGGCACAAAAAGCAAGGTAGGACGAAGCGGAAAGGCCACCGGAACGCAATATACAGGGGACAAGAACCGCATATTCCAAACAAACCATACCTCAGTGTCGATTGCGAACGGCGGGTTCCAATTATCCGGGGGGATGATCCTGCAGATCCCATACTTCCTCCCTTCGGGCGCGATCTTGCGAATATACTCCATGGGATCCTTGAACTCCTCCTCCGTCGGACGGAAGGTCGGGGCCTCCGGCAGGCCATGGGGGCGGACACGCTTGACGGGTTCTTTCGGGGCATTAGGCTGGCCTCGCCGCTCGACGGTCGACAGGTCGAGGGGGGCGGAGCGTCGAGCGCTCAAGGGCACATTGTGGGAATAGGACGGGTGGGTGCTGCTCGTGCGATTGACCTTGGGAGCGGTGGACGAGTGAGAGTTCATCGAACTCCCACCCGCGGAGGACGGAGCCACCATCTCCTCGCTGCGTCGTGGTGGAGGCGTGGGAGAAAGTCGAGTCTATCAAGGACGGAAGAGCGGGTGAGGCCGATGCGAACAACGCATTGGAGGGACGGGAGCGCCGGACGATGCAACGAAGGAGAGGACGCGATTCGAGGCTGTGGAGAGACAGACGGTAGGACGTCGACGACCCGGGCGAGGGATTGGGGGGAGCGAAGAAGAAGAAGAGAGAGGGCCCGAGGGGGGAGGTGGGAAGACGGAGAGGTGGGAGGGAAAGAGGACGGAGGGAGAGGACGGAGCAGTGGTGATAGAGGGCGCGGGCGGCGGGCGGCAGGCCGGAGGCTGGAGGGCTCCCAGGCTGGGGTGACGGCCGCGAGCCCGATAGGGCACCCCCGGTAGCGACCTCTCGTCCCAGATCATGCACGGATCGCCTGCACGCAAACGGCCCTTCATCGCCCTGTCGTCGCCAGATCTGCACGGCTGCTCTCGCTCTCACGACCTTCGAACCCTCGATCTCATCAATTGGCCCTCGATCTCCTCTACACACGCCCTAGGTATGCACTGTCTGTACATCCATGCGTATCCTCGCCGTCCGAGGTCAGGTCTCAACCGCGGTTTTGCCGGGGAACGTGATGTTTCTGTCGATAACCCGGCTTGGCGACCAGAAACAGTCTAGATGGTTGGTACGCTGGCACGGTATGCTGTAGTACCGTTCCTCTGTGGCCGTCGACCGCGGAAGTCGAGGTCTCGCGTCGACTGATCACCTCACATATCATCATCATCACCGTCACTTTTTCCCACCCCCGCTTCGTCTCATATCATTTACATTGTCCCTACGAATAAGGTTACCTTGACCGAGTTCGTCTCCTTCTACGACCGTACGTCCTTTTGATAGTGGGTCCGGAGAGAACAGCGGTACATCAGGTTGATAAGGTGGACACAAATGTCGCTTCCTTCCGAAGTCCGCTACCACTGAAGACAAAGACTGCTCCAGTCTCTCCAGGTCCTCCTTTAGAAGCAGCATTACACTAACTGTGAGACGAGTCTGTAATTTCAAATCAACCAGCTGTCTCCTTTATCTATCAGACTGGCCAGTGCTAGCTGTTAACAGGTCCGTCTTTGTTATGGCCAGCTTATATGGAACTCGCTCTGGCAGGACATAATACCCTGGATACATGGAAGTACGCGCTGTGCGACAAAGGAGATCAACAATCCCACCAAATGCAGCAACACGGGTGCCTGGACATTGTCGGACAAGTTGCGATCGGTCCTCAAAAAGCATCGGAAATATGAGGTATTCAGAATCAATTAGGAATAGCCGGAAGCAAAGCCATGCAGTCCCGTACTAGTTCCAACCCCATTCTCCTTGGACCTTTTCTTGCATACGCAGTTGGCTACCGTTCATAATTTATCTCTCCAGAATGATCCTGTCTCCTAGTTTCCTCGTCCGCGTGTAAGCATGTGGTCCTGAATTAGTAAAACACCCAAGAAACCAGGTCCACAAAGTAAGACACTGCGCTTACAATTCCCAGTGCAACGGGAATAAAGGAAGGAGAATTAAGTGCCACTATATACCGTGAGTTGCGAGGATCATCCAGGTCATTGCTGCGTAGTGTACTGCGTAATATATAATGCTAGGGTCGAACATTCCAGGTTTAGGCTGGGGGAGGGAAACGCACCGCCAAAAATAGGCGTTTCCACTTTCATGCACCAATCACTGGCTCCGCAATCCGACCGCGGCCAACCGCTTTCAACCTCCAACTTCTCCCGGACTCTCTTCGAGGACTTCGATCCTTTTGTTGTAACTCCGTCTGCGACTCTGAAGCGGCCTCAGGTAATCCTACACTGATCTGGATGCCATTTTGATTATACCAGAGCAATGTGCTAATTGATGGCGTTTTCCCGTTTAATGGGATTGTATTAACCGTTGCCATCGTACAGGCTTCTTTGTCATTGTCTACGTGAATACCAATGTGCTGATATTCATAATTCCTATAAAGTCTGCCAGCGGCGATGGCGGCCTCCAGCATGTACTGCTGTACTGTACCGCCTTGCTCCAAAGATCACAGCATCAGGGATCCCGCCCGGCGGTAGCCAACCGCAAAACTGCTCAGGTCTCATGTTCTTTCACCAGAGTACTATGTTCTCTCTTTTCTCTCTTTTCTCTCCTCTTCCCTCGCCGGACGTGTCCCCCTTCCAGCAAGGAACTTCATCATCCTCTTCACGGCTGTCGTGGAGTCCCCTGAGATCAATATCCTCTTTTCCTGATGCATTCTCCATCCTCAAAAGCCATGGCAGCGCAGCAATCTCGCCTTCTGCGATGCACCAGTGATGATTTCAGGCAGATGGCTTAAGGAGAAGCAGACACAAGGGAAGTTGAAAATACAAAAGAATACATAAAATAAAAAGAAGTGAATATTGCGCCGCCTGGTTCCTGCTTTAGTGAACGACTAACGGTACCTTTTTTTCCGCATTTGAAATCTCGGTCCTGTCGCCTGCTCCTACTCAGGTAATAAATAATGCATGGGCACCTAGTATTGCCTAATTCCACGCAACCGTGGAGTAGCAGCAGGTAAGCCAAACAGAACCATACAGCATTGGTGTTAATGGACTGGGCCGGGCTGTGATTGGGAAGGTGATTTGATTTGCCACCAATAATAAACAAATTCTATCCTGCACGGTGCTTACTCACCTGGGGCTGAAGGTTGTTGCTTACTATGACTGCTGCATACATACTCTGTATAGAAGTATATATATATATATATATCTCTTGATCTTAGGCAGTCATTGACGACCATGGATGAAGACTTTTGATATGTTAGTAGAGAGGGGAATATCTGGATGTAGTGAGATATGTATAGGTATGTTATTTGTCAGCGGGGCAGCCAGCTATCTCTGCACTCTGTGACTACATTAGGTACTTAACTAACATGAAGTCAAATGATTGATTGATAACTGTGCTTAAAACCCCTCCCAGAACATACAAGGGACTGCTTGTGACGGCGTGGCGGACAAGTAGGCGGTGGGAGATACTGCCGGGACTACTTGGCGATATCAACCACCCCACGATGCCATGATTTCTCTCTTTTTCTTCTCCATGCTTTTGATTCTGTATGACAAGCTACCATAGTTTTAGCTAATAATACTATGACTGGGCGCCGTCACACTGCTCGATATAGAGACTAGGTTTATTTTATCTACACTTACCTGGATGTGCTATGTACTGTACAGTACATGAAATATCTTCATAGGCGCGACATGGAACATGTAGTAGTATACCGGAGCTCGCCGAACCGCGAAAGAAGTCACTTCTAGACATACCCATGGATCTTTCACACATCATGTATCCTGCTAACCTATCTTTCTTCCTTGATATTTTAGCTCGATGCTTCCAAGGATCGGGTGATTTAATCACATGCATGGTATGGGATACTAGCATTATTCTTCTTAGCAACCAGTTGACTGATAATGTTAGAATTTAGATTATTCAATTATAATAATCCTTCCGAGCGGCGTGGCGCCACCCCGGGTCCGTCTACAGCCTTGGAGCATGGAGCTCCAGTAATCATGATGACCGGGACATTCTGGAACGGCGTCTGTAACCACGACTGAGCGCATGACTGTCATGTGACCGTGTCGGCGGACGGGCGGGCCGCTCAGGCCGCGCCGCGATATGTCGACGATGCGCGCTAAAGAGCGGACTATCGATCGACGGTCGATGAAGTTGTTCTCCATTCCTATTTGCCTGATAAGAACACATATGGCGTCAATTCTTTCCGATAACGATTATTATTGGATTTCATTAGTATATACTGATTGACCATCCAATCATTATTTTGTTTTTGAAAACAAGCAAAAAAAAATAATGAGACCACCCCGCCATGGAGAAGGCATCAACATCAACATCAATCCCCGCGTCCCGACCACCACCGTCTAAACCCACCAGCAGTAATATCAACAATAGTAACAATTCTAAGGAGCCCCAAAGCGAGCACGCGAAGCCCATCCCGGCCTTCTACTGCTGCTACCTCCTCCGCTCCACCGTGCGCCATGCCTCCCTCTACATCGGGTCGACGCCGAACCCCGCGCGGCGGCTGGCGCAGCACAACGGGGCCGCCAAGGGCGGCGCGCACCGCACCGCGAGGGAGAAGCTGCGGCCGTGGGAAATGGTGGTGCTCGTCGAGGGGTTCATGAGCCGGGTTGCGGCGTTGCAGTTTGAGTGAGTCGGCTCCCTACCTTTACCTGGAATACTTGATATGGAATGAATGGATGAGATCATCAAGCCGTCATGTATTATTGTTTTGTTTTGCGGAACTTGTTTGTCTGTGTCAGATGCTTGATCATATGCTTGCGTCTCAGTGGACGATAGAAACCTAATAAGCTCTATACTACCTAGGTGGGCATGGCAGAACGCAGGCGACTCGCGGCACATCGAACCCGACGAGCACGAGACCGCGCACGCGGCCGGCATCCGCATCGACCCCCGGACGGGGCGCGAGAAGCCTCGGGGCCGCCGCCGGCGCTCCGCGAGGTCGTTGACGAGCCGTCTGGCGGACCTGCACCTCCTGCTGCGCTCGACCTACTTTGCCAGCTGGCCGTTGAAGGTGCGCTTCCTCTCCGAGGACGTCTACCGCGTGTGGCAGGCGTGGTCGGAGCGGGTCGACGGCCTGCTGCCTGACCATATAGAGGTCGTTCTGGATACGACGGCTGCTGCTCTGCAGGATACGACTACTACTGCTCGCCAGCAGATTAATAATGACGGTGGTAGTAGAGTCCAGCATCTGGACATTGGCTACGGTGGTATGAAGGACTATCTGGAAAAGTCTCTGTTTCTGCTGGACGATTCGGAACGGATATACTGCGGGGTGTGCAGGGAGCGACTTTCGGTGAATGATGATCTGATAGTTGTTTGTTCGGAGACAGGTTGCCGCTGTGCTTCCCACCTGGTCTGTCTATCAACTAAATTTCTGGAAGAAGCCAAGGTCCCAAACCAGCTAGTGCCAACGGACGGTAGCTGTCCTGCTTGCAAAAGAACCGTCAAGTGGCCTCTGCTGATGAAGGAACTAAGTCTGCGGACTCGTGGAGAGAAGGAGATCCAGTCTATATTCAAGAAGAGGAGAACTACTAAGGCCACGGGTAATGGTTCGAGCCAGAAAGGGAAGGGCAACGATCTTGGTGAACATCGAGAGACGCACGGGGACAAACATCCGGGTACCGCTGATTTTACCCTTGACGAGCCACCGTGGAGTGATGGAGATGAGGCGGATGACCAGGATGAACTGCGTTTAGACGACGACTGGCTGGAGGAGGTGGATCTTGGATCTGACTCAGACTCTAATGACCAGCCCAAGACCCAGACCAAGCTGCCGCCATCGCGGGTTGAGATAGTGATCGAGGACAGTGATTGGGACGATGCTGAAATTATAGACTGAATCCTGCTTTTGATCTCAAGACGGAGGGCTCTCCCCGCTGGGGATGAAGGACCACGGCCCGAGTTTCCTCAGAGGCCCAATGGCGTCCACATTCTTCATGCACTCCAACACAGGTTCCAGGATGTCCCGGGCGACCTCGTCAACCGACCTCCCCGCGTCGATGACACAGATCTCGTCGTTGTGCGGCATCTGCAGGAGCGAGTGGAACAGCTCGCGCACCCGCTTCTGCATCGTGTCGTTCTCGTACCGTTCCAGACCAAAACCACCGCGCTTCGCCGCCTCCTCGGGCGAGATGCTGAGGAAGAGACAGATGTCGGGACGGGGAAGACCGACCTCGGGCTGCCATGCCCAGTGAAGGGACAGGTTCGGGTTGGCCTTTGCGGCCGAGTAGACGGCTCCCGAGTATGAGTAGCGGTCGACGATCACGCTGATGCCCCTTGCGATACACTCCTGGATGCGCGGAGCGGCCTCCCAGCGGTTGGCAGAGAAGAGAAGGTGGATCGAGTGGTCGTCGAGCTGCGATTCGCCGCGTAGATAGGCGTCTATCAGCTTTCCGATCTGGGTACTTCTATCTGCGGGTACCGTTAGAGTCTGTAGGAGCTTCAACTGCATAATAAATTCCGTCTCACGGGGGAATCTGGATCTGGCATGACCGTAAACTACCTGGAAAGCGGATGTATTCGACCTGGTGGCCCAGCTCGCGGAGGTTGCGCAGGAGAAGCTCGCACTGGCTCGACTTGCCCGCGCGGTCGAGGCCCTCGACGACGATGAGCGCCCCGCGGCGCGTCCGGTGGCTGTCCGGCGAGTCCAGCTCCATGGCGGTCAGTCCTATGTATCCTGACTCTGGCAATTGAGATCCCTCTCTACCCCCCGCGTTCGCACGTCTCGAGGTTCGTGAGGCAGGCCGTGCGGGCCGCGACGGCGGGCGCGGTCTGCGCTTTTAAGATGGCCGCGGAGGTGGAGCGCCGCGATCTTAGTTCTCCGCTGATATACTCGATAACGAGCAACCTCAAACCCCTCAGCCCCGACACCGCGCGCGGCCGCCATGGGCCCTGAGACCCGGTCCCATCAGCCTGACGAGATGGCCTGTTTCAGTCTCCTGGAGCCCGCGCCCCCTGTGCTCGCTCCCCGACTCGGGCGACTCGCCGTGGCGGGCCGCACGCCTCTGCGCACGCCGCACTATGTCGCGATCACGTCGCGGGGCGCCGTCCCCCACGTCTCGCACGATGTCATGCGCGATCACACGTCCATCAGCAGTCTCTACATCGGTCTGGAGGATTGTACGTGTTGTTCCCTGATTTCTGTCGATCTTACAATAGTGAAACCGGTGGTATCTGTTCTTTCTATGCCGGCAAGTTCTAACGACATTCGTTCGCCGGGCCCAGCTCAGTCCTAGAACGAGGCCCCCCTCATGAGGTCCCCCCGATGTACAAGCTGCCGACGGCAGCGCACGAGTCGGCCCTGCGCAAGTTCATCTCGCTGCCGGAGGAGACCCTCCTGGTCATGGGCCCGCGACGGGTCCCGCCCATCGTGTGCCCCGTGTCCAACACCCCGAACTCGATCTCGATCCTGACGGCGGTCGGGTTCCGCCAGCTGGAGGCGTCCCACTACATCGAGGCGGTGCAGAAGCTGCGGCCGGACATCGTGGTGGGGTTGGCGGACCTGGTGCTGGGCCAGAAGCCCGGCGTCAAGCGGAGGGAGAAGATGGTGGACAGGACGCACGCCTACACCAGGGACGCGACGGCGCAGCTGTACGGGGACGGGCTTGCCCCGGAAGAGCGGTCCAAGACGTTGTACTTCGCACCTGTGCTCCCGCTCGAGAATGCCCAGCAGTCGCTCTACTTTGACGACCTGGCGGACGAGCTCCGGCCGCGTATCTCGGGGCTGGCGCTGTACGAGTCCGCCTCGCTGTCCATCATCCCCGAGTCACTGGGCGACCTCCCCCGGCTCTCCTTCAGCGAGCCCAAGACTCCGCAGGACGTCCTCCGCGACGTGTCCCTCGGGGCGGACCTCGTCACGATCCCCTTCCTGGGCGCGGCCTCGGACGCGGGGATCGCGCTGGACTTTGTCTTCCCTGCTCCTCCTTCTCTGGAGGAGCCAACAGTTTCTTCTTCTTCCACACCCAAACCCCTCGGCTTCGACATGTGGTCCGCCTCCTACTCGACGGACCTGTCCCCGCTCGTCCCGGGCTGCGGGTGCTACACGTGCCGGAACCACCACCGCGCGTATATCCGGCACCTGCTCCACGCGAAGGAGATGCTGGCGTGGACGCTGCTCCAGATCCACAACTACCGTACGGTGGACGCCTTCTTCGACGCCGTCCGGGAGAGCATCCGGCGGGGCACGTTCGAGGAGGACGTGCGGACGTTCGAGCGGACGTATGCGTCCGCGCTGCCGGAACAGACGGGGCAGGGGCCAAGGTATGTCCTTACCCTTACTTACACAACCTTTTACACCCTCTATGTGGGAGTCAAGTCGACCGTGAACTGACGAGTAAACGTGAACAGACTCCGCGGGTACCAGATCCCGCCGTCCGGACCGCACGAGCCGCGCCGCAACCCCCGCGTTTACGGCAAGCTGGACGACGCGGCGGAGAAGTTCGCCGAGGCGGCGCAGTCGTCCGGGGCCGCCACGCCGGACGTGGGCGCGGACGAGTTGCAGGAGCGGGGGGTCGCTGAGAAGAAGGAAGGAGAGCAGCTTTAGGTTCTTTTCAGCATGGAGCTGCTGCTTTTTGGAGTTATTGGCAGAGAACTATGTAGGAGTTTTTTTTGATTGATTGGTCGGTTGATCAATTGCTGGGCCCGTTGGGGGTGTGTGTGTGTGTGTGTGTGGGTTGTGTGCTGTGCGGTGTTGGGTAGGGTAGTACTGTACTTATCAGCGTTGATGCTTTTAATGTTGCTTCATGAAGAAAGGGGGAAAAGAAAATTATGGATGGACATGGGAATCGGATACCTAATACACAGAAGAGAAAGAAAGAGAAAGAGCAAGACAGTCGGAATCGATGCGATTCAGTGTGAAATGGACTAGGGTAGATGGAATAGAGAGATCATGTCACACACACTTACATACATTACTGTGTCTATCTATCTATCCCACCATTTACCTCCTTTCTGGACTTATTTTCATTTTTATACTATCTTCCTCTTGAAGTCAATGCGGCATTTCCCGTCGAAGGAGCCTGCTGGCGGACGTCTCCTCTGTCTATCTTCCTACCTACACAAAACATCCCATATCCCAATCGGCGGGTAACAGTTCCATGCAGGCCTGTGATGTGATATGGTAAAATACACCCTTTCCTCATCCAATACAATATAATGCCCACAATCATCACGGATCGATATCTATCTACTTAGTCCACCTCACCAGCCAACACCCTCCACAGCAACTTCTGCTCGTCCTCCTCCTCCTTCGACCCCGGCTCCAACCCGGCCCCGAACCGCTGCCCGACGACACACACGAGCCAGACGTCCCTCTTGGTCGCGTCGAGGAAGCGCTCCGTCGGCGAGCCGCGCGGGTAGATGCGGCGCCACTCGTCCCAGATGCGGTAGGCCTCGTCGCCCCACGCGCGGAAGCTGACCTCCTCGATGATGGTCGGAGTGATGATCTCCTTGCCGCGGAAGACGCCCCACGTGACGACGTTGACCGAGTTCTGCGCCGAGGTGGTGACGTCCTCGCCCGTCGCGGCGGCGGTGACGCTGGTCGAGTCCGTCCCCGCGGGGACGGTGGACGGGGTGAAGGAGGCCTCGAAGTCGCCGGCCGCGTTGGTCGCGAACCAGGCGAATTCGTCGTGGCCGTGTTTCCTGAGCAGGGGTTTGAGGATGGAGTGGTAGTCCTTGCTCGGGCAGAAGAATTCGACAAAGGCCTTTTGGAAGACGAAGCCCTCGCCCTGCGGGCCCCAGCCGAAGATGGGGTCGTCGCTGCGCACGCCGTTGACGGCCGGCTGGGAGGCCAGCGTCCACCAGCCTCGGCCCTCGATGAGTTTCAGCAGCTCCGTGCGGATCGTTCCCGTCTCGGGGTTCAGGCCGCCCGAGCTCTCCTCCGCGCCGCCTTCGGACCAGGGCACTATGTGCAGCTCGCTGTTTATGTGCCGTCTGAAGAGGGAGCTGACATCGGCGTGGGAGGTAGGGTAGCCCCAGAGCCGGCGGGCGACGGCGGCGCTGACATGGAGCGAAGGACCGTAGCCGTCGATCTCACCGAAGGCAGGCGAGCGGGCATCGCCCCAACGGCCGTTGGGGAAGTCGTCCCATGTGGCTTCCCGGCCCAGCGAGCCCAGGCCTTCTGATATCTGGAGCGTGGTGCTGCGGTTCGGCGGGTTCATGGCTGGCAGGCCGGCGCCGAGGGCGGGTGCCTCGTGTGTCGTTGAGCCCCTGGACGAACCATCCGAGGGCTTGTCCACTATGACACGGTTGTGCGGCTGTGAGTTGATGGACGAGGCGCGGCGTCTGTTCAAAGAACGCAGCTTATCGCCGAGAAAAGCACCATCCTTTATGGACGGGCCGTCCGCGACGGGAGTCTCATCAGCCTCGTCGGACACCTCAGTCGACGGTGGAATAAGGTCGCAGCGTTCGAGAATGAAGGAGACGGACTTTTCGAGGTTGAGCGTGTAAAAGTGGAAGCCTCTGGGGGTGGGACACGGCATCTCCTTGATGCCCTCCACGAGCTCACTGACGATGTCGACTCCAACCCGCTTGACAGCCTCGTCATCCGTCTTGACGGCTTCGACCCGGGAAAGAATCTCGGGAGGAATCCGGGCGTGGCTGAGCTTCGTCACTCTCGTCAGAATGTTGTAGCTCTGTATGGGCATGAGACCGGGAATGATGGGAATGGTCTTGAAGACCCCGGACTCGTGGTTGCGCAGCAGTTCTTCGAACTTTCTGTACGCCTCGAGATCGTATGTCAATTGAGTCATGATGAAGTCCGCCCCGGCCTTGACCTTCTCCACCAGGTAAGGCAGATCTCTGCGGGGGTCTTGTGGTTCATTATAGTTTTCTCCCGGATGGCCCTCCGGATATGCAGCGACACCAATGCAGAAGTAGTCGCCGTGCATCCGTCGTATGTATCGCACCAAGTCGACGGCCCATGTGAAATCCTTGTTGCTGTCGTCCTCTCCGGCCACGATGTATTCCTCGCTGCGGGGCGGATCACCGCGTAGAGCCAGGATGTTCCTGATTCCCAGCACCTTGGCCTCCTCCAGGGCCTCATCGACCAGTTTCCGGTCCATGTTTGTGCACGTCAAGTGCAGACATGTCGTCAGCTGCAGCTGGCGCTGGCAGATCTCCGCCAGCTCGAGGGACTTTGTCGCGGTGGTTCCCCCAGCGCCCCAGGTGACGGTGACGAAGAGCGGACGGAGCGCCTGGGCCATGCGCTCCAGACGGGCTTGGAGGTTGGCAGAGCCCTGGACAACGGCATCTCGTCAGTCAAGTCACTTTCCAACGGCCACTGACGCGGGGTAAAGAGAGCAAACCCCACCATCTGGGTCTTGGGAGGGAAGAATTCGAGAGAGAAGAAGTTTGCATCGGGCGGCAGAGCCGCGATCTTGTCTGTGATCTTCTCCATCATCGTGCCGAGCCTGTTTCTGTTTCTGGAGATTCAGATGGCCGCTGGGGTGGTGTTGAGCGCCCTCGCGCGCGAGGGACGGACAGGTCAGTTGGGTGGAGCGGCGAGAGAACCGTGCTCAAGCAGCAGAGATTCTCCCCGGGGTCGCGTCGACGGTCATGAACGGAGGAGAAGGAGAGGCATGAAGACGACTTGGCAAACACGCATCGGCCAGCGGTCAGTAGGGACGAGGGATCTGCTCAGACACGGCGGAAAGATGTGGATATGCGGGCGCTTTCTAGGCCGTGGAGTCGGGAATCGCTGGCCGTCGACTGCCGGCGGTCTCTCCCTGCGCTGTCGCTGCGCGCGCCAAGCAGAGAATCTCCGCCAATCCTCCGATTCATACAAGCTTGATGAGACCGGTGGACGGATCTCTTAATTTTACTACAGGTTGAAGCTATCAATGCCTCCTAGCGGCTTTCGTTCCACGTCGTCGAGCGCAAATCGTCTCTTTACGCGCAGTTACTAACAGGGCTAAGGCCATCGGAAAATCCTCCTTCAGCAACAGGCAAAAAGAGCCTGAATCCCCAAGATATATCCCCACACATGCCATTGCCAGTCAGAGTGGATACCAGATACTACTGAGCACCAGAGAAACATCAAACCGGCAAAGTGCAGTTTGTCGACGCTCGTGCATTCAAGTCTCTGCAGAGGAGATCGGATCTTCGCTCTCACCCGCCACAAACAGAACAAAGGCAGCGCAAACATCCGCAACCTGCCCTGGAAGTCGGATATAGTACGAAAAGAACCTCGACACCAAGACGGGGATTGCTGCGCATTTAGGTATTATCAACGGGGCACAAGTGAAGCGCCCCAGTGGACTTGATTATAAACGGCTCAGCAAGAGGCTGCACCCTGTTGTTCAGTTCTTTTTGTTTTGCCTTCTAGTTCTTGACTTTTATCCATTTCTATATATATATATATATATATATATATATATATA
>Ga0207767_1000576_pt1 | contig 19313 bp, 27 predicted proteins | sample HigsolmetaGSP17D_FD_184845 | JGI IMG/M metagenome (GOLD analysis project Ga0207767, IMG submission 184845) | High solid enriched microbial communities from the Joint BioEnergy Institute, USA - SP1-7-D (SPAdes) | ecosystem: Engineered > Bioreactor > SSF (Solid state fermentation) > Aerobic >... | reverse complement strand
GGGGGGGGGGGGGTTCCTGGTCCTGGTCCTGGTCCTCGGGTAGGGTAGACCACTGCATACCTATATGTGCAGTACAGATAATGTATGCAGAGTGGATCTGCCTTTACTAGAGTCTAGAAACATTTTACAGACTCTGCTTGCCAATCAGTATCAAATAACACTGCAGTGTTGCAGCAACAGCAGCCTAATCATGAGGGGGGACGTGGACAAGTGGGGTGACGAATCGGGTAGTACTGCTGTAGTAAACGTGCATGGTATTATGCAGCCCTAGAGGAAGAGGGGTGGGGAAAGGAACTTGGGAACCGGGCGATTGGACCCCAGACGCAGCTGTGAAACAGTCTGTCGATGCTGCTTTCTTTCTCCTTTTTTTTTCCCTTTTTCCTGCAGATGCGGCGTTTCTCAGCTGAAGACCTGCATGTCCGTAGTAGGAATGCTGGAGACGTCCCTTTGTGGGGAGGAGATAATGCAGCTGCAGGAGGCGGCTGCAGGGATTGAGATGAGAAAATCGATTCACCGGGCTGAGAGAGAGACGGATGTTTCACGACTGCCGGCCGGCTGATGTTTACCGGAAGAGTTCGTGAGCAGGCGTGCACGGGCTGAAGGGCAGCGCCCTCACGGGCCTCACCTTCTACGCCACAGGCTGCGTGTCGGAGATCCGGCCGGATGCAGGCGTCAGCGGTGCGCCACAGGCGGTGGAGGTGTCGCGTCCATCCAGCCACGGGGCGTCGAGGCGTGAGGAGATGCATTATTGGCAGATGTACAACTCTGTCCGCATCAAGCATCCAGATGAGGCGGTGCGCGGCAGTTGCTGGATGGAGGGCAGAGAGAGATACAAGCGTCAAGACGGCTGATTCTCTGGTAAACTCCGGGCGGTCGTGTCGCGGTGGAGAGCGGACGGCGCGGACAGGCGGTAAGGCGGGTCGACGCTCCCGAACGCCATGGCGAAAGTGGCTCCTGGTCGTCTGAAGTCGTCGTCGAGCAAACAGACAGAGACACAGAGAGAGAGCTTGACGTCGTGCTCCCCATCTCCAGCTGCCGCAGGTTCCGCGTCTGCCTCGCCCACTCGACTCCGCTCCCGAGGCCCCCGCCAGGAGCTTGCGTTCGATGATCCTCTTGTCCTCCCGACCGTCTCGCAGTCCTGGTCTCCTCCTCCCCCCCCATGATCCTCGCCAAGCTGGCCGTTGTCTGCCTGTGATCCCCTCCCCGGTCCAATCCTGTGTTGATCGTGGACGCTGCGGCTGAGCGCCGCCCGAGTGAAAAGGAGCCTCCCCCAGGTAGGCCGTCCATGCATCCGCCTCCGCTCAGCCTCACCATCCATTTAACTGGGAAGCGCTCCCCAGGCCGCGTAGACACTCCTTGTCTCGTGGGACGTCGCTGTCGTCCATCGCCCCGAGTGCCTCTCCTGTGCCGATCCCACCCCCAGCTCCCTTCACCATCATGGTCCGTCTGCCGCTCCCTCAGCGCCTCAGCCATCGAAGCACCAAGAGCGGTTCCCCCACGCCCGGCCAGAGCCGCAGTACGAGCCCCCTGAGGACCCCGACCGAGCCCAAGCCTCTGATCCTGAGGACAACCGTGCTCAAGGTAAGCGGGCGCGTGTGGATCGACCAGCGGTGTTTCGTAGCTGATCAGGCTCACGCGTTAGGGGAGGAACCTTGCCGCCAAGGACAGAGGCGGTACCAGCGATCCAGTAAGTCCTGCCCCTGCTTGTCGCGTCAGACCGTTCCGCACGCGCCAATGGCTCACGGTTCGGTCGCAGTATCTCGTAGTCACCCTCGGAGACGCGCGAGAGTCGACCCCGTGCATCAGCAAGACCCTCAATCCCGAATGGAACGTGACCTTTGATCTGCCGGTCGTCGGAGTGCCTCTGTTGGAGTGCACCTGCTGGGACCACGACCGGTTTGGCAGAGACTTCCTGGGCGAGTTCGACATTCCCCTCGAAGAGATCTTCCCGGACGGAGAGACTGTCCAGCAGGTGGGTGTGTTGGCTGCGGTCTGACGATCGTCCACGTCGCTGACCGCAATTCCTCCAGCCAAAATGGTACAAACTCAAGTCGAAGCGGAAGCCGGGCAAAAAGAAGGAGAGCGACGTCTCCGGCGAGATCCTCCTTCAATTCTCCCTCTACGACCCGTCGAACCCGATCGCCGCGCCGCATGAGACATACCAGAAGTTCAAGGCGATCATCTCCGCTGGGGAGGACGACGAGGACATTGCACAGACCCCCACGAACGATCTGGAGGAGGACAAAGATACCGACGACAAAGATGACGAGACCTCCGACGAGACTGATGACCCCTCGAAACCCGAGGTGGCCGAGAAGCGCAAGAGGCGGCTGCGCATCGCCCGGCTGAAACGCAAGTCCATTGCCGCCAGGGCGTACCAATTTACCGGGACTGGAAACGGCGTCCACGGCATTGTGTTTATGGAGATTGTGAAGATCACCGATCTGCCTCCTGAGCGGAACAGTATGGCTCCATATCAATGTTTTCGCGCCCAATGTTCTCTGGTGCTAACCATGCACAGTGACACGTACGTCGTTCGACATGGACCCGTTCGTTGTGACCTCCCTGGGGAGGAAGACTCTGAGAACGCGAGTCATCCGCCACAACCTGAACCCGGTGTTCAACGAGAAGATGGTCTTCCAGGTCATGAAGCACGAGCAGTCGTACACGATAAGCTTCACAGTCGTGGACAGAGACAAGCTCTCGGGAAACGACTTTGTCGCCTCAGCCAGCTTTCCGCTCCAGACGCTCATTCAAGCCGCCCCGGAAGCGGATCCAGAAACCGGTCTCTACAGACTCCAGGGACCGCCCGGGTCTGCTCGTACGCCCCCGGCAACCACGACGCGCTTTCGACTGGGCGCGAGCCGGTCATCGTCAACCACGAGCCTGTCCAAACTGTCGAAACCGACCTTGAAGTCCAAAAGCTCGGCCACATCTTTGTCCTCGCAGTACCAGGACCAGCAGTCACAGAACTCTCCGACGGGTGTTCCGTCCGACGGTGCCACTCTGTTGAATGTCCCGGGTGGCAGCAGCTCGGATGACGATACGGCTACTCCTGAAGAAGACGACATGGATCTCAAGCTCTATGTCATTCCCCTGACTCTGAAGAACAAGGAGCGTTGGGAGGATAAGCACGCCCCGGAGCTGTACATCAAAGCTAAATACATGCCGTACCGCGCGCTGCGGCAGCAGTTTTGGAGACTGATGCTCAAACAGTACGATGCCGATGACAGTAACCGCATCAGCAAGGTCGAGCTGACGACGATGCTCGATACCCTTGGCTCGACGCTGAAGGAATCCACCATCGACAGCTTCTTCACGAGATTCGCCACTGAAAACGAGTCGAGCGAGACCGCGGATCTGACCTTTGACCAGGCCGTCATCTGCCTCGAGGACACGCTTCAGGCGCTGCAGAAAAAGACCGTGGGCAACATCGGAGCCGAGATCAGGAACATTGTCCATCACCCTTCGTCGATTGAGAGTGAGGACCAATCCAGCAGCGACGAGCTTGCGGCGGAAACCAGTTACTCCATGCCCTCCAATGCTGATCCCCAGGGGACAGCGGTGCCGACCCTTCCCGGTGATGGACAGCCGGCTGCGGGTGAGGAGGACCTTCGTCCCGACGATCTGGTCGACGAGAGCGGTGAGGAACACGTCATCGAGATCCGTGAATGCCCGCTGTGTCATCAACCCCGACTCGGAAAACGCTCCGATGCGGATATCATCACCCACGTCGCTACCTGCGCCAGCCAGGACTGGCGACAGGTCGACAACCTCGTCATGGGTGGATTCGTCACCGCGAGCCAGGCCCAGCGGAAATGGTACACCAAGGTCATCAACAAGATCTCGTACGGTGGCTACAAGCTGGGCGCGAACTCGGCGAACATTCTGGTCCAGGATAGGATCACCGGTCAGATCAACGAGGAGCGGATGAGCGTCTACGTCCGGCTCGGTATCCGTCTGCTTTACAAGGGTCTGAAGAGTAAGGAGATGGAGAAGAAACGAAGTATGTCCTGATAAGCCAGCCTGTGTGGAGTTGCACTAACAGAGACCACAGTACGGAAAATGCTCAAATCGCTCAGCATCAAGCAAGGGAAGAAGTACGACGATCCCGCATCTGCCAGCCAGATCCAGGACTTTATCAACTTCCACCAGCTGGACATGTCGGAGGTCTTGCTGCCGGTGGACCAGTTCAAGACCTTCAACGAATTCTTCTACCGCGAGCTGAAGCCGGGCTCGCGTCCCTGCTCCGCTCCGGACAACCCGAAGATTGTCGTGTCGCCTGCGGATTGCCGGACCGTGGTCTTCGATCGCATAGACGACGCGACGCGGATCTGGGTGAAGGGCAGAGAATTCTCCATCGAGAGACTGCTTGGGAACGCTTACCCGGAAGACGTGAAGCGGTACAAAGAGGGCGCGCTGGGCATCTTCCGCCTTGCCCCTCAGGATTACCATCGCTTCCACATCCCGGTGGATGGCGTCCTGGGTACGCCCAAGACCATCGAAGGGGAGTATTACACGGTCAACCCGATGGCCATCCGCTCCGCGTTGGATGTGTACGGGGAGAACGTAAGGGTTCTCATCCCGATCGACTCGGTCGCACACGGCCGGGTCATGGTCATCTGCGTTGGGGCGATGATGGTGGGAAGCATCGTGATCACCCGCCAGGCTGGAGACAAGGTGACCCGAGCCGAGGAGCTGGGTTACTTCAAGTTTGGCGGTAGCACCGTCCTGCTCCTGTTTGAGCCAGGCATGATCAACTTCGACAGCGACTTGGTGGAGAACTCCAAGGGAGCCCTGGAGACCTTGGTAAGCAACGCATCCCCTGCCTGTGTAAAGCTCGGCGTTCTGACACGGGATTTCTCCAGATCCGGGCCGGCATGTCCGTCGGTCACAGCCCAGACGTGCCGCAGTTCGAGCCTGACATACGCAAGAAGGAAGATCACCTCAAGAAAGAGGAGCACGTCATGATCGAGGAGAAGCAGGAGGCCAAGCGTCGAATCGAAGGCAGCCTGGCGCCTGCCCCTTCCACGGACGCGTAGACGTCGAAGTTAGATGCGCACGATACCTGTCTTTTTTTTTTACCCCGAGGATTCTCTTCGGAAAGTCCAATCTTGTTGGAGTTTCTGGATTAGAGAACTACGCGCGATGTCCATCCTATTGCGATCTATGCTCTGTTTCTTAATGCGGATTTACGATCAATCCATGGACTCTGTAATGTGTCCTGTTTTGAAGCAGCGCCCTTGTTATCATTTCAATACATCTATTACTACTAGTTTTCCACACATAAATGGAACCCAAAAAAGGAACCTGTGCATGGGATCGCGGGACGATGTACTGTACATTTGCGTTAGACGGCTTCTTGCACTATAGCGACTAGACACGTTAGACAACCAGGCAAACTCCCTCTGAATGAAAAGACTCTTGGACGCTCTTGACCGTGGTTTGGACTGCAGATAGCGTGTATGTAGAGATGATGCACCCCTGTCTCTGATATCATCCTCCCCTCCCGCCGGAAACGGACTAGCGCGACCTCCACGCGCCAAGACCAAAACAACTGCGGGCTGCGACGCTCAACCTGCAGAGCGAGCCTGAGGTCGTTCTTCGGGCTTTTCTCTTCAGCACGAGAGAGGCAGACTCTGCTACCACCAGTCCGGTCGAGTCGAAGTTGGCGGGCTGTGTGGACGAAATAAAGACTTGACGGCGTGGGCTCCTGTCCCTTCGCGTCCCGGGAACGAAGCGTCGAGGCGCGCGACACCCCGGATCGACCGCTCACCTTCACGTTCCCTCCTCCGTACAAAACAGAAGCGGCCGACCGTCGCACCCCGATCGCACCGCACAGCGCAGCGGAGAGCGCACAGGTCGGTTCTCCTTGGACTGCGCCGCGCGAGCGGGAATTTGATCGCGATTTTTTTCCCCCCCCCCCCCTTCTTGTCACGACCGTCACGACCCCCGTTGTGGAATTGGGAGACGCCTTGCTCTCGGGCCGCTGGAAAGCTACCAACAATCCCCATCCATCTTTACGACGGCCACGGCGACGACGTAGCGCATCACTGCGGACTGCTCGATCGGACATCATCTACCTACCTTACCTATACACCCACTGCGCAGGGTTCTTTCTTTGGATTGAGGGGGATTCTCGTTGCGCCCGTCGTGGCTGGATTTCATCAGACCCGTCACCGCTTCCCCCCTCTCCCCGCTCGCGCTCCGTCGTCGCTCCTTGTGTCTCCGGATCCGAACTCAACCTGAACCTGAATTGATATGACTACCGCTGTCCTCACGACCACCGCATCGACAAGGACTACGCGTCGCGAACCTCTGGGCACGATTGACATGGCGGCGTCGTCGCGGGCGCACGCGCGGCCTGCGTCGTCGACGACGACCACCACCACTACCACTACTACGTCAGGGAGAGGCAGGGGGAGGAGACCGAGCGCACGGCTGAACAGTAGTAATAATCAGAATAATAATGCGAAGGAGGAGGAGAGTCCTGCTGTCAGGAAGAAAGATAGCGGCAGAGCGGTGAATGTGAATGGGGGGTTGAATTCGACCACGAATGGCACGAACGTGAAGGGAGGGACGGGGGGTGAGAAGAAGAGGAAGGCTGGTGAGTAGTTCTTTTTTCTTCTTCTTCTTCTTCTTCTTCTTCTTCTTCTTCTTCTTCTTCTTCTTCTTCTTCTTCTTCTTCTTCTTCTTCTTCTCTTTCTTGGATTGATCGTGGATGAGATTGGGGGGATTGATGGCCAGGTGTGCGTGTTTATGGTGCGCTGATCCATGCTACCTTTTACAGGAGAGTACGACGAGGATGCAGACGGCTTCCAGTTCACGCGCGTCGCGTCGAAAAAGGCGCGGCCGTCGCTGACAGGCGGTGTTAAGATCCCAGAACCGGTCGCGGAGGAGCCTGCGCCCAAGCCGTCACCGAGGAGAGGGAGACCGCCCAGGGCGAAGACCGCAAAGGCTACTACTTCCACTCCTCCTGCTGCTGAGGGTCCTGCGGAGCAGGTTAAGAAACCCGAGGCTACGACGAGAACTACGAGACAGACGCGCGGGAATGCGCGACGAACGTCTGCAGAGCCGGCAACGACGACAACAACAAGGGAGTCAGAGAGTCCCTTCGGTTCTACGACGCGAAAACGGGACGACACGGAACCGTTCCCCCCCTTGGCTGTTGAGAAGAAGCGCAAGAAAGGCAGACCGCCTAAATCCAAGCCCGTGGAGGCTCCTGCTACTACGACTACTACCACCACCGCCAATGGATTCATATCACCCGAGCCGACGCCAGTGCAGGCTGGCACCACGAAGATCGCGCTGCCGCTGGCTGACACGCCCGTCATCCGTCGGAACAAGGAGATGAGAGCGGAGAAGGCAGAGAAGGGACAAAGACGCAGCAGCCTGGGAATGAGGGGGCGACGAGCCAGCTCCCTGATCGACTCCGGCGCGTCCAATGGTGGGCAACACTCTCACCCTGTGCAGAAGTCTGATGATGTTGATGATATCATTGATCATCCCGGTGATGATGTGGGTGCTGATACTGATGCTTTGTTGTCTCATACAGCGCTGCCTCACAGGGAGGTGGACACGAAGGATTTCTACAAGCACATCGCGAGCGAGGGCATCCCCGAGCCCCGGCGGATGCGGCAGCTTCTGACCTGGTGCGCCACGCGCGCGATGGGGGAGAAGCCGTCCGGGTCGCGGTCGGATGATGAGAGCGCGAGATTAGCAGGTGGGTTGACCAGCGTCTGAGACTAGAAATGCGCAGAAGTTCTGATTACTGTTGCAGCACGAGTGATCCAAGAGGAGATGCTCAAGGACTTTGCGAACGTGTCTGAGCTCTCGGACTGGTTCGGACGAGAGGACAAGGAGCCGCCGGCTGTGGTCGTGAAGAAGCCGAATCCGAGAAATATCCAAAATGCGGAGAAGATCAAGGAGCTGGAGGAGCAGATACAGCGGTATGTCGTCGCACCACGGAGCTCTATAGTGACCTCTAAATGGCTGCGAGATGAGATCTACTAACATGGCTGCACAAGATTACAACAAGAGAGGAATGCTCTTAATGCCCTTCTGAAAGAACCTTCGATACCGCGCATCAGACCTCGACCGCGACGGCCAGAGGGCCAGCCACCAGACCAAACAAATACCCAGCCTTTAGGACAAAATCCATCATCATCCTCTACCGACCCTTCATTATCACCATCAGACCCCGAACCCATCGACACGTCGCTTCTAGATCCCTCGCAACGAGCCCTCCTCGCCTCACTAGACCCCTCCGCCTCCGCACATCCACAACAACAAAAGAACGAACAGTCAACAGACCAAGAACCATCATCCAGCCATCAACAACCACCGCCACAACTACCTTCCTCCACCTCACATACATTCACATCCACCATCCTCGAAGACGTCACCGCCCGCCTCGCCCGCCTGACCACCTCCCTCGCGCCCACGCTCGACTCCTTCGCCGCCGGCGTGCACGACATCGAGCTCTACCGCTCCGCCGCGGACAGCGTGTCCTCGAAGATCCTGCGCATCTGCGCGCAGCGCCTCGAGGAGCGCGACGCGCGCAACACGCTGCTATCCAGGATCGAGAGCGAGGGTAGTGATAGCGGTGGAGGAGGAGACGGGGACGAGGGCGGAGGCGGAGAAGAAGACGGGAAAAGAAAGGGAAGGGTGCGGATACGGCGCGAGAGACCGCAGGAGGATATCAGTGCGGTGCTGGGGGCGTTGAGTCGGGTGGAGAGGAGGTTCGGGTGATAGTCAGTCATCAAATCAGTCAGATCAATCAGATCAGATCCATGTTGGTGATGGTTGTATTTCAAATGGGTTGTCCTTGGGTTGGTTCTGTGGCTTGGTTGGGATTTGGTCGGTACAGTGTACTTGCTTAGTACATACAGTACAGTACAGGGTCCTCCAGTGGACTGGACTTACGGAGTTTTTTTTTACTTTACTTGCTCTTTTTAAGGAAAAAAAATGGTGATAATGGTTTTCTGTTCTCTGTTATCTTTTTCTGATTTGTTCATTTGTGATATGATGCGATGCGATGCGAATGATGACTAGGTAGCTACCTACATAACACACTGAGGTACCTGCTTAGATATCACACAGTAGTGGACAGTACATGCAGGGCATACAGGACATTGGAGTTGGGGTCGGGTTCTTTTTCATATTCATCCCTCGAGTCGCTTGTATGTACATGTATGTGCAGTACAGTACAGTGCAGTACAAGTAGGTTCCCGGTCACTCATTCTCTATGTACTTACTTACTGTACTGTATATTCCTTTTTATCTGGTCTGGGCTGGTCTGGTTTTGTCGAGGCGAGGCGATGCGACGATGTGTTGGTTGATATACGATAACGGTGGCTTGGTTGATCTGATCCGGTTGATGGGTATGACATACCGATTGACTGTCTGTTCAATTGTCTGTTTTGAACGATACAATGAGTCGGGTGTTCTGGAGTTTGGATATCATGTATAGTGAGTGTGGGAAGAATATCAACCTCTTCATCTCTCTGTCTGTCTTGCTTGCTTGCTTCATCTGCTTTTTTTTTCTTCTTTCCTGATAGGTGTGTGAAGTAGATGCGTGATGAAATGAGTTGATTGGGATTTTTTTAAAAAAAAAGGGCTGTTTGTTGGCCATGAACATCTTCTGTAATTGTCATGTAGGAATAATTGTTTGTTTATTTATCTTATTCGTTTCTGATCATGCAGATGTGGGCAATCAATTATCAATTATATATTTATATCTATGGACCGGACCATTCAAGAAGCAAGCAGTGACAGTGTAAAATGGAAGGAAATTCTGTGGAATACAGGATTGACAGACAGAGGCGGTTAGATGAGCGGGTGAGAGTATCTCTCTAAGTAATAAAACAATAATGTACCCAGGTAGAGTCGACTGTCTGTTTCCTTTACTTTTCTTTGGTTTAGGCGTCAGTCAGTCAGTCAGAGAGAGAGTTGGAAGGTCGGGAAATAAGCCTTGTTCTCTCTCTATGTATATCTCTGTATATAGAATACCAGCTAGCATAGGCGTTCAAGTGTCTTTGTCTTTCTGGTCTGGCTATTTGCCCTTTTTTTTCCTTTTTTTATTCATCTACATCTACAGCGAAAGGAGAAGAAAGAGGAGAGGAGAGAATAGATTGTGTGTTTTCAGTCTCGTGAGAAGAATGTTTAGTTGTTTTGTGGTTGTGTAGGATATAGATAGATAGAGAGTTCTAAAGTATTAAGGTGGACAATGATACCATTTTGATTTTTATCTTCGATTCAATATATCTATCATTACTCAGATTTTTTTAAAAAAATGATGAGCAACCTTGCAATGGTATGAAGCTGGAGGTGATTCCAGATCAAATAGAAGATGAGGCGGAATAGTTTAAAAAAGAATTATATCTTTTCCCCTCTTTTGTTCCAGGCAGACTGATGTCTGGTACACTTCTACACTACACTGTCTTGATGGTCGAATAGAGAGTCGAGTCGAGTCGAGTTGAGTCGATCGGATCGGATGAAGTTGTTTGTCGATTACCTGGTCTTTCTCTCTCTCTCTGACTTTTTTTATAACACAGAGAGCATGCTCTGTCAATAAGGACCATTTTCTTTCCCTCTCATCTCTTGACCAAAGTCCTCCTTTTACTTCTTCTCTCAGGATCATGATTCATGCTTTATACAGCAAGTTAGTTAGTTTCCGTCCCCTGAACTGGACTGACCTGACCTACATGCACATGCAGTATGTGGTGAGATTAACGCCCATTAAATGCGTATGTAGGTAATACTGACATCGGTATGCCACTTGCTTCCTATATGTATTCTATGCTATGCATGCTATGCTATGCTATGCTATCCTCCAGCATCAGCTCTTGTTTCTTGCTCTTGCTCTGGGACAGATAGAACGGACAGACAGACAGACAGCCCTAGAGGTACTAATAAATAGGTAGGTGTGTAACAGGTCGGGAGAGGAGAGAGGGAGAGAAGAGAAGTCCACGGCCGACAAGTATGTACATGACGGCAGGGGTACGATTGATTTACATGGCTCAGTACCTGACTAAGTATCCATCCATAGCCCCTATATAGACTTAGTACAGTAAGCCAACTGGCATCTATACTACATCTCCTTCTTCTTCTGTTTCTTTTCTTCTGTGAACAGAACAGAACAGCAAGCTGGCATTGATACCAATACCTATCAACTAAAAAAAATACCGCTCGGCTACTGTACAAAGACAAAAAAAGATGCTAGGTACGGACGTATGTGAGTGAAGGGTGCTTGTCGACGTGTCATGTATGAGGTGTGTACATACTATCTCAGATAGACTCCAAGGACAGCAAGATGGACCAGACTGGGGTCCAGAGCCAGAGCCAGGGCTGAACCTAGAATCTAGAAAGAATCCAGGATCGAATCCCGACCGACTGGGTGGATCATGTATCGGCAGAGTGGAGAAGCCTGATGCGATGCGATGTGATGTGATGTGATGATCGTCCGGCGGAAAGCCACGGATCCGGGAGATGGATTCGCGGACTGCGGACTGCGGGCCGAAGGACGGGAAGGGATGAAGACGTCCGTAGGGTACTCAACCCGTCTGACTCGTCAGTCAGTCAGTCTGTCTGTCTGTTTCAATGGCAATGCCGATCACGGCTGTGTCCACGACTCGACTCGACTCCGTACGGAACACGGAGAAGGCCCGAGTATCAAGTTTCAAGTTTCAAACGCCTGCTAGGGCCAGCTGTGCCGCTGAAAGCTTGTTCCTGAAGATCATCGTCGTCGTCATGAGTAGGAGGAGCAGCAACAGTACTGGGCAAGCTGATGACGACGATTCTACTGTACCATACACACAAGCAAGCGTGTCTTGTCTTGTCTGTCTGTCTGTCTGTTCTTTGAGGACCCGGGAATCAGGGGACAGACAGACAGTCAGACAACCAAGCCTACCTACCTACGAAAACACCGAGTCTGGGCCGAGGAACGTCCTACAGTACTTCCTACGTATGTTACCGTTATTTACGGTTAGGGCAACCTGTCTTCGTGCTTTGCAAAATGTCTGATTGATTATCTGAGATTTGTTCCTTACTTGTCGAGTTGAGTCGAATCAAATCGTCCGTACTCTACTGCGTAGGGTACTCTTTCGAATCGATTGACTTGGACGAGATGCAAACGAACAAACAGACAGACAAGAGTAAAAAAATATAGGATATAGATATAGAAGAACCGGGGGAGGTTGGGAACTTGGTAAGGGAAGTATCTTTTATCTTCTCTCTCTCCTGCATTCGTAATTGATATTTTCATGTATGTTTGCTGTATATACTGCGGGTTAAAACCGTTCCGGATCGAGTTGATCGAGTCTGGCTTACTAACTTACGTGTCGTGTCCCTTGATGCTTTGTGCCAGCTCTTCTTATCAAGTTAAGTTATCGTACAGTATGTTATGTACGTATGTATCAGGCAGGGAGGTCGGAAAGAGAAAGAGTCGGATAGCTTAAACGAGTAGATAGAGTAAGTTATGTCAAAAGTTTAATGCATTGCACTCATCGCTGAACTGAGACTAAGCGGAGACTGAGCTGGCGCGATACCATGTTCGGAATGAAGCCAACGGTGGGTAGGGTAGGTGTAGATGTTGCATGATCTATGTATCTAAATCAAATAACGACTTTCTTTCTTTTCCCCATTACCGGTGTGTTTTTTTTTCCCTTGGAACTTGCCTACATCGTGGAATGGTGAAATTGTCTGTATTATCATTTCATGAAACGAGATCTTCGATTTACATGGCCAAGCCAAGCCCAGACCAGCAGTTTGAAGTTGAGTGCAAGTTTATTGCAATTTGCTGAGGCTGTGAACCCCGGCTATCTGCCTGTCTGTCTGTGTTTTCAACTTTTTTTTTTCTAAAAAGGAATTGAATTGAACTGAATCATCAAAAAATTCCAGTGGCAACAACAACCCCAAACGTGAAGCTGAAGCATTCTAAGCAGATAAGGCAGGGTCAAGGATGTGATGTGATGTGATGTGTGGCTCAAGCAGGTCCACTGTCTTCGTTTCATTCCAGATCCCGAGTGCCAGGGAACAGTGAACGAGCTGCTTACTTAGCCCTACAGTATACAGTACAGTACGGAACGGATCCGTTGTCGAGTCTCGACGCGACACTGCAGACGCAAAGAGTTTGCCAGACGAGACGTTTTTTTTCTTCTTCTATTATTCTATCAGTTTTAATGAAGGGGGGGACGCATACCTGCAAGGTCCAGGTGGCAGCCGCGCTGCTGCTGCATGGGAGCTTTTCTGGTTAGTAGTGGCTGTGAGTTGTTGTTGTTGGTGTTGTATGTATGTACCGTATGAGCTGTAAGTGATGGATGGATGGATGGATGGATACACAGTTGGTGCATTATCCCGTTCATACGCGTATATCGATTTTTTTTTTCTTTTCCTTTTCTCGAAGGACGAAGACAGACAATGGCGTAGCCTACAGCATTCAGACCACGATCTTCTCCGTCGCTAAGGTAAGTAAGGGGGCCTGGAAAGATCCTACCACTGTACTTACAGTATCTATCGATAGGGGCAAACAGGCCAAAGCGTCCGCATCTGAAACGCATGCTCCCTTTTCAATTTTTTCATATCTTCACCGCACTGACCACAGTCTGTCAATGACATGGCTCCTTAGGCTGAAATCTCATTTTCCCCTTTATCGTTGGGCAGCGATAGGAGAAATTTTTCTTGCTGGCCAAGGCACCAAGAGTGTACCTAGGTATGTATACTATTTTCCTATTTTGGCCTCCTGGGACCGCGGTTCCGCTTATCTATCTACATGTACACTATACAAGTGGATCCGTTTATAGGGCGACAGGGGCATACGGAGTAGACAAGTCGACTGTCAACAAGCGCATCATCTGCAGACCGCAGCAAAACAAAAGATCAGCAGGGATGTGTGAAGATTCTATTTTTCTGCAAGAAGCAGAAAGGAGTCTTGAAACAGGCCGGTGGGGAAAACAGTTGACATCTCAACCTGCATTATTATTACGTAGGTATGTCTGTATCTGCAGCAGTGAGCAGTCTTGTTTCTTATTATTCGGAATTTTTTTTGCCATTGAACGATTGATCAATGATACCGGCGCGCTTCTCTCGGTGTCCGGATAAATATATAAAAAAGAAGAAAAAAAATATTTAATAGAGCTGCCAAGGCCGATCAAGACGGTCGAGAACATCCAAGTTCTATGGTCGAGACCGTGGTACTACTCCGTATTTTGCCGGCCCGTCGGGTTGGGGAGCAGGAAGATTTTTCCTGTGGCGGGCTAATGCGTGCGATGCAGCATCGTGACACATGTACTCGAGGAGCCAATTCTGCGTTGAGGGGTACTTCACATGACGGTCTCGACGTGCTATCTCTCGCGTTGGGGCGTTGAGCTTCGCGATCTAGATTTGTCCATCGTGTACAATTTTTTTTTCTTTTTTTTCCCTTCGCGCCGCTCGGTCGGTAGCTTCGTGGGCGCGGCCAGATTTGTGGATCGACCACTGGGCAGTGGCGATATCGCCGTCCTTTTCCTCTCTGCCGGGACCAAGATTAGCAAAAACAAACTTTAGGCCTGAGTCATCCAGCTTCCGCGGAATGCTGAAGAACCTTGTCCGTTACGTGGCTGAGCTCCTCCTGGCTACCCTCCTCGACCTGATACCTCGGAGTGGGTCTCGGAGTCTGGCCGGGGTCGTGCCCAGATGTCGAGAATGCCATCCAGGTCCGTCGAACTGGTCGCGACTCGAAGGGTCTCTTGACGGCTGCGACAGAGGAGTATCGTGAAAAGTCTGATCTGTATTCTGTGAGGTCTGTTGTCACTGCAGCTTGTGTGGAGACGGCGATGCGAGGCCCAGTGATGTGTGTCTGTGTGATTTTAAGCTTGAGGGCGCGGCTCCACTCGACCTGAGACTCGTCGCGCTGGATTCCGGAAATAGGACCGTTTGATATCATCAGCCACATCGACTTTGTTATCCGTACCTACACACCCGCAACCCCCGCAAGACGGCCTCGGTCCGTCCATTGTGAACCGCAGTGGTGCATGATGGGAGGTCATCCAGGGGGAAACATTGTACAGTACAGAGTCGCGCACAATTATCGTAATCCCATATGCGGGAGTTATGGGCGCTCCAATGGCCATGGCGGTTTCTGAAACTTTTCTACCCTATTACCGAGGGCATTTCTGATGAAAATTAAAAGATTGGTCCATGTGCAAAAAGGGGTGCCGTGCCGTCATCCTCGGCACCGGGATGGTCCGTGTACACGGGAAAGGTGGTAACACAAGCAGCACCTGTGCGTCCGCAATGTCGGGGCTCGGGGCGCGTATTCTCTGGAGATGGTGACGGCGATGACCTTATCCAGGTCTTCCCAAAAGGTCGAGAGCAACGGTCAGCAGGGCTCCTGTCCGTTCCAGATGCAGCCAGATAAGCTTACGGTCAACAGGACAGCTGAGCCATATAGCATACCCGCGCTTGCATGACACGGCTCTGCAATGCTCCTTGCATGCCAGAAACACCAATCAGCCCCGGGAGAGGTCGCAGGTGACAGATACAGATACAGTACAATCACCGTGCGGCCGTCCTCGAGGCCAACGCGACCCCCGTAGAAGATGTTGCTCCGTCAGCGATGAAGCTCAGCATCCACGCGCACCCAACGAGCGTCCTTGACCGCGTCTCCCGGCGCCCTTCGACTCCCGTCCCTTGGCGGGATAGGTCGATTATCTGCAACACAGAGCCGTCGAGGGTTCTTGTCCGTCACCATTTCCCAATGGGTGGTGTAACCCGGTGACATGAACGTCAGCCATGGCAAGACGGAACGCACACAAGCAGCGGGGAAATAGGGGAACAATGTTGCTCTCACAGACCTGAGCATTTCGACAGCGATGCCAGCCATTGCCGGACGGATGGTGGGGCAGAAGGTACCACTATTACGGTGAATTTGAAAACAGCGTGCGAAGTGCTTACGTTTTGGGTGAGCTTGGTCGGGCTATAATCGACATGATCGACAAGGCCGGACGGTAGACTGTCTGAAATTCTGAATCCAGATCGATATCGAGGAGGCGTCTCCGTGTTAGGGGGTTTCCCCGACAGGCTGGGAGTCGACGTCGAGGGGTCCCTGATCGACGAGCAGGCGACATTCCCCGTTGGCATTGTGCGGATAAGGTCGCCTGGCGGTGGGCCTGGTACTTCCACGAGGTGGACTGTGCTCTATTAATATAACGCAGGACGCGATGGTCTGGTCGTCGAAGCGTGCTAGAAAAGCGTCTCCCGGCCGGCATTTCCCAATCGGGCTGTCCGGGGCGCATGGGGCCTGGAGCGCTCTGAGCAGCTCGCGCACCGCGCGCTGGACGGGGGGATTTGGCTGCCAATCGCACAATCACCGTACTGTACGGCGTAGATCCAGCATCCCTTTGCGCAGTCGTTGTTGTATGTCCTGTCCTGGACACACCGGATGCGCAGGGGACTCGAGGTCAGCAGCATCGCACAGCGGCGGCGGATGATGTCAAGCCTGCGCAGACACGTAACCGCGACCTCCTGCGCTTCTCCCAGCATCCTCGTCCTGATGCCGCTCCAAAACATCGTTTGACGATCCTGCACCGCGGAGAAAAAAAAAAAGTGCGTTTCGTCATGCTTTCTTGGGATGGGGCTCAGTCGACATCCTCGGCGCCCTGATACATCTCTCCCTCGCAGCGCCGCTGGGATGGGGTGTCCGTGTACACCTCGCTCGCGGCCACACTCTGTCACGAGCCCGTGAAATCCTCAGGGTGAGACAGATTGACAGCTCCCGACCTTTTGATGCCAATAGACTGACCGACCACGGCGCAGAGCGGGCGCTAGGCACGATGGGCCTTCCCGACGGCGATCGCTACGCCCAGGGAGTTCCCTGGGATGATACTCCACAGGGCCACTCTGCCTCCCAACAATCCGACGATCCGCCGTTCCAGAATCGCCATCACGGTGGGTCGTTTGAACTTTACAAAGGCTGATATCGAAGCTTGCGCCCTGCCCGGCTCTGCTCATGCAAGAGACTCGGATTGTGCCTCTTTGGCCACCGTGGCACCTCCGCGTGGATCCCGTGGAACCGAGTCGTCGACGACGGAGATAGGACTCCGTAGCGTAGCTGCTGCCAGATGATGGGGAAGCAGGGCCTGCCGCCGTCGCAGCCCGATGGAGAGGCAAGGTGTGACCCTTTTCTTCTCCCTCTTGAACGCTGAAATCCCCCTTCTGCGCCATCGTCCCCGTCAGACCCTTTTTGTCTATCCATCGGCCTTTGCAGCGGCTCCTCCCGGCGCAGACTGGCTATTAAATCTCTAATCTTCTTTGGTCTCTCGTTCCCTGGTCTGACCATTAATTACATCTCTTGCTGACTGGCCTCACTGCGCCAAAACATTGTCCTGGAGCCCCGGGTTGGAACCTCTCGGCCTGTTGTCTTTCCGGTTCTGGTTCTCCGTGTCCACCATCGACGCATCCGCCCCGGTCCCATACAACAACATCATCATCCCAGGAAACTGGTCCTTGGAAAGGAAGCGTCTCACCCTGTTTCACGTTACAGCTCTTATACCTTTTTCCCAGGACTGTCTTCGCGCTGCAACCGGCCGGACTAATGTCTCCATGACGTATTATCGTTCCTTGTAGGGGGCCATTATCCAGCGTCTGGTACCGGCACCAGGTCGTGTGCAAGGTACCGCTGCAGTCAGGGGCCTCTACAAGAGCGTTCGAGACTCCCCATCGTCTTTCCTGACTCTTGCTCGTGAGCTACAAACCCCGCGAACTCCGGAGTTCGGGCCGTCCTGTGGCCCCCCTTTTCCTTTTGGCACTGAGGTGCCGTGGGATGCAGCATAAAACTGACCGTTCCTGGGAGACGGACAGCAACATCCACGCCCCATAAGCCTGGCCTCGACCGTTCGGAATCTGCCAGCTGACCTGGCCCATCCTGCGCGATGGCGGGTGGCTACTTTGACCTTCCTCCAGCTTCCTCCAGGCGGCCAAGTCTGACAGATCAATCCGGGGAGACGAGCAGAGCGTCCCCGGAGCCACATACATCCCCCGACCCTGCCCCCAGTGAGAGGCCTCCCGATCAGGCACCCGCCCCGAGTGGCGCTCAGGGCAAGCCCAGGAATGCAGGCATTCTTAAGACCACGAATCGCGTCAAGTTCACGATCACCGAGCCCGAGCGTGATGAGGATGGGAGCAGGCGGACGTCAGAGTCTCGAGGCGATGGAAGGGGCTTTCCTCAGCGTCCGTTGCCCACCGCGAGCGTTCCATATGCAGAGAAAGGGGATAAAACCTCAAGGCTTCCTCCCCTGGCGGAGGCTGGCTCCAATGCGCTGACAGAAGTCACAGGGCCCACGGTCCACTCTCGACCTAATTCACCGGGGAGTCCTGGAGACGATGAGGTCGATGAGAAAGGAAGAGCCATCCACTCAGCTCAGGAAAGGGCGCAAAGACTAGCCTCCCTGCTGAGTCGCTCAAAATCTCCGAAGCCCACTCCCCGTTCCAGCTTGCCATCATCCGTCGCGTCCACTCCCACCACGACAGTTGTCTCAGAAGACGGGGATGATATTCCCATGATCAGTCTCTCTGAGAAACAGTTCGAGGAGGAGTCGACCGACGAGGATGAGGACAGGCCCCAAGAACGGCGACGGACAACACGCACTTCTGAAGCCCATCAGCTCGTCCAGCAAATGACTCAGAAGGATTTCAATTCATTGGCTCGAATTCGTGCTCCATCTCCAGGACTCCGTTCTGGGCAGGTGACGCCCGTCGAAGACAGGGATCCTGATACGTACGTCGAACGACCAACACATTACCGGGGGGGTATCCTGTCTACTCTCCTCAAGCTCTACAGCCACCAGGCTGCTGGTCAGACTGGTGGGGACCACTCAGAGCCGAGTTCACGAGCGCCATCTCCCAGCAGGCCACCGAAGCCGAGGAAATGGTACGACAAATCTCCCAACCTGTCCGCGACGTCTCTTCCTTCAACTGCCAAGCACTCGGTCTCGAGTGCTGCAGCTGGCCAGCGACCAGAGCTCAAGCGGTCAAGAAGCAGTGGCGGGATAACAGCGGCCGCCAAACGGTGGGCGAGGCCGCGCCTCGAAGATGAGATTCGGATCACCGTCCACATCGCCGAGATCCTCTCTCGACAGCGGTATCTGATCAAGCTTTGTCGAGCCCTCATGACGTACGGGGCGCCAACCCATCGGCTGGAGGAATACATGAGGATGACTGCTCGGGTGCTGGAGATCGACGGCCAGTTCCTCTACATACCAGGCTGCATGATCATATCGTTTGATGATAGGTCGACGCACACCACCGAGGTGAAGTTGGTGAAGGCAGCTCAGGGC
>Ga0207767_1000564_pt1 | contig 19733 bp, 24 predicted proteins | sample HigsolmetaGSP17D_FD_184845 | JGI IMG/M metagenome (GOLD analysis project Ga0207767, IMG submission 184845) | High solid enriched microbial communities from the Joint BioEnergy Institute, USA - SP1-7-D (SPAdes) | ecosystem: Engineered > Bioreactor > SSF (Solid state fermentation) > Aerobic >... | reverse complement strand
ACAATGGGAAAATTTTTATAATTTCAATAGACCACATGGATCTTTTAAAGGAAAAACTCCTTATGAAATACTAAAATTAAAACTAAAATAATTATATTTAAAGTCTACGAAGTCATGAAGTACGACATTGGCAGGCTTAGAATGACATCAATCAAATTGTTTTTAAATAAAAAACCAAATCGTCAAGCTGATTTGATTTCAGCTTCTTATTATCGTCAGTCAGAGTGGCGTTTGCAAAACGTTGTATCGAAGACTTAGACGATAAATAACGAATGACAAAACCCGTTGTTAAAAGTGAATTTGAATATTAAAAAAGAATGATAAAAATCCGACGATTTAGGATCGAAATGCAATTCAATTCTAAATTATTGGAATAAAAAAAGTTGAGGTGTCTGAACGAAGTGAGTTATCAACTTTATGGAAATAATTTATTTAGTTGAATCATTGAGAGACTACTGTCGGCATCTTTTTTGTTTCGTTTTTGTGTCAAGACTTCCCCGAAGGGTATATGAATTCATTTAAAAACAATTAGTAACTCATGAATAAAAATGAAAAGAAGAGATTCTTTGGCAGGCTTAGAATGACATCAATCAAATTGTTTTTAAATAAAAAACCAAATTGTCAAGCTGAATTCAGTTCAGCTTCTTATTATCGTCAGTCAGAGTGGCGTTTGCAAAACGTTGTATCGAAGACTTAGACGATAAATAACGAATTATAAAAACCCAACGATTTAGAATCGAAATGACAACGAATTTGAATTAGAAAAGAGGATGAAGAAACCGGCATTAATACTCTCACGTTAAGAAAATGTTTGAAGAACGTTAAAAAGGTTTTAGCCCGTAGCGTTTTTAAAATCTTTAGTGAAATGAGAATATTTTTAGTAGAGAGGTTTACAGCCAAGTCTTGCTTGTGACGAGTCTGCCGAAGTATTGATAAGTTAGAATTATACTTATAAAATTACATTGTTTTTTAATAAGCTCGGATATTATTTTTTAATATTTAGTATAATAATATTCTTTATTTGTTTTAAAATAGTATATTTGTAAACTAAATATTATATATGAATTTCCAATTAATCAAAGATGTAGTTGATTTAATAGAAGAGTTTGAAAATGAAAATACGTGTAATACTAATGCTTCTATTGATGATTTTAAAAAGTGGATTATTTTAAATAATCATCTAGAAAGTTCTTGTGATGTACCTCATTGGATTGGAAAAGAAAAAATGAGATCGGCTGAAAGTGTTATAAGTACATTACTTGTTCATATGAATAGATATGCAAAAAGTTATTCAAAGTCTGCTATTATAGGATCAGATTTTTCTTCTCAAGAAGATTTTATTTACTTAATTAATTTAAAGGCATTTGGAGAAATGTCTAAGATGGATTTGATTAAGAAAAATGTACATGAAAAACCTGTAGGGATGCAAATTATAAATCGTTTAATTGCTAAGGGTTGGGTTGATCAAGCTTCTTCTGAGCTTGATAAAAGAAGCAAAGTTATTAAGATTAGTCCCGTAGGTTTAGAAATTTTAGAAGAACAAATGGAAAAAATTAGACTAGCAACACAAATTGTAGCAGGTAATTTAACTTATGCTGAAAAAATGGAATTAATAAATCTACTCAACAAACTTGAAGCTTTTCATCAAGATATTTATCAAAAGAATTTTGATACAGAAGATTTATTAGATGAGGCTTACAAACATATTAATTAAAAAAATAACTACTATGAAAAAGAGTGTATTTTTCTTTCTAATTTTCTGTTGTTCTTTGTACTGTTTTTCACAAACGAAAACATATCAATTGTCCAGTCATATTTTAGATAATTCTACTGGAGAGCCTGCACCATCTGTTTCAGTTACATTACAGAAAATGAATGTGGACAATTCGTGGACTAAGGTAAGTACACAAATTACAGATAAAGATGGTAGAATAGGGAATTTTTTACCTTATGGTCAGAATAATGACGGTGTTTATAAACTCGTATTTCATATTGAATCTTATTTTGATAGAAAAAAGTTGCAAACATTTTATCCTTTTATCGAGATTGTTTTCCATATTAAAGGGGATAAGCATTTTCATGTACCATTGACTTTATCTCCTTATGGCTATTCTACATATAAAGGAAGTTAAAAACAAGATATGAAAAAAAGAATAGCCATTATTGGATCTGGATTTTCTGGTTTATCAGCTTCTGCTTATACAGCAAAAGAAGGACACGAAGTACATGTATTTGAAAAACATAATCAGCCAGGCGGAAGAGCAAGACAATTAAAAACAGAAGAAGGTTATGTATTTGATATGGGACCTAGTTGGTATTGGATGCCAGATGTTATACAAGATTTCTTTGAGGATTTTGGTTATACTACTTCTTCTTTTTTTGAATTGATATCGTTAAATCCTCAATTTGAGATGATTTTTTCGGATGAAAAAATAGATGTACCTGAAAATTTTGAAGCACTAAAAGAAACCTTCGAAAAAATAGAGAAAGGTGCTGGTTTTCAATTAGAAAAATTTATGAAATCTGCCAAATTCAAATATGAAGTAGGAATGAAGGATTTTGTACATAAACCTTGTGCCAATTGGAGTGAATTTATTTCTCTTAAAATTGCTAAAAGTGCATTGAGATTAGATTTACTATCTAATTTTAGAGCCTATGTTGCACGGTATTTTAAAGATAAGAAATTGAGAGCTTTAATGGAGTTCCCCGTAATATTTTTGGGCGCATCTCCTGAAAAGATTCCAGCCTTGTATAGTTTGATGAATTATGGCGGTTATGTACTAGGTACTTATTATCCTAAAGGAGGTTTTTACCAACTGGTATTAGCAATGAAAAAAGTAGCAGAAGAACAAGGGGCGAACTTTCATTTTAATTCGAATGTTGAAAAAATAAATGTAAAAAATCAAAAAGTAAGTTCGCTTCTTATAAATGGTAAAATCCATGAATTTGATGAAGTAATTGCTTCTTCTGATTATCATCATACTGAAACACTTTTGAACGAAGAGTACAGAAATTATACCGCTGATTATTGGAGAGAAAGGACTTTTGCACCATCTTGTCTGATTTTTTATCTAGGTTTTAACGAAACCATTCCGCATTTAAAACATCATACACTATTCTTTGAACATGACTTAGATCTGCATATAGATAGTATATACGAAGATAAAAGATGGCCTGAAAAACCTTTGTTCTATGCTTGTTGTTCCTCAAAAACAGATCATTCAGTAGCACCTAATGGTAAAGAAAATTTGTTTTTACTAATGCCGATTGCTACAGGAATAAATGACAGTGAATTTGTACGTCAGAAGTATTTAACGGAAATGCTCTTGCGATTAGAAAAGCATACAGGTACTCAAGATTTACAGTCTAAAATTGACTTTAAAAAAAGTTATTGTGTCAGAGATTTTGTGTCCGATTATAATGCTTATGGTGGTAATGCTTATGGGTTAGCTAATACACTTAATCAAACAGCAGTACTAAAACCTAAAATAAGAAATAAAAAGCTAAAGAATTTATTTTATACTGGTCAGTTAACTGTTCCTGGACCAGGTGTTCCTCCCTCTATTATATCTGGTAAAATAGTGGCCAATGAGATCAACAAAATAAAAAATTAAATCCGTATGAAACAATTATTTGATGAGCTTTCTTATTCGGTGAGTAAGATGACAACTCAAAAATATAGCACAAGTTTTTCTTTGGGTATTCTTGCCTTAAAACCTTCTATTCGATCGGCTATTTATGCGATTTATGGTTATGTAAGGTTGGCAGATGAAATCGTAGATAGTTTTCATGGATATAACAAAGAGAAGCTTTTAAAAAGATTGAGAAAAGAAACTTTACATGCATTAAATGAGAGGATATCGCTTAACCCCATCTTACAATCATTTCAAGAGACTGTAAATAATTATAAGATTGATAAAGAGCTTATCGATCAGTTTTTGAGTAGTATGGAAATGGACTTGCAACAAATAGAATATGACTCGGACTTATACAAAACCTATATTTTAGGTTCTGCTGAGGTAGTAGGACTCATGTGTTTACAGGTTTTTACAGATGGTAATAAAGATAAGTATGCAGAATTAAAACCTTATGCGATGAAATTGGGCTCTGCTTTTCAGAAAATTAATTTTCTTCGAGATTTGAAAGAGGACTATCATATTTTGGGAAGAACTTATTTTCCGAATGTGGATATAAGTGGTTTTGATAATAAGATAAAATACGCAATTGAAAAAGAAATAGAAGAAGAATTTGATGAAGCGTTGATTGGGATTAAAAAACTTCCAGCTTCTTCAATTTTTGGTGTTTATCTAGCATATAAATACTATCTTTCTTTGTTTAAGAAGATCAAAAAAAAATCATCCAAAGAAATTTTAAATGGAAGAATTAGAATAGCTAATTCTGAAAAAGTTTTTGTTGCGTTTAAAAGTTACATAAGATATAAAGCTGCTTGGTTATGATTAAAATGTTAGGGTTTCTCATGGTGGGATTTTTAGGTTTTATAAATCACACTGAGGTAGTTCTAGAAGAGCTAAGGGCTAATTATGCTAAGTTATCTAATGACAAAGAATTATGTGCAAATGTAATAGTTGAATTGGACGATATAAAAAATAAATCTGCTATTTATTTGGGTTATTTAGGTGGTGCTCAAACAATTAATTCCAAGCATGTGTCTAATCCATTAAATAAGCTTAAAACTTTTAATAAAGGTAAAAAGAATATAGAGGAGGCTATACGTATAGAACCTGAAAATTTAGAATTGAGGTTTATTAGATTATCAGTACAAAAAAACGCACCCTCATTTTTGAACTACTATTCAAAGGTTGAAGAAGATACGCAAATTTTATCAGAAAACAGGCGTAAAATAACGTCTATAAATTTGCGTAGAAATATTGAAAAAATTTTAAACGAATAAGTGATGAAGTACCGTTTGTATAGAGAACAACAGTTGTATTGTGATATTGATACAGCTTGGCAATTTTTTTCTTCTCCAATGAATCTTTCGGAAATTACACCTAAAGATATGGCTTTTACAGTTTTGTCAGAAGATCAGGATCAGCCAATTTTTGAAGGTATGCTCATCGATTATAGTGTGTCACCGCTATTGGGTATTCCTTTGAAATGGCAGACAAAGATTATTCAAGTAGAGCATCAGAAAAGTTTTACAGATTTTCAACAAAAAGGTCCATATAAATATTGGAAACATTTTCATGAATTTATTCCCAATGAAAAGGGGATTTTAATGAAAGATACAGTAGAATATGAGCTTCCTTTTGGAGTTTTGGGAAATATTGTTCATTCTCTTTTGGTGAAAAAAAAATTGAATAAAATATTTGATTATCGTCAGCACGTATTAAAGAAATTATTTAATAAGTAGGTGTATGAATTTATTTTTGGTGTTGCTAGTATTTGTGCTTATGGAGCCTGTTACATGGTTTATTCATAAATATGTGATGCATGGATTTTTATGGTTTCTCCACAAAGATCATCATGACCATAGCCATAAAGGATCAGTTGAAAAAAACGATTATTTTTTTGTGATATTTGCGATTCCGACTATTGCTTTGATGTATTTTGGTTCGCTCAATAGTTATAATTACTTATTTTTTGTTGGGGTAGGAATTATGCTTTATGGCATGGCGTATTTTTTTGTGCATGATGTTTTTATTCATCAACGACTGAAATGTTTTAGTAGAGTAAAAAATCCTTATTTTCTAGCGCTACGAAGGGCTCATAAACAACATCATAAACACCTTAGTAAAGAAAATGGAGAATGTTTTGGATTTCTTTATGTTCCTTTCAAATATTTTAAAATGTATTTTAATTCTGCACAAAAATGATGTCATATACGTATATTTTGATTTTATTTTTTACAATAATCATTTGTTTCATATCATCCTTTGACTCTCGTATTCTTTTTCACCGTCATTTTGGAGCTTTTTTTAAGGCTGCACTTGTTGTAGCTGTTCCATTTATTGCATGGGATATATGGTTTACAGCTAAAGGAGTATGGTGGTTTAATACTGATTATACACTTGGTTTTGTAATAGGAGGCTTACCCATAGAAGAGTGGTTATTTTTTATTTGTATTCCGTTTTCATGTGTATTTACCTATTTCTGTTTTGATAAATTTTTTAAATTAGATTGGCTTTCGAGTTTTAATAACCTGATTGTTTTTTTTAGTTTGATTGTTTGTTCAATCGTCGCTTTACTATATTATGATAGAATTTATACCCTATTAACAGCTGTTATAACATTTGTTGTTTTATTCTACTTACATTTTGTTCGTCGTGTAGATTGGATAGGAAAAGCTTCGTTTGTTTTCACTATTCTTATGCTTGGTTTTTTTCCTGTAAATGGTATTCTAACAGGTACAGGATTAGAGTCGCCAATTGTAAATTACAATCCTGATGATTTTTTGGGAATCAGAATGGGAACTATTCCAATAGAAGATGCTGTGTATGGATATACGCAATTTCTTTTAGTACTTTATTTTTTTAAACAATTTAAATCAAAATCTCATGAAAGTAAAAAATAAAATACTATTGAAAATAGCATGTATAGGATTGTTAATATTTTCCAATTCATGTTCCTCTATTCCTAAAAAGGCAGAAGCTGTTCGAAATTTTGAAGTTGATCGATATTTAGGTACTTGGTATGAAATCGCTCGTTTAGATTTTCGCTTCGAGAAAAACTTGGACAATGTTTCTGCTTATTATAGTCTTGATAAAAAAGGGAATCTCAAGGTTTTCAATAGCGGATTTAATAAGGAAAAGCAAGCATGGAAGCAAGTAATAGGAAAAGCAAAATTTAGAGAGAATAAGCAAATAGGAAAGCTAAAAGTAAGTTTTTTTGGTCCTTTTTATGCTGGTTATAACGTAATTGCGTTGGATGAAAACTATCAATATGCTTTGGTTATCGGTAAAAATCTAAATTACTTATGGATTTTATCTAGGACGAAAGATATTCCAGATAATATTAAAACAAACTTTCTTGCATTAGCTTCAGAAATTGGTTATGATATATCCAATTTGATTTGGGTAGAACATAATCGAAATGATAATCCATTTTTAAATGAAAAATAAAATTTCCATTTTTTGGTTTCGAAGAGATCTTCGTTTAGAAGATAATGTTGGGCTGTACCACGCTCTTTCATCTGGAATTCCTGTGTTACCTATTTTTATTTTTGATGAAGGTATTCTACGACAACTGGATGATAAGAAAGATAGGAGGGTGGATTATATTCATCAAGCGCTTCAAAATATTAATGATCAATTAAAATCCTTTGGGACAAGTCTCCATGTATATTATGGTGATCCTTTCAAAATTTTTCAGCAACTTTCTACAGAGTTTGCTATTCATTCTATATTTTGTAATCGTGATTATGAACCTTTGGCAATTAAAAGAGATACTTCGATTTACAATTATTTTAAGTTATATAACATTTCGTTTAAAGCATTTAAAGATCAGGTAATTTTTGACAAGAAAGATATTTTAAAGAAAGATAGTTCTCCTTATACAGTATATACGCCGTATGCAAAAAAATGGAAACAAATTTTGAAAACAGAAGATTATAAATGTTTTAAGCCTGATTACAGTAAATTTTTGAAAACAGAATTCAAAACGATTCTTTCACTGAAAGAAATTGGTTTTTTAAAAACATCAATTTTATTCAAACAGCCAAAGCTAGATAAGGAAATTATTCAAAATTACCATAAATATAGGGATCATCCTGCTTTACAATGTACGACCCAATTAGGTATAGCTCTAAGATTTGGAACGATTAGTGTACGAAAATGTGTTGCGTTAGCGATAGAGCTAAATGAAACATGGCTAAATGAATTAATTTGGAGAGAATTTTTTATGCAAATACTCTATCATTTTCCATATGTTGTTCACCAACCTTTTAAGGCTAAGTATAATGCTATTAAGTGGAGGAATAATGAGCAGGAATTTAAGCTGTGGTGCGATGGGAAAACAGGTTATCCTATTGTAGATGCAGGAATGAGAGAGCTTAATCAAACTGGTTTTATGCATAATAGAGTAAGAATGATAACAGCAAGTTTTTTATGCAAACATTTACTCATAGATTGGCGTTGGGGAGAGGCTTATTTTGCATCAAAACTAAACGATTATGATTTGTCTGCAAATAATGGTAATTGGCAATGGGTTGCTGGATCAGGATGCGATGCGGCACCTTATTTCAGAGTCTTTAATCCAACTCTTCAGACAGAGAAATTTGATAAAGAATCTCTTTACATTAAAAAGTGGGTATCAGAATTTGAAACTGATGATTATCCTTCTCCTATAGTTGCTCATAATTTTGCTCGAAACAGAGTTTTAAGCATTTTTAACGAAGCATTCAAGAAGTAAAATGAAAGAATAATAATGATTTAAAATATTAAACGATTATAATATATTTTTCCACATTTTCTGCTTTTGAAGAATTAATATCAAAACTTCACTACAAGGTATCTACATCCATACTGAAATTTCAAGCTGGATTCAATTAAGCACCTTATTGTCTTTAGTAAAAGTGAGGTTTGTAAAAACTTTCTATCAAAGATTTAGATTAAAAATAATGAATAATAAAAACACTTAAGGACAAGAGTATTTTGATTGTTATAAAACAATTATAAATATTTCCGATTTGTAAATGTTGTAATGCATTAATATACAAATTTCATTTAAATTGTAAATAGAGTTGCATGTTTATACATTTTTTTAATTATTTATTAAAAAAAATTAGTAACCATAAAAGTAAATAAATTGAGTAAAAAAGGAATATTATTAGTTAATTTAGGATCACCTAAATCTACATCCGTAAATGACGTAAAAGAATATCTTGGAGAGTTTTTAATGGATGAAAGAGTTATTGACTATAATTGGATTCTAAGAACACTTTTAGTAAAAGGAATAATTCTAAATACAAGACCATCAAAATCCGCACAAGCTTATGAGAAAATTTGGACAGATGCGGGATCTCCTTTAATAGTCATTACTGAAAAAATAAAAAATAAATTACAAAATATTGTTGATATTCCTGTTGAAATAGGAATGAGATATGCTGAACCTAGTATAGAAAATGGAATTTCTAAACTAGTTGAGAAAGGAGTCAATAAGATTGTACTATTTCCATTGTATCCTCAATATGCTATGAGTACAACAGAATCTGTAGTAGAGAAATCAGAAAAAGTAAGAAAAGAAAAATTTCCATTTGTTAAAATAAATTATGTGGAACCATTTTATAATAAAGATATATATATAGATTGTCTTGTTGAAAGTATAAAAGACAAGTTTTCGAATGATTATGATGGGCTGTTATTTTCTTACCACGGTATCCCAGAAAGACATATTTATAAAACAGATCCTACAAGGACTTGTAATTTAAGTGACTGTTGTGATAGAGAATTTAATCCAAGTCATCAATTCTGTTATCGTCATCAATGTTTTGAGACAACAAAAAAAGTGATAGAAAAATTAAATTTATCTCGCGAAAAAACAATTGTTTCATTTCAATCTAGACTAGGAAAAGATAAATGGATTGAGCCATATACAGATTCTACTTTAAAAGTTTTACCATCAAAAGGAATAAAAAAATTGGCAGTTGTTTGCCCTGCATTTGTATCTGATTGTTTGGAAACTCTAGAGGAAATAGCAATGGAAGGAAAAGAAATATTTATTGATAATGGGGGAGAAGCTTATGAGTATATTTCATGTCTAAATGATAATGATTCATGGATACATGTAATCAAAACTTTATGTGAAGAAAAAATAGATGATTTTTATTTATTATAATCTTAAACATTTAACAATTATAGATTAAATTCAAATATTCTACATAGACTTTTAATTGTTAAAAGTGATTCTATCAGTTATTAGTATGCTATTAAGCTAATAGATCTAAATTTTGCATATAAGATTCTTAAAATGTTTTTAAAAGATTAGCTATTTACAGAGAAGTGTATATAAATCAAAAATATTAATATAAGAATGGTTCTGTTATAAAGGATTTATAATAGAACCATTTTCATTTTTTACAAAACAATTGCTAAGCGCAAAGCGAAAGAAATTTATATATCAAATTGGTATATAGTTTCAAGAACAATGTTTATTATTGTTGTTCTTATAGTTTGTTATTTACTTCTGGCAAAATGGAATGGGAGAAACTTTAATGCAGGGTTATTATTGTTGTATTTCATCACTTCGTAGACAATAAATATAATTATTTTAGTATTGATTTCAGTATTTCATATGGAGTTTTTCCTTTAAATGATCCATGTGATCTATTGAAATTTAGCTGGTGTTTTCCAGGGGATTGATATCAATCACGCATCTGTTTATGATATTCATTTTTTGAATGATATAAATCTCAACTATGCGATCAGTTTATGATTAGACGCAATTATGCAACGACTTTTGAAAGGTTTAAAACCAGAATTCCAGCTAAAATTACTGCACTAATAGTGATTCAGTACATTAATAAAATTACTTTAATTGAAATATTAAAAATCTAAAAACTCAAATTATTTAAAATTCACAAGGGGTTTTTTAAATAGTTTATTGTTTTTATAAAGGTGCTTTTTTATCATTTTAAGAAAAAATGGCACTTTAGTTGATAGATAGTTTATTAAATTATATTTTAAACATATAAGTGTCAATAAGGTGATTGTTTTTATGTTGATTTTATTTTCCTTTTCCTTTTCCTTATTGGGTTCTTTATCAATTCTTATTCATTAAAACTTACTAATTAATAAATTGCATATGAAAAAAGCTAAAAGTTCAAATTCTAAAATTGAACAAATGAATCAGTTTTCAGTTGATAACACTAATCAAAAATTAACAACGAATGATGGTGTCTCAATCTATGATAATAATAACACCTTAAAAGTTGGAGATAGAGGACCTTCCTTACAACAAGACCATATATACTTTGATAAGTTGGGTCATTTCGATCGAGAAAGAATACCTGAACGAGTTGTACATGCTCGAGGTAGTGGAGCTCACGGAATATTAGAAATACATGAGGATATTAGTGAATATACATGTGCAAAATTTCTTCAAAAAGGTAAAACGACTCCACTATTTATTCGTTTTTCAACTGTTGCTGGATTTAAGGGATCTACAGATTTAGCAAGAGATGTTAGAGGCTTTTCGGTAAAGTTCTATACAGAAGATGGTAATTATGATTTAGTTGGGAATAATATACCTGTATTTTTTATTCAGGATGCTATGAATTTTCCTGATTTAATACATGCAGTAAAACCAGAGCCTGATAAAGAAATTCCTCAAGCTGCTTCAGCTCACGATACGTTTTGGGATTTTATTTCTTTGATGCCAGAATCAGCACATATGATTATGTGGGCAATGTCTGATAGAGCAATTCCTCGTAGCCTGAGAATGATGGAAGGATTTGGCGTACATACATTTAAATTGATCAATGAGAAAGGTAAAGCTACTTTTGTTAAATTCCATTGGAAACCACGATTAGGAGTGCATTCTGTAGCATGGAACGAAGCTCAAAAAATTTCCGGATTTAATTCTGACTTTCACCGTCAAGATCTATGGGAAGCTATTGATGCAGGTAATTTTCCGCAATGGGATTTAGGTGTTCAACTAATTCCTGAAGAAGATGAATTAAAATATTCTTTTGATATCTTGGATGCTACGAAATTGGTTCCAGAAGAATTAGTTCCTGTAAAAATCATTGGAACGATGACCCTTAACCGCAATCCCGACAATTTTTTTGCTGAAACTGAACAAGTGGCTTTTGACCCTGGAAGAATTATCCCAGGTATTGATTTATCTGATGATCCTTTATTGCAAGGTCGTATTTTTTCGTATATGGATACACAGAATTATAGATTAGGTGGAGCAAATTTCCATGAAATACCTATTAATAGATCATTAAACCAAAAGCATAATAATCAAAAAGATGGAACAGGGAGAATTGATATACTGAAAGGAGGTGTAAGTTATTTTCCTAACAGCAAAGCTTCTGGTTGCCCATATCATGCAATGTTAAAGGGAGAGGAAGGTTTTCAATCTCATGAACAAAAGGTACAAGGTAAAAAAGTAAGAGGAAGATCTGATTCTTTTGCTGATCATTTTTCTCAAGCTACTTTATTTTTTAATTCACAATCTGAATCAGAGAAACAACATATTATAAATGCTTTTAGTTTTGAGTTAAGCAAGGTAACCGACCCAAAAATTAGGGAGCGACAAGTGGCTATTCTTTTTCAAATTGATAAAACACTTGCACAAAAAGTTGGAGATAATCTTGGTATTATCCCTCCAAAAAAGTTGGATGAGCTGACATTAAGTTTTGCAAGGCAAAATCATCCCAATTATCCTCTGAAGCCTAAAAAACAAGAAATAAATTCATCTGATGCACTGAGTATGAAAGTAAAAGAAGGTGAAGGTACTATTAAAACTAGAAAAGTAGCCTTTTTAGTGGATAATGGTGTTTCTAAAAAAAGTGTAGATCAATTAAAAAAAGCATTGGAAAAAGAGGGAGCTCAAGCGGTATTAATTTCATCTAAAGTTGGAGAGCTAACTTATGAAGAAGGAAGTAAAGAAAGGATTTCCCATAGTTATCTTACAGATCCATCTGTTTGTTATGATGCAGTGTTTACACCATCAGGCAAATCAATAGAATCTTTAAAATTGAATCCAGATTATTATGAATTTATCAATGATTCTTACAGACATTGTAAAATATTAGCATTTGCAAAAGGAGCAGGTTCGTTAATGGATAATTCATTTGTTAAACTTGATAGAGGAGTGATTTTAGAAGATGAAAATGAGAATTGGATTGCGGATTTTATTCAAGTAATGAAATTACATCGTATTTGGGACCGTGAAGAAGAAAGGAAGGTTCCTTCATAATAAAATGTTTAACGTGATATAAATATAAAATTTAGACGAATGATATTACAACTTAGTCCTACAATACTTGTTGATAACCCTATTGGTAGAGGTCGTACTATTTTTATAATTGATTATGGTATGCATCAAAATTCGTGTTGGGTTGTAACGATGGAAAAAAATGGCATTGTAAAACATTTTGATAGCAATGACATTATAGTTTGTACAAATTTTACTTTTCATATCAATGAGGAGAAAAATTGTTTTAATCACAATTCAGATATAAAAAAATAAAATTATGGGAAATGCACAGTCACCGACAGAAAATTTGAGCGGAAATAAAGCCATTGAAAAGATAAAAACTATTGCTGAAACTGCCCGAACTTGCTTTTTTACCACCAATATTGGCGGTAATACTACAAGTAGACCAATGGCTCTTCAAGAAGTAGATGAGGTTGGTAACCTCTGGTTTTTGAGTGATGTTCGTTCACTGAAAAATGATGAAATTGAAGCCAATCCTAATGTAGAACTGTATTTTATGAATAATTCTAAATACGAATACATCTTTATTAAAGGAAAAGCCAGTGTTTCAAAAGATATAACTTTAATTGATAAATATTGGACCAATTTTGCAAATGCTTGGTTTGATGGAAAAGACGATCCTAATATCAGTCTAATAAAAGTTTCGCCAAACGATGGGTATTATTACGAAACCAAAGACAATAAGTTTATTGCCATGTCGAAAATGCTTTTTGCCGCCGTTACAGGAAGTACAATTGAAGACGGAGGAATTGAAGGAGAACTGAAACTATAAAGAATAAATTATTGTCTTCTACAATGTTAATTAATTAAAGAAAAATGCAGAAACAAACTATTTATGGCATTGCATTTGAAATATTATTTTTATTAACGCAATTTATTAATATTTAAAAATCACACATTATGGGAATTCTAACATGGATAATTTTCGGCCTTATAGCCGGAGCAATAGCAAAAGCAATACACCCTGGTAACGATCCAGGTGGTTGGATAGTAACAATAATTATTGGGATTATTGGAGCTGTTGTCGGTGGGTGGCTTGGATCGATGCTTTTAGGTGTCGATGTAAGCGGATTTAATATTTCTAGTTTTTTAGTTGCAATTGCTGGAGCAGTTTTATGTCTAGCAGTGTATAGAATGATTTCGAAAAAATAGACTGTCTAATTAACGATTAAAATACTGTAAAGTCTCAGAGCGCTGAGACTTTTTGTTTAATATTACTATTTATAATTATGAAAAATACAGTCATTGATTTAATTACTAAAACAGCGGTAATTACTGGCGCTTCTAGTGGTGTTGGCTTAGCTACAGCACACTTATTTGCTCAAAATGGATATCAATTGGTTTTGGCAGCACGAGGTGTAGAAGGTTTAGAAAAGGCGGTTTCAGAATGCAATGCTTTCGGTGGAAAAGCGGTTTATAAATCAACTGACGTTTCTAATGCAAATGAAGTAAAAGATTTAGTTGAATTTGCTCTGAAAGAATTTGGACGCATAGATGTGTGGGTGAATAATGCAGGTGTTATGGCAAGTGGAAAATTTGAGGAAATTCCTATGGACATAAACGAACAAGTAATCAAAACCAATTTAATGGGGTATATGCACGGAGCGTACTACGTTTTACCCGTTTTTAAAGAACAAAATCAAGGCATTTTAATTAATAATGTTTCCATTGGAGGATATATGCCAGCTCCATTTAGTTCGGTATATTCGGCAACTAAAACAGGAATAAAAGGGTTGATGAGTGGTTTACAAAGTGAGTATAGTGTGTATCCCGAAATTCATATTTGCAACGTTTATCCACAAGTTCAACAATCTACAGGAAATATGCATTCCGCTAAATTCTCAGGTTTAGATTTTAAAATACCTCCGTTTGCAGCCGATCCTAAAGATACCGCAAAGGTGATATATAATTTAATAAACAAACCTAAAAATGATACCTTTCCAGACGCCACATCATTTATGTTAAAGCTTGCACATGGAGCTTTTCCAGAAACCTTTACCAATTTAGCAACAGGTGTTTTAAGGCTGATGATGAAGGTGAAAAAAGGAAAGGCTGATGAAGGTAATGTTTTACAACCTTCTACGGATCCACATGCTGTTTATGGAAAGATGGCTATTCCAGTACCAACAAAAACAAATCAAAAAATCATCGGAACATCGCTAGTATTCGCTGCAGGATTTTTTGTAGCGAAACATTTAAAAAATAAATCAAAAAAAACAAATTAATTTGAAACTGCTAAAATTCACATCCAAAGGTATTTATTGCATTCCAGGGAAGTTTTATATTGATCCTTGGCGACCTGTAGATTTAGCAGTTATCACGCATGGACATGCCGATCACGCCCGAAGTGGAATGAAAAAATATTTGTGTCATCATTTCACTAAACCTATTTTATTTTCAAGAATTGGTAGAAATATCGAATGCGAAAGTATTGGTTATGGCGAACAACTAACTATAAATGGGTTAAAGTTTCATTACATTCTGCAGGTCACATAATCGGCTCAGCACAAATTAGGATAGAGTATAAAGGTTATGTAAGCGTAATTTCTGGAGATTATAAATTGCAAGATGATGGGCTTTCTACGGCTTTTGAAGCTGTAAAATGCCACGAATTCATTACCGAAAGTACCTTCGGTCTTCCTGTTTACAATTGGCTTTCTGTGGCAGAACAAGAAAAAAACATACGTGATTGGGTAGATCATAATAGAGCGAAAGGAAAAACTTCGGTCTTTATAGGGGATTCTTTAGGGAAATCGCAGCGTATTATGAAAGCATTGGATGGTATTGGAGAGTTAAATGTCCATTATTCCATTGCAAAATTGAATGAGGCTTACGAAAGTGTTGGTGTTACATTACCTGAGTACAAAACAATAGATTTACGTGATGACAAAAAGCATTTGGATGGAAAAATAATTTTGTTGCTACCTTCTTTGGTTGATAATCCAGTGATGAAGAAAATACCTAATATTTTCTCTTTATTTTCTAGCAATCAAAAATCCCTTAAGTTTTATTAAAATTAAGGGATTTTTGATTTTACAAGAATTAATTTATTCTGCTAATGGGTTGATTTGGTCTGCAGTAGGGAAATCTTGTCCAGTAGTCCCAATTGTTTTATTCAGTTCAAATTTTGCTGCATCCGACATTTTAGCTCCTCCTGCCAATTCAGCTTTGTCTAATAAATCAAGTGCTAATTTCTCTTCTTCTCTTTGTTCAGCAACCAACCATTGTAAGAAATTCCATGTAGCCCAATCCTCTTCATCCATGCTCATTTTGACAATTTTATAAATGGATTCTGTATTTTCAATTTCTTGTTTTAGAACAGCTTGAAAACACTCTAATACATTTTTTGGTTCAGGACCAGGTTTTTGTATAGCTTCGATTTTTACAATTCCTCCTCTTTCTTGTACGTATTCCATAACTTTAGCCATATGTACACGCTCTTCCTGTGAGTGTTTCATCATAAAATTTTTGATTCCATCCAATTGATTTTCGTCTGCCCAGCAAGCAAGCATCAAATACATTTGCGCAGAAAAGGCTTCTAAAGTGATTTGATCATTTAGAGCTTTTTGTAATGTTTTAGAAATTCTAGTTGTATTCATTTTGTTGATTTTATTTATAAATAATAAGTTGAATTTTCGAATCAAATACATCATTTACATATTAATATTTTCTAAAATATTGATGTATTCATATATTGATCTCTATTGAATATGGTTATTTTTGAGTTGATTTGATTGCCCAAAGCATGAGTAATGGTTGTAAAAATAGTCTTGCTAAACGCTTCTGATCCGTATCTAGACCAAATCCATTTCTATGATTTTTATATTGTGCCCAATTTCCAGGGAATACAGCAGCAAAAAATCCTGCAATAACTTTACCTACAAGTTCTTTGTTTTTGTCCGACACTAATATAATTGAACTACCAAGTACAATTTCTACCACTCCTGAATATACCACAGTATCATCTTTATCTAAGGGCACCCAATTAGGAACTTGAGCTTTAAACTCTTTTCTCGCAATTGTTAAATGTGTAATACCCGCTACCACTAAAAAAGCACCTAGGCTATAACGAGCTATATTTTGTTTCGTTTTCTTTTTCATAATAATATTTTATTTAGTATTTGCCGTCCAATTAAATCAAATAATCTTTCTAATTTTATGAATGTAGTTATAAAATTTATTTTTTTATTATTTAGTTGGTCGATCAAAACCAAAGGTTTCTAAGCGACTATCTTTTTGGTTAAGAATGATATTTTTTAAAACTTGAGCTGCAACCATCGAAAATGTAATTCCATTTCCTCCATAACCTAATGCAAATAATGTTCGATCACCTTTTTTCCATGGTCCCATATAAGGTAAACCATCATTTGTGGAGCTAAAAGTTCCGCACCAAGCCATTTCGGTATTGAATTCAATTTCTGGATATAATCGACTAAACTTACGTTCAAGAGTTTTGATTTTTGTTCGAAGTAAATCATCTCTTTTATCAGGATTTTGAAAATCTTCATCTTCACCACCAACGATCAATCGATTATCTTTTGTTGTTCGCATATAAAGATATGGTTCTGCTGTTTCCCATATTAAGCTACGATTTGGCCAAACCATTTTTTTATCAATGGGAGCCGAACAAATTGCGTAAGTAGATAATAAATTCATTACTTTTTTAGGTAGAAATTGACCTGCTTCAAAACCAGTAGCAACAATTACATATTTGCACGAAATAGTATGTCCATGCTCGGTCAATAGTTCGCAATTGTTCTTATTTTCGTCTATTTTTTCCACTTTTGTATGGGTAAAAATCTGTAATTGATGTTTTTCTTGATGATACTTTAATAAATTGATAGCGCCTTTATAAGCATCCATCTGGGCAGAAGTATCATTTTGCAATGCAGCAATTCCATCAATATTTTGGTAAGTTTTCAATTGCTTAGCATCTAAATACTTCACAGGCAAACCGACTTCTGTTCTTATTGCATATTCTTCGTCTAACAATTTTACACCTTGCTGATTACTCGCTAATAAAACTGTAGGAACACGTGTAAAATCAGCATCAATATTAGTTTTTTTGAATATATTTTCTATATCTGTAATAGAATCCAAGCAATTGAAATAAGCATCAATAGCAATTTTTTTGGGAACAATATTTACTAATTTACTTAACGGGGTATCAATTTCATATTGCAATTGAGCAGTGCTTGCGGCAGAACTTCCAGTAGAAATAGTTCGTTTGTCTATCAAAGCGCACTCTATTCCAGCTTCACATAACTCGTGGGCAACTAAAGCACCTGTAATACCGGAGCCAATTATAGCAACATCTATTTTAAAATCATTACGAAGTGGATGGTATAAATCAAAGAATTCATTTTTCACAATCCAATAAGGTAATCCAGAATGTAAATCCATAGTTGCGAACTTGTTTAAGTTGAAATTTAGTTACCTAAAAAATCAAGCCAAATTTTGATTGTTGACTTTTTTATTACAGAAATCGCTAATATTTCATAATTGGCTTAATGATTGTGATGAATATGATCATAATCTATCAGTTAGATTATTAATTATAAACCACTTAAAAATATTATTATGGCTAAATTAAAACGAAAAGATTATAAACTAAATTATATCGATTACGGTAATAAACTTGCTCAACCCGTTATTTTGATTCATGGTTGGCCGCTTAGTTTACAATCGTGGGAATATCAAATTCCTAAAATTGTAGAAGCTGGTTTTCGTTGTATTGCCTATGATCGAAAAGGTTTTGGAAAATCTTGTGCGACATGGGATCGTTACGATTATGATGCATTGGCTGAAGATTTACATGCCTTGATTGATGATTTACAATTGGAAAATGTTGTGTTAGTAGGTTTTTCGATGGGTGGAGGAGAAGTTGTGCGTTATATTACCAATTATGGAAACAGTAATATTTCGAAAATAGCATTGATCAGTTCAATTATTCCACTCGTAAAACAAACTGATGATAATGAGTATGGCGTTCCGCAAAAGGATTTAGATCACATTATTCATCAACTTGAAACAAGTCGTTTGGAATTTTTAGAAGGTTTTCATAAAGGTTTTTATAATCATGGCTTGTTAAAAAAATCTGTAAGCAAAGAACAATTAGATTTTGATTTTTCGGTTGCTTCGCATGCTTCACCTATTGCAACTTTGAGAGCTGCACGCTCTTGGATGGACACAGATTTTAGAGCTGAATGTAAAATGATAGATGTTCCAACATTAATTATTCATGGAAAAGAGGATCAAACTGTACCAATTAAAACAGCTGGAGATCAAGCTGCAAAATTGATCGCGAAATCGACTTACATTGTGTATGACGATGCGCCGCATGGATTGAATATAACTCATAAAGAACAGTTGAATATGGATTTGATTGAGTTTTTGTTAAATATCGAACATAAAAAAGAGTAGAAGATGGGAAAAGTAAATAAAACAATTGTTTCTAGTTTGGCAATTGCTGGTTTAGGAGGACTTTGCTATGCTTGGCTTAATTTTAGAAAAGTAAAAATACCAACTTATGTAGAAGGTTGTTTTAGTTTTTGATCAAAACAATAATGTTGATAATCAATCCAAACAGAATTTTGATGTAAATCATTGTGGGTACGTCATATCCTCGTAGACTAAATTAGTAAAAAACTAATATAGCTTTATGATGATTAAAAAGACAAAAGAAATAGCAGCTTATTTAACTTATAGTAAAAAACTACAAGTTCTAAAATATGCCAAAGAATATGGAAATAACTCTATAGCATATAAATTTTTTGGCGTGAAAAAGAGTACATTTTATAAATGGAAAAAGGCATATGATGAACATG
>Ga0207767_1000554_pt1 | contig 20177 bp, 19 predicted proteins | sample HigsolmetaGSP17D_FD_184845 | JGI IMG/M metagenome (GOLD analysis project Ga0207767, IMG submission 184845) | High solid enriched microbial communities from the Joint BioEnergy Institute, USA - SP1-7-D (SPAdes) | ecosystem: Engineered > Bioreactor > SSF (Solid state fermentation) > Aerobic >... | reverse complement strand
AAGGAGGAGGAGGAGGAGGAGGAGGAGGAGGAGGAGAGAGAGGTTCCGTGTCAGAAGATGCTTGCTTGTAGCCTAATTCTAGCATTTTCTTTTCACTATCATTTATCATTTGCGGTGGAGGTTTTGAAGCCAAATGCCAATTTTTTTCTTTTTTGCTGCTCGGCTCCACTTCGATATGCGGTAGAACTGATTCCGTTGCATCGGAAGCTCTGGGTTGAGGATTGGGTATATATCATTGCAGCAAACTGTAGAATTAATTGGGCAGTCTGAGGCCACTCATTCATTTCTCTGAAACCTCTATTCTTTATTATTCTTTATTGCTTCATGCTAGATAGTTAGTTTGCTATTAACCAATTCGTTGATCCTGAGGTCACTCTGTTTACCTCGTTGATATTCTTTTTCTTCTTCAAAATGTTGTCTGTTGACGGTAAGGCCTCCCTCCCCTCATTCCCTCGAATAAAGCTTCTCTTGAATCCGATCCAAGTCAGCTCTTGTAAGTACGTACCGTAGATTCTCGGGATGGTGTTGGCTGTTGAATGGAGCGGTCTTAGACCAGACTACCTGATCCATTGACCACTACCCTACCCGCATGGGTCTTACATTCCCGTGTGTCCACAGTCTCGTTCAGTTCAGTTCCCTCGCGTCAAAGAGATGTATAGCACAACCTTACAGAGTCCTTTGTCATTACGTTTCAGGGCTGTTTCGGGGGTCTTCTCTGGTGACGGTGGAAGGGGAACTATGATAGATGAAAGGTCGCAAAGAATTAGTTAGGTAGTGAAGGGGATTCTGCTGGAATATAATAAGGTTCTGAAACTTGCAAGACAAATAGACGGTTGTTTTCCCTTGTTCCTTTGTCCAATATATCCGCAGTCTCGTTCGGTTCCATCAAAGGGGATGTAACAGATTCCTTTATCAGGACCGTTTCAGGAGTCTTCCTGGGTGGTGGTAGGAAGGAACTATATGATAAAGGTCAAAAGAAATCAGTGAAGGGTCCATTCTAAAGGTCAAAGGAGGGAATTACTTATAAAGATGGCCCTCTTTTCCATCACTCTCTGGTCAGTCCTTCGTCCTAGGCCATGAGATAACCGAGCCGGTCCATTCCATCAAAGAAAGAAGTCTTAATATATAAAGAAAACAAACCCACCCCTTGTTGAAACCGGATTTATTGGTACCTCTCTTTCACAGCTATGCTTACAATGCCACTGCTTGCGTTACCAAATGAACTACTACTCTCCATAGCAGAGTGCTTAGAATCACAAAGAGAGATATACGCTCTGACCCGAACAAACCGCCGCCTTTATCATCTGTTGGAGGCCTATCTCTATCGGTGTAATGTGCGATACTGCGAAAGTTCCGCATTACTCTGGGCCGCAGAACATGGACAGGAGGGAACTATCATAAAGCTGCTTAGAGAAGGGGCTGATCTGCAGAAACAATGCGACTATGCCAAGACGCTGGTAGAAGAGGAAAAGGCCCTTGGAGGTACAACTTGGAGGACACTGCGGTTCGGTCGAGACTTCATCATCGAACGTCACCCGCTTTCACTGTCCGCGATGCGCGGACATGTAGCTGTCGTCAAGTTGTTACTTAAGCAAGGGGTTGACCCAAACTTCAAAGACCAATATGATCGAACTTCGCTGTCGTTGGCAGCAATGAACGGACACATGTCAGTGGTCGAGATCCTGCTCAACAGCAGGGTTGATCTAGGCCCTGAGGACCGATTCGGCGACACCCCACTATCATATGCAGCCGACAATGGGCACGAGGCAATCGTCAAGCGGTTACTATTTGAGCTGGAGAACCGTGTCTATCCAGACTCCACGGTCATCATGCGTCAGTGTCAGACTGCTCTATTCCACGCAGCGGGAAAGCGGCATGAGGCAATAGTCAAACTCCTCCTCGAGAAAGAGGGCATCAATGTGAACTTCACATACGTTGGGAGCGGTCAGACCCCACTATCATCGGCAGCAAGAGAAGGACACGAGGCAATCGTCAAACTACTGCTGGAGAAGGGCGCTGATCCGAACTTCGTGACCCATTTTGGGGACACCGCGTTGTCGGAGGCAGCAAGGAAGGGCCATGCGGCTGTAGTCAAGCTGCTGCTTGAGCATGATTCTTCCTCCTCTCCCTTTTCTTCTCCTTCTGACCTGGACTTCCAAGCCACCGGCCGTCGGAATGCGCTAGTTCAGGCTGTCGACAACGGGCATGAAGCAGTGGTTAGACTATTGCTGGATGAGGGAGGCATCAATCCAAAGTTCAAACATGGCTATTTTGAGCGGACACCGCTGTCACTGGCAGCGGAATACGGGCACGAGGGCTTGGTTAAGCTGTTCCTTGAGAAGGGTGTCGATCCAGATGCCAGAGATCGCTGGAAACGGACAGCACTATCATTGGCAGCGCAGAATGGGCACGAGGGCGTAGTCAAGCTATTACTTGAGAATGGTGCTGATCCAAACGCCAAAGATAAATGGCATCGGACCGCACTATCATGGGCGGCAGAAAACAGGCACGGTGCAATCGTTGGTTTGCTGAAACCATATACCCGACCCTCGACCTGGAGCGTTTGATGCAACTACATCGCTTCTGTCGATATCGGAATGGAACCCGGAAACCAAGAATGGCATTCAGTTTGTAAAAAAAAAAAAAAAAAAAAAAAAAAAAAAAAAAAAAAAAAAAAAAAATATGCCGTTCACTATATAGAGAAAAGGACGAAATTAGGCTGTTCGGGTCGGACCATCTTGTTGGAGAGTTGGCTCGGGAGAAAAAGCCAGGCAGGCATCGTTTGACAGGGAACAAATTAGGAGATTTTTTGGTGGACGGAGGAGGAGTAATAACAGTCATGGTAAGAATCTTTCTACAGGGGGGGAAGAGGGTGACGGGCGAAGAAGAGACGCAGCCAGATTCCTGGCAAGGCTCTGTCAAAGGGGGAGGTTAAAACGGCGCTCAAAAGACGTTGGATTCGGCATCCGATTCTGCCAACTAGCGTTTTGATTTTGTATCTTGGCTGTACCCAAATTTCTCTTCTGTTCGATCGCAGCATGTGCTTGATCAGTGTCGAACAAAGTTAAAAATTAGAAGTAGTGAAGAAAAAAAAAAAAAAAAAAAAAAAAAAAAAAAAAAAAAAAAAAGAGGGAAAATTAAAACAAGAGCAAAAACCCTTGGTATAGGGTTTTTTGCATGAAAAAGTGAATCCGACACCTCTGGGATTCGAACCCAGGCGGGCGAACCCACAGGCTCAACTAGTCCGGGACCCGATCCGGCCAAGAGCCGGACCGAGGCAGAATAGCAGGCCTGCGCCTTAACCGCTCGGCCAAAGTGTCCGTGTGCTGGTATCAGCTCGCTTATCTGTGCTTTTTCATGGGTCTGGCTGCCACCGGTGTGCTCTACCTGCAACTCCTCCTCTCTTCTGGTCCATCTTGAGAGCGTGTACCTTGATCCTATACTTGACGAGAAGATGGACGTACCGCCATATAGCAGTGTCGGATCTTATTTTCTACTAGGAGACTCCCGCTGTGGCGAAACAGTCGGCGGTTCCACGACGATCTAGATCCCACGGATGAGGTCACGGGTCGCCCTCGAGTCATGATGATCGAATCACGGCGCCCGGCGTGGAGCGGCGGCTTTTATCGAATTTCGATCGAGTAACAGCAAGCTGCCCCGCTCTCCGCTGCAGCGGCGGCGTTGGCGGCGACTTTATCCTCACGTCCGCTCCAGCGTCGGAGGCGCCCGACGCGATGGCCGCGACAGTGTCTCCAGGTTTGTCGTCCAGGTTCCTGTTCGACTCGCAGAGTCGTTGATGTCAAGGCAGCAGGTCCATGGACGCCATCCGGCTTTCTCGCGCCTTGTCCCGGATGGCCGCCAGACAGAGCTGCAACGCCAGCAGACAGCGGCCACCGAACATGCCAGAAACGGAAAAAGTGATGGTATTCCCGTCGGGCCCGCACACGACTGGCCAGATGCACGGGGGCCCGGACGGGCTGACGGTCTGAGCCTTGTCTCCAGACGGAGACAGACAGCCACCGTGTTTCTCGCCTCGCCGGCGTGCCCGTGGAACAGGGTGGACCGCGAGGCCATGGCCACGCCGGCGGCGCTGTGCGACTCATCTCCCCTTTCTCTCGAGAGGCCTCGCTCTCCCTGTCCAGCACCGTCTTGCGGGTCACAGGGCCTTTCGAGTCTCTTCCCGGATGGATCCCACAGCCGTCTCGCGATCCCCAGATTACTCGGGTTTCTTTTCCCTGCGCCGTGGTCTCACGCCGTGGTTGATTTCCGTGTTGATATGGCCTCGCCCCTTTACTCTACCAGGCTTATCGGCGAGTCTCCCCAACCGCACGATAAGCCCCGCCGGGCGTCGTGAGATCGTCTCACGCGCTGTTTTTCGTTCAGTCTCTCTCCTTGCCTTACCTTTTCTCTTTCCTTGTCTTTTCTGTCTTGTTTCCTGTTCTTGTCTGTGCTATATAGAACACCCGGCCCGGTGGTGGCTCTGCGGCCCGGACAGCTCGAGCTGAGGCCGCCTAGCAAGACATCGCTGGTACAGGGACAGCCGTCATGGATACAGTGACCAGCAGTGCTGACTCGGTCGTCGTGGCCTCGTCCCGCGCCGTCATCTCAGGCCGCTTGACGCCCGCCACCCTGGTCATCTCCCAGGCCTCCGGCAAGGTCACCGCCGTCTTTGACTCCGTCCTGCCGGCCTCGCACTTCCCCCAGGGCACGCCGTACACGGACTACTCGCCCCATGTCCTGCTCCCCGGTCTGGTCGACGCCCATGTCCACCTGAACGAGCCCGGCCGCACGGAATGGGAGGGCTTCTACACGGGCACCCAGGCCGCCGCCTTTGGCGGAGTCACCACCGTGGTTGACATGCCCCTGAACTCCCTCCCGCCGACGACAACCGTCGCAGGGCTCAGGGAGAAGGTGAAGTCGGCCCAGGGCCAGTGCTGGGTGGATGTGGGCTTCTACGGTGGTCTGGTCCCGGGCAACACTCACGAGCTCAAAGGCCTCGTGCGGGAGGGCGTTCGAGGGTTCAAGGGGTTTTTGATCGACAGCGGAGTAGGTTGTGTGGGATGCTAGTTTGCATTCGACCACAGTGCTTACGTGCGTTTTCGTAGGTTGAGGAGTTCCCGGCCGTCGCCGCGTCGGATATCAAAAAGGCCATGGAAGAGCTGGCCGACGAGCCCACCACCCTCATGTTCCATGCGGAGATGATCCCGCCCATCACGGCCTCCGTCGGCGACGATGTCCAGACGTCCGAACCGCCCGCGGCCCCGGAGGGCCCCCTGCAGGCCTACTCCACGTTCCTGGCCTCCCGGCCGTCGGCCTTCGAGACGTACGCCATCGCGGAGATCCTCTCCCTGGCCCATCTGGCGCCCAAGCTCCCCCTGCACATCGTCCACCTCTCCGCGATGGAGGCCATCCCGCTGCTGCGCAAGGCCCGCGCGGACGGCGCGCGCATCACCGCCGAGACCTGCTTCCACTACCTGTCCCTGGCCGCTGAGGAGATCCAGGACGGCGACACCCGTCACAAGTGCTGCCCGCCCATCCGCTCCAAGGCAAACCAGGATGCGCTGTGGGCCGAGCTGGACCGCCACGCCACGGACGGCGTCATCAAGACCGTGGTGTCCGACCACTCGCCCTGCACGCCGGAGCTCAAGCTGCTCCCCCCCCACATCCCGGGTCGCCGCTCGCCGGCCGGCTCTTCGGCCAGCTCGGCGACAGGAACCCCGTCGGCCCGCAGCAGCGTGTCGGACCTGTCAACCGCCGGATCGGAGTGCGAAAAGAAGCACGACGGGAACTTCTTCTCCGCCTGGGGCGGGATCTCCTCCGTCGGCCTCGGCCTGCCGATCCTCTGGACCGAGCTGAGCCGGAGGAGGAACCTGACGTCTGCTGAACCTAGTGGAGAGGCCATAGGGCGCGCCCTCCAGGACATCGTCCAGTGGTGCTGCGCCAACACGGCCGCGCAGGTCGGGCTGGAGAAGCAGAAGGGCGACCTGGCCGTCGGATTCGACGCGGACATCTGCGTGTTCGACGACACGGCCGAGTGGGTGGTCGAGCCGAGCACGATGCTCTTCCGGAACAAGTGCTCTCCGTACCAGGGCCGGACGCTGAAAGGCATGGTGCGCGAGACGTGGCTGCGGGGGCAGAAGGTCTTCGCCAGAGGTGAAGGGTTCGGTGAGCGTAAGCCTGTAGGACGGCTGCTGCTGGAGAAGAGGACTTGAGAGATTATATACAAGGTTTGGTACCCACTAACACTATATAGGTAGACCGTTGGTCTACCTTCTTTTTTTTTTTCTCTCTCTCTTTATTTCTGGTTTCTTTCTGCATTTCGAGCGTTTGAAGCGTTCTGTTTCTCGTTTTTGGCAAGCGGACATGAGCGATTTATTCCCTTTCTTGCATTTAATCTATTTATTTATTCGTATTTATCTCCTTATCGTCTTGGTTCTATTCTCGGGCATTTATCCATCTACACTCGCATTGCAGGCGCCAGTTAGTTGAGCGTTGAGCGTTTGAGCGTTCTAGTTCATCTGCATTTCTTTTTCGTCATCTCATTGCCGAGCGTTCACGTTGCATTGCATGTGCCGGAGTCTAGATAGGATAGCGATATAACGAATGAAGAGATGCATTGGTCTATGACTTTCTTGATCTTTGACAGCCGTGTGTTTGACTCCGCGTTTCAGGCAGGTTCGTGGCAGAGTAGACCAGGTATGAATCGAAGTCGTCGACGCGACGTCGTTTTCATAGTCTATTGCATATAAAATACAGGGGTATAAGTACAGAGTACATACATTAGGTATATATAGCTCATAAGTAACAGAATCAATCCTCATTTCCATTCCCGGGAAACACGCTCACTTATCCTTCTCATCTTTTTCTCTTTCTTTTTCTTTTCCCTTTTCTTCTTCCCTCTTCCTCTCCTCCCGATCCCACCTCTCCCTCACCCTCCTCCGCACACCACCATTGACGCCCCGCCCCCAGATCTCCTCCTTCTCCGTGATCCTCGTCTCCTTCTCCCCACCACCGTCTCTACCTCTACTCCCATCATCACGAGGATCAGGATCGGGAACCGGCCCAATCACCACCTTCCTCTCCTTGATCTTCCTCTCCCTCGCCCGCGCCTCCCTCACCTTGCGCAGGTACGCCGCGTACACGACCACCTCCGCGACGCCGACCAGCAGCGCCGCGAACAGCGAGAGGAGCACGCGGACGGGCTCGGATGCCGCTCCGACACCTGTAGACGCCCTTCCTGTCGAGACAGATGATGATGAAGAGGAGGAAAAAGTGAGAAACGCCGGCGTCTGAAAGTTCGTCAGCGCCCAGTACGCGCTGAACCCGGTCAGCAGGACGGAGAGGAAGATGTTGACCACGAGGGTAGGCGTCAGGGGGTCGTTATCTCCATCTCCCTCTTCACCCTCACCCGTGCTGTTTCTCGGGTCGTGTAACGCGGCCAGGGTCGGCGTCGAGGAGGCGAAGATGGGCGATGGGCCCGGGACAGACGTGGGTCGTGGAGGAGAGAGGAGCCGGTTGTACGCGTCCGCCTCGGCGGCGGCCTGCAGGCGGGCTTTGAGGGCGAGGTATTCTGGGCTCTGCACGAAAACACATCTTAGATATTGATTTTCTTTTGAGAGTATCTGGAGTAATCTCCGGAAGTAGCTACATAGAATAGAATAATAGGATTGCATAGGGAAGAGATGGAAGGACTGTACGTACCGGCTGCGGCTTGGGCGGCGGCGGAGGGACGTAGACCTTGGTCCCGCGGAGGAGGGTGTTGAGGGTGTATGTCTGCGCGGCGGCGTCGTCGTCCACGTCTTCTTCGTCGTTCTCGTTCTCGTTCTCGTTCTCGTTCCGGTTGGTGTCCTTTTCGTGCTTGTCCCCATGTTCATGTCCATGCTCATGCACATGCTCATTTTCACCCTCATCCTTGTCAGATCCAGACCGGGAACGTGATCCCTCCACCCCCTCTGAATCTCCATGTCCATCTTCATCTTTCACTTCATTCTGATCCTGATTCGCACTCTCATCCTTCCCATCCTTCTCATCCTCCTCAGTCGATCCGAGATCCTCCTTCCCACCAGACTGTATCCCTCGTGTCCCCTGCTGTTCTTCTGATCCCAATCTCAATTCCGATCCCGATTCCTGCTTCTGTTCCTGTTCCTGTTCCCGTTCCCGTTTCCTCTTCTCTTGTTCCCGTTTCACTCTCTTCTCCCGAAAATACCGCCCCAACCGAATCAGCTGCTCATGCGAGATGGGTGCGCCGAGCTCCGGTGCGTCGGGAAGGTCGAGGGCCTCGCGGCGCGAGGGGGGGAGGGTCTCGAGCGCGGCGAGGATGGTGGGGGTTGTGACGAGGAGGACCATGCTGTCTTTCTTCTTTCTAGGTCTAATCTAATCTAATCTCTGTCTTGATCTTGACCTTATTGGAGATTGTATTATCTCCGGCGGGTTGTCTGGTATAGGGAGGTAGGTAGGAGCGGTGACAATTATGGATTGATGCGATGGGGATGCGATGCGCCTGTGGCTATTTTATCTCGAATAAAATAAGAGCATCACATCCATGGTGAGGAAGAAAAAAAGAAGAAGAAGAAAAGAAAAAAGAAAAAGAATGGGGAGAAAAATCAAGGAATTGAATGTCCAAGAAAGGACATGCAAGCTGTAGCTTGTGTCGGTAGATGTCCGTAGGTACGTCATGCCAGAGGTATCCATCGGCGACAGCAGCTCCGCCGCCCGCGGTCCCGCACCGAGTGTCCGCAGAGAACTACTCCAGCTAGCTGTACGGGTGCGATATAACCACTGCATAACCTGACAATTAATTCCCCCCACCACACCCCTCCGTGGTCCCTAATGACGTCCGCATAATTCAAGCATCCTCGTCCGTCACCGCAAAAAAAGAGAAGAAGGCCATGACGGACACCAAATCCTCGGGGTGAGTTAGTTGAACAGAAAGAACAAGAACAGTTTTCCCTTCTCATTCCCCTCCTCACCCCGCAATAATAAAAACAAGCCTGGATGACCACACGCACACGAACCCCCTGCCCCCATCCTCACTCCCTGACGACCTACCTTAGTACCTAAACTGACCTCAAGAATGCCCACAGCGCCAAAGCGCCCACCCAACCGCAGACCAACCCGCGCGGCATCCCCGTCGCGCCCTTCGTCGACAACGTGACCGACTACGTCTCGTCCCGCGCCGACGTCGAGCCCACGCTGCGCTCCTTCCAGGAGATGATCTCCAAGTACCAGTTCATGGAGGTGAACACGCAGCGGCGCGCCCAGGGCTTACGGGAGAAGATCCCCGACATCCGCAAGACGCTGGACATGGTGCGCTTCCTGAAGAAGCGGCGTGAAGCGGGCGCCACGGAGCCGATCCAGACGCACTTCGAGCTCAACGATACCCTGTACGCGCGGGCGACGGTCGACCCGGCCGACACGGACGAGGTGTACCTGTGGCTGGGCGCGAACGTGATGCTGGCGTACCCGATCGACGAGGCGGAGAAGATGCTCGAGGAGAAGCTCAGGGCCGCGGAGACGAGCCTGGGCAACTGCGAGGAGGATATGGAGTTTTTGAGGGAGCAGATCACGGTTCGTTCTTCGTCCAACGGCTTATGTGGATGTTCTTCCGGGCTAACGTGCTCCAGACACTCGAAGTCGCTACCGCCCGCGTGTACAACTGGGACGTCGTGCAGAGGCGCAAAGAGAGGGCCGAGGGCAAGGAGGAGGAAGAGAAGGGCCGCCCCGACGGCTGAGTTGGACGGGATTGAAAACGAACTTTTTGACTTCCCCCATTGCATTATATTATATTACTATGATTTTCCAGAGGAATGAATGCAGCGATCTGTGATGACGCATCTTGATGCCCTGTACCTGTACGCGAGCGCAGCTTTCTTAAAAAGAAAACATCTCTTCCATTCTGACTCGAATGTCGGGGTCCGCTGGTTCTGTTGGAACTCATCCCTGACCTGACGTGCATACATACATTAACAACACCGAACGGAGGAAAGATGAGAGACATCATCACACCCTGCCAGTTCTAATTCAAATTGCCCTATACCGACCTACGTACTCCATGGACCGAAAAAAAAAATTTAAATTATATCATGGATTGGTATATAGGTTCCCGTCTCCATCGACAGTCAAGCAAGCGTGCCGCAACACGTTATATCAGCTTCCACCGTTAAAATGGCAGATTCATCAACGTCATTACTATCATTACGACGGCGAGGGAATGATGAAACGATATTATGACAAGCTCGGCTCGTCCGCTTTCCCACGTTGTAGATGCAAGAGCGCTGGACCGAAACAAGAAACCCACAATACTGATAGACGTAACGCCGGAAGAACATCAGACTCGTCACGTCCAAACAGAGCAGGATGTGGAGAGCGTAACGTTCTTGAAAACCATCAAAACCATTCGAAGACGCAAAGGAGTTGGATAATGGTTTAAAAAGGAGATGATATGCCTCCGCTTTCGTTTCATACTCGTGTCTCCCGAACAGTGTCACGGCTCCCGACTACGGTCGCTTCGGTGTCATGTAGCCCTGCCGACAGATCGGCTTCGGCTTCCTCCCTCTCGCGTACCCTCTTGGAGATATCGATGTCGGTCTCGTCACCGACAAAGGTCCATGTCTCTTCAATGTCTGCCAGGTCGTCCTCGACAGGCTGCTCCACAGTCGGTTCCTTGCTCTCAGCCGGCGTAAACGGCGTAGATGAGACCATGGAACGCTGACGGGCCAGCGTCTTGGCGTATTCGAGGTCGCGGTAGATGGCCTGGATGGCGTTTGCGACACCGTTTTCCTGAAATAAGTCAGCATACATTCATCAACCAACGACGGCGGTCGACATACACTACGGATCTGTTCACCCAACGCCCTCGCCTTGACAATCATCCGCTCGCTATGCGTCGCCTCCCACAATGCTCTCGAGAAGACGCTGACGTTCAGCTTCTTCATGCAGATCCCAACTCCCAGGTCCTCGACCCGCGACCCGAAGAAGAACTGGTCGCCGAAGAATGGCTTGATGATCGTTGGCACACCCATCCGCAGACTAGCGCCGGTAGTTCCGGCCCCTCCGTGGTGCGCAACGGCATCCATCTGTGAAAAGAGCCAGTCGTGCGGCGCGGACTGGATCTGTAGAATATCAGGCGGCAGAGGGATCTCCGGTCGAGCGCTGGCTGGATCCCCAAGCCGGTCCGACCAGCCCTTGGACAGAATGCAGCGGACGTCCGCCTTGAGGACCGACTCCACCACAGTCTTCGTCAGAGCGGCCGGGTCCGAGACGACAATCGACCCGAACCCGATGTACACCAACTTCTTGCCATCGGCGCGCGCACGCTGGATAAAATCCGTCAGTTCCTGCGGCGGCGTCCAGTCTTTACCCTCGTCCAGGAACCAGTATCCCGTCACGCGAATCCAGTCAGGGTAGTCAAGCGGCGGGGGAACCACCGACGGGGAGAAGTTGTACAGAAATGGGACCTTGTTGGGCTGCATCTTGTCCAGGTTCGTGCTACGCAGGCCCAGTTCATTCTTTCGCCAGCGATTCACCTGCCCCGCAATCGCCTTCCAGAAGACATTGTCGAACATGACGTAGGTGATGTAGTTGTATGCGCCGCCCATCTTGTGTTCAGGAACCGCGAAAGCGTGCGGATACGCTCGAGTCCGCGACCAGGGCATCGTAAACGCCCGGAAATAGGGGATCCTCAGCGCCTCGGCGATATGAATGCCGGCCATCGCGCTGGGGGACTCTATGAGAAGATCGCTGTCCTGGCAAGCCGCCCACGCTGAGGACAGAAGGTCGTCAATCCAACCACGGAATTTGAGGGATGCCTCCTTCAAAAATGAATACGTAAACATCCCGTTTTCCACGCAAATCCGCATCAGCTCAGCCGGATCTCCCTCGACTGGAGCGAAGTCGATGCCGTGCTTTCTCACCCAGGGTTCAAATTCCCTATGGGTTGCAATCTTGGGCCTGTGCCCTTCCGCAAGGAGGCCTTTGCACAGTGCAATGTACGGCTGGACGTCACCACGTGAGCCAATTGTCAGGCAGGTTATTCTTAACGATTCTGCGGGCTTGAAATTGATAATCGAAGCGCGCGGGTCGTCGAAGATGGGGTGCACCTCCGGTGATTCTTGGTTTGACAACGTCCGCAAGTCTCGGTCGTTGACATCGAGGCCGTCCTCCAGTCTCGCTTCTTGAAGCATCTGGTGCTCTGCCTTTGCGGCCTCTGCTTCTTCCTTGTCTTGCTGAGCAAGAAGGCCGGATTCGGCCAGAAACTTGACAGATTCCAGGCTCTGAAGTAGTGTGACAGCACAATCATCTCGGACGTCGGACGCATTGAACTCGAAGAAGAGCTCCTCGTGGCCGCGAATGATGATCACGAGCCCATGATAACCAAACCGGAACCCTTTCTCCTTCTCCACATTTTCGATGTCCTTTAGCGGAAGGATCATCTTCGTCCGGGTTCCCGGTAGCAGACTTCGAAAACAGAACTTTCTGTTGCCGATGTAGATCTTGCCGTACAGCGGAAGCACCCGGTGCAGATATCCAAAGTAGGTGGCCTGCAGCTTCTCAGTAGGCGGAAGTGCAAAATGGGCACGGAAGCGGTCTCCATGCCCACAGCCACGTTCCTCGTCCTCCGGGTCAACAATCCGATCTTCTGGGAGGATGCCCTCCGCTTCCCCATAGTGTCTCCTGCCGCCAGCCCACATCCCGGATACCTTTTCTAGGTACCCCATCGACTCGCTTGCCAGCAGACTACTCATCCGCTTCGACCTATTCTTGAGGTACTCTGCCAGTCCTGCAGCTCGCTGAAGAGGATACGCTCCAGCCCTGACGATCTCCTGCAGGGTGGGCGCTGAAACGGAATAGGCTCTTGCATGGCTGGTCGCCTCGTTCTCAGAGTCGCTCACCGCTTCCTCTGCTCCCTGCTCTCTCTTCTCGTCGGCAGGAAGCCCCGAAGGCCGGTCGACGGGGGCCTTGACCTGCGCTGATGGCGAACGAGCCGTGTCATTAGACTGTCGACGAGCAGTCTCGTCCGCATCAGATGGTGATCTCCGTAATCTCTGAATGGTGGGAGACCGGAAAACATCACTCCGATTTAGAATCTGACTGGCGGACTCCGCGGTATCGGTCGTTGACTGGACAATGGCAGAGGACTCGGTGGCCTGTTCCAGCGAATGCACGTACGAATCGGATGAGCTCTGCTGCTTTCCCCGTGGCGATCTGTCAAATAGACCCTGGCGAAAGCTCAGTCGACTCGTGCTTTTGCTTCTCCCCCTCCCAACAAAGCCCGTTTGGCCATACTCCTGGGGTATTTCGTTCCCGCTCGTTCGAGGGCGTCTATCGCTTTCCGGGCTACCAAACGGAATCAGAGTCGACTTGACAGATTCGTGCAGACGAGGGCTAGACAGCGCAGATGTGCTTCTAGGTCGATTTCCTTGCACCGGCCGTTCCGGGCTCTGGGTCTGATCGCGAAGACCCTCCGGGTCACCCTCACAGGAGATCGCGGGAACATCTGGAGAAGTACGTTGCGTCGGAATATCGTTGATTAGAGCCTTCAATGTATCATAGGCGTCCTTGCCGAAACTGAAGAAGGAAAAGAAGTACTGGAATCTCACATCAGCGCCGGCCATGTAATCTCTCAGGGGCAAAGATACCTCATCAATCGCATAAGTCTCACCGCTCTCCACAACCCTAATCTTAAATGTCTCTGCAAATTCAATCATGGGACTTTCCTCTATGTCTATGACGTTCTCGATTGGCAACGAAATCTTGACACTATCCCCCTCGTTGTGGGACCTAAAGATGACCTTCTGCAGGGTCTTGACCCATTCCCTTGCGCTGGTGGCACTATCCGCCCTGAAGTGGTAGGTTCGGTTATCTGTAGTAACGGTAAAGTCTCTGACATCTCTCCCTTTATCCCTCGGCTCGGCGAGCTGTGCGGAGATCCCGTATCGGAGGTCGACATGGCCGCTCGGGAAGTAGAGGTTCGACGGGTCAGCATAGTATGACAAGACGTCTTCCTTCAGCGAGCACCAGTACCGGGTGTACTTGAGGCTCTGGCGGCCACGCTTGGATAGATACCCGGATTTGATAGACGCGTTGGACTTCTTCGGCAGATAGGCATAGAAACATATATGCCCTTCGGTGATATACATGTAACCCTGCAGTAAGACGCTCTGGAGCAGCCAGCAGGCGTACTCAGCAATGACCTTTTCAGGTTTCTCGAAGCCAAATATCTCCTTGAGTCTGGTCGAGAGGAGATTGGTCTTCATCGATTGGGACTGAGTACGCGTTCTCCTATGGTTGCTCTCCCCAGGCGATCTGGCCCTCTCGGTTGAAGGAGAGGACGATGCGGTGTCAAAACGAGTCTGTGCCTCGATCATCCGGGTGAGCACCGGGGCTTCCCGAGGTGTCATACTCCGCGACAACCTCGGAGGTGATGTGCCAGACGGTTCATCGTGCTGAACGGGATCTGTCACATCGTCATTCACCTCCGTCGATTCCTTCTCCTTAGAGTGTCTGAGCTGGAGCTTCGGGAACGACCGCAGCAGCCTGGAATCTGAGATCTTCCTCCGGTGTCCACGGCCTCTCTCCTCTGAAGGAATCGCCAGCGGTGATTTTGCCCGACGCTGCGCAGCTTCTGCGCTCCGCTCGGCGTCACCGGCGCCGTCGTTCCCACCGGCGGGGGGCCGCGACGTAGGCCTTCGAGACGATCCCTCCTCTGCACGTCCTTCCCCTTCCCCGTCACTGTCACTCGAATCGTCGAACCGCGCGTGGAAATCGGATTTGGACCCGGCGGCAGCGATCAAAGAGAAGATGGACTGGTGCATGTACTGGATGTGGCGGTCTCGCCAGCCGCCGGTCTTGGGAGGAGCGGTGACGTCGTCCTGTGCGTCGTCGCCGTCCCTGAAGCGGTCTGGCACGTTGCTCGAGGGCATCCGGTGGAGAGATTTGGACATGATGCTGAGCCTACGGCCGACCCGCTCCTTCACGACGTCGTCGAGGTGCGGCATCCTGGGCGGAAAGGAGCTGGTGGGAAGGGAAGAGAAATACTAATATTTGTACGGCGCAGCCTGGACTTTGGAGCAGGCCTGATAATCTGGAAGGGGGGCCTGGACAAGGGACCCCGTGAAGGCGGGTGTGTGACCAACGTCAAAAGGGACAAAGGGGCGATACGCGGACGGCGTGCGGGACGTCGAACTATCACCTGCAGACACGAATCAAGCTCTGCAGAGGTTAGATGAGCCAGTCACGGGCCTCCGTACAGCTCTTAAGCCGCGGAGCATCGAGCGGACAGGGAAGGCGATGCTCACCGGGACCTTGCAGGATGGACTGTAGCTGTAGATAGAGCAGTGAAGGGGGGCCATCGATTCGGGGCGAACCATCACCCCTCAGCCATCATGACGGGCAGCTCGAACATGGCCCGCGGGCTTCAGACAGAACGAGACAGGATGCGAGGAAGAGAGCGTCGGAGAGTCTGGCGGACGTCGTGTCGGGCGGCCAGAGGAAGGTTGGGCCTGCCATCACGCGCGTGACCGTACCGTATCGCCCGTACGCTGACCGCCTGCATGCTGCGGTGCCCGGCGAATGGCCGCGCGTGCATGTGCTTGTGGATGGCAAACCCGCCAATGGGATGCTCTGTCCGGCAGCCTCCGTGGTCGCTTACCTCAGCCGGGATGCATAATGTGGCTGCACCGCCGTCTGTACGTATGTACGGTACATACAGACTGTACGACGGTACCACACCGACATGGAGCTGGCTGGCCGTGCATCTCCACCGGTGTCGGGGTGCGAGCATCTCCGTGTGGCAGTGTGTGCTCTATGGAGGGCACTGCGCCACGATGGGACCTCCCGCCAGTCCATGATGAGAGCTATCTTCATAGAGCCTCCAAGGACGGCCTCCACCCGGGACTCCATCGCCAGGGCTTAGTGTCATCTGCGGTCCCGCTGACGTCGGCCCCACGGCCTGCCTCCTCGACTCAACCTGGTCCAGGCAACAGAGTCCATGTCGAAGTGAGCATCTCTTTGTGACAAACAAACCCGACATTATTAGACTGCCGATACACTTAAATACATGATTGGGCGAGCTCCTGGACCCGAATACGCCGGCAGAGAAGCGCCATGCTGCGGCAGCAGGGACTGTAAATCATGGTTCATCTTTTCCAAAGACCCCACGCTCTCTCCCTGGCCGGTATTGACCTCCAGATGAAGATAAGAACAGGAAAGCAGTAGCAACGTAGACAAAGAGCAAGAACGGAGAGTGTAGGCGTCAATAGTCATAGAGGACATATGCTAAATCTTTGGAACGGCCCAAGTACCTCACATGATACACAGCACAAGGAAACCTAATGGGATGCAGCCTCAGAGCTCCGCCTTGCCCAAACGGTTCCAAGGCATCTCCCGGTCCCGCCCGCGCTCCTCCAGCCAGGTCCGGACTATCAGTCCCGCCACGTTCTTGCCCATCAGCGAGCTCGTCTCCATCGTGGAGATGAAGCTCTCGATCCCGCTGGTATACCAGATGTTGGGTCCCAGGCTGATCTCTTCAAAGGTCCCCCGCGGATACAGGTACGGGTACGAGTGCCACGTCTTCTCGTGGAACCAGCTGACGTCCTTGCGGTCCAGGTCGCCGATCGTCAGGTTGCCCTCTCCCTTTGGCTTGTCGATGCCGAGAATGTCAGCAACAAAGTTGGCTGTCAGCCGCTCGGGGGAGAAGATCTTGTAGACATAGTGCTTCTCTGCGGCCACACCATCCCCGGATTCGACTGGTGGCTTCACCTGGCGAAGCGTGCTGATGCTCCAGAAGCCTGCTGGGCCAACCCCTGCTGGATGGGACCCCAGATCCACCCCGCGAGGCAGGGTCGTCAGGATGGTCTCCGGGGCAGCTGCCCCTTCCAGATTGAAGTACTGTGGCGAGATACGGTGAGGGGACGAAAAGAGAGTCACATGGAGGGTCACATAGGGGATCTTGTCAGGAGCATGGTCAAGGGGCGGCGAGATCTCGATACCAGAATACTGCAGGGGACCGGCGATCACGACCTCGTCAAACAAGGACTGCTCCGTTTCGGAAGCACTCAGGCGGGAAGAGACAGTAAATCTCCCATCTTCGTTCCGCCGAACCGAGATCACAGAGGTGTTGAGCCTGACATCCGCGCCGGAGGATCTCAACATCCCGTCAAAGATCTGCCAATTCCCACCCTCGATGGCCATGGCACCATCGGTGGCCATGCAGACCATTGTCTCCAGGCCGTGGATCAACGGCAGGTTCTGCCCATAGTTCACACGCGTGCTTGCCTGGATAATCTCTCGGGAGAAATCAGGCGAGATGTTGTTCTTGCTGAGGAACTCCGCTCCGGGGGAGGAAGTGGCCTCCAACAGGCCGGTGTCATAGGCAGCAGACGTCAGCGACTTGAAAGGGAAGAGGGGCGATTCGTAGAGTTGGAGAAACTTCTTGACGGTATTCTTCATCAGGTTGTGGGTCCGGACGGGGGCCCATCCATACTTCCAGAGCAGCTTTGCTATGTTCCACCAATCTGAAGAGCCGCTCAGCTTGAACACGAAGCGTTCCCCGTCCCAGATGCCCAGGCTATCTTCAGACTCATTTGGGCGATCCTGGGTAGCGCTGTTGACATTGAGACCGAACTCCTTGGCAGCCTCCACGAGATTCCGATTCACCTCGACAAAGATGGAAGCGCCCAGCTCGACTGGGTAAGTGGGATCGTCAAATACATTGACCGTCGTGGAGCGTCCGCCGACATAGGATGCGCGTTCGAAGACGGTGATATTCACGGGGATGTCGGAGAGGTCGGCGAATTTGCGCAGATAGTAGGCACTGGACGAACCTCCAGAACCAGCACCTGAAAGGAGATCAGCTCCGGACGCAGTCTTTATGTCGCTCAGGCAAGAGCCTTACCGATCACTGCCACCCGTTTGGGCGCGGCGGTGACAGGAGCCACGCCCAGCGGACTCTGATCATCCGCTCCAGCAAGCGAAATGTACGATATCACAAGGGAAAATATAACGAGTCTCTGGAGGAAGTCCCAGAGGGGACGATTCCTCGAAAACAGGTCCATGGACGGCAGCCGTGCTGACGGCAGGCGATGCTATATATAGGACGAATATCTGCCTATCGATATATGCAGGGGAAGGGCGTACTGTTTGTAGAGCCAGCTACTTATTACAATGCGGATGCTGAAACAAGTTTAATTGGCACTGAAAACCAAGAAATCAACGAAACAGACAAAAAGACAGATGTAACGACGGCATCAAGAGCCCGGCATGAGGGAAGAAAACGTGGACATCACCGAGAGCTGCCTGGCCTGGCGTTTGCTGTACGACGGAGGTATGCGTCGTCGTATCCGTACCGTATGGCATGCACGGGCCCTAAGCCACGGCGGGTCTAGCCCCCGCGGGTATCGCTTATCGGACCTCAATATTTTATTTTTCTATCTGGAAGCCGATGCGCTCGACCAGCCGGCGCCTTATCATTATTTTCTTCGCTTTTGAACAAATCGAGTCCTGCATCTCGTAGACGCAGACTCAGACACGGACTCCTGGCCGGCGCTGGAAATTTTGAATCGCGCACAACAATGGATCCCTACGATAGCGACTCCTCCCTCGACGATGCGGGGGACTACACCGAGACGGGAGTCCTGCTGGGATTCGCTTCGACCGAGGCCACAGACGACACGATCAGCCATCTGGGAGGATGGCCGGTATTTTTTTACCCAATATATTATCCTTTTTTTTCTTGACTAACAGATCTCACCAGACATGGCTGGACGAGACTTCCCCGCCTGACGGCAGCTTCGCCAACTGCAAGGTCTGCAACAAGCCGATGCTGCTGCTCCTCCAGCTGAATGGCAACCTACCCGAGCACTTCCCGGACGACGAGAGATGGTTATACATATTTGGATGTCCAAGAAAAGCCTGCAGCCGAAAAACAGGGAGCATCCGAGCGCTGCGTGGGGTTAGGAAGCTGAAGCCTTCATCGCAAAAATCCGAGAAGCAGGAAGAAAAGAAATCAGCACCGCAACAGCAACAACAGCCACCACAAGCTCCCAAGCAGGACCTGGGCGCAGCCCTCTTCGGCGCAGCCCCTTCGAGCAACAGTCTATCATCGAATCCGAACCCCTTCTCCACCTCAAATTCGTCCGCCTCGCTACAAGCGAACCCGTTCGCGCCGCTCCCAAAACCTTCCTCACAACCACAACCATCATCCTCCGCGACGACAAAAGACCTCCCTGAGACCTTCGCTGAAAAGGCCCGTATCTCCTCCCCTGATCCTCCAGAACCGGCTCCAACGCCAGCACGTACCCCCGTCGTCGCCGCCGGCCCACCCCGTCCCTGGCCCCCCCAATCCGCCTTCCCAGAGCCCTACCCGCAGTACTACCTCGACGCCGAATACGAGACGCTCTCGCGGCCCGCGACGCCCAGCATCCCCGCCAACCTGACAGTGCAGGACATCGAGGAGGAGGACATCAAGTCCGCCTCCGCCGCGGCCGCCGCGGCGGCAGACTCCAACGACACGTTCGAGTCCACGCTGGACAAGGACTTCCTGCGCTTCTCGACGCGCCTGTCGCACAACCCGGAGCAGGTCCTGCGGTACGAGTTCCGCGGCCACCCCCTGCTGTACTCGCACACGGACGAGGTCGGGAAACTGTTCCCCCGGAAGAGCAGCCCGCAGCAGGGTGGCAGCGTCAGTACCAGCAGCAGCGGGAACACCGCGCGGATCCCGCGCTGCGAGTACTGCGGGCGCGAGCGCGTCTTCGAGCTGCAGCTCGTGCCGCACGCTATCAGCGTGCTGGAGGAAGGGCGCGAGGGCATCGGGCTGGGCCCCAAGGACGACGCGGGCATGGAGTGGGGCACGGTCATCCTGGGCGTGTGCGCGGGCGACTGCGGGCCGGAGCAGGTGGGCGTGACGGGATGGCGGGAGGAGTGGGTTGGCGTGCAGTGGGAGGAGAGGAAGTAAAAAATGAAGTGAAATATGATGAACGCTGGTTCCTCTTTTTTTTTAAAAAAAAAAGTTATAAAATAGAAAAAAGAAGAACGGGAGGTGTTCATGTATCTTATACCTACCTACATGTCTACGAGGTATCTATCTACCTTTAGATCTAGGTAGCCGTCGAATACCCAAGATATATATCATGGGATACCCCGAAGGAACAACCAGATTGGAAGAACCTCCCCCCCCCCCC
>Ga0207767_1000548_pt1 | contig 20550 bp, 27 predicted proteins | sample HigsolmetaGSP17D_FD_184845 | JGI IMG/M metagenome (GOLD analysis project Ga0207767, IMG submission 184845) | High solid enriched microbial communities from the Joint BioEnergy Institute, USA - SP1-7-D (SPAdes) | ecosystem: Engineered > Bioreactor > SSF (Solid state fermentation) > Aerobic >... | reverse complement strand
AGGCTCTTGCTGTCGCCGCCGACCCAACCGCCCGACGACGCCGGCGCGACGTGCATCACAGCGCGACAGCCCGTCAAATAAGAATCAAGTGCCTGCGGACCTCCCGGGGTTATCGACTTTGCATCTCGAGTGCATCGGAGTCTCCTGGGAGGCGAGGTCTTCTTCCCCTCGAGGCTTGCTACTACCTCTGGAGACCCTGCTCTTAAGGCTTACAACGCATTGATCGCTGGGCTCTTTGTTCGCGGGGGAAGAACCGTGTCCTTTCGCCCCCGTTACACAGTGCGGTGCTCCTGGTGGGCGGGGAATTAATTTTAAGAGGTGCTACTTAGGACTTGCTTCCCCCGCTGGTCGAGGGATCTGTCTATCCTATCGGCTGCCCACGGGGATAGCCAACGCGAATAATAGCATCTGAAGAGTACCAAAGGTAGGTATGAATACATAGAAAGCCATAATATTTTAATTCAGCTCACTGATACTCCCAGTCTGAATAAGCTTTCATCATCCACTGACTGCTGACGGACTGCAGCCGGCCAATCCATACCTACGACGTACGACCTGTTCACGCCCAGAAGCTTGTGACACCAACCTTGGAATTGTCTGCGCAGACGACAGCTGGCCGATGACGATTCTTTGTTCCACTTCAGGGGGGATAATGCCAATATGAGGCAGCAACCGCGCCTGGACCTGGACACCTCCAATGTGGATCTGAGTCGGCGGTACTCTTACCTCCAGACCCCGTTGGAGATGGAGGCACCGAGTGGCAGGCATGGTAGAAACGCGGATCGGATCTCACCACCGCCCGCTGTGCCCCATTCCAACGAGAAACCCGCCACGACGGAGCCGCGGCATTCGAACCTGGCGAGCGAGAAGGAGCTGGAGCTGGAGCACCTGCGCCTGATGCAGATGCAACAGGAGCGAGCGGCCATGCCTTACGGTGGTCCCCCGCCGCTGGAACAGCATCCAGCGCACTTCGCTCCGTACGCAGGTGAGATAAATAATAATCCACAACCCCAGCAGCAGCCCAGATCCCAAACACCACACTCCGCACATCAACCTGTCCCCAATTCTCCCGGGCCGATTCCCGTCAAAATGGACCCGGATGTCCACGAACCGCCTCGACAGAACTATATCGTGCCCATTGAGCCGGACGCAAACCCGCTGCAGACCTCTCGCTCCCCTCGCTCTCCGCCTGCTGCTGCGGTGGGGACGTTCAGGAAACTTGGACCCGGCGGGACGGCGCTTGATGACATCTACGCGAACCACCTCCCGGGCCAGATAACACACCCGAATCAGGAGATAAAAGGAGGAACCTGGAGTCATGGCCTGTGCGACTGCACGGATATTGGGACTTGCTGCCTCGGAATCTGGTGTCCATGCATCCTCTACGGAAAGACGCAGTACCGCCTGGCGATGAAGTCCAGGAGGGACGATCCGACGAATCTGTTGGGATATGAAAAGTGCAATGCGTCGTGCGCGGTCATGGCGCTTTTGTGCGGATGTCAATGTGCGGGATCTCAGTTGAATGATCTCCTCTTAGATGCGTATGCTAACACTGTATTCCAGGGCTGCTCGCTACCATCCAGCACACGCGGACAAGGAAAGTATACGATATCAAGGGCGATATTGCATCCGACTGCGTCCGAGCCACATGCTGCACCTGCTGCACCCTGATCCAGGACGAGCGAGAGATCAAGAAACGAGAAGAAGATTGGAGCAAGGCCGCCAGGGCTGCGGGGGCAACCCTGGCCTCGCCTTATATCCCGCCGGGCCCGATGTCTTATGCATCGCCCCTCAGGTGATCACCTGGGGCTGGGATGATGTTGTCGATGCAGATAACGTCAGCTTCTTACGTCAAGGCCTTCTCTGAGTGGACGGAGCCTGATTTGTCAAGAGGAGCACAGCCCTTCTATTGTTCAAACTGACCATGACCGGAAATATACGGACTATTTTTGCTGACGATCCAGGAATCAGCCATTGCAACATACAGGCCCTCCTACGGCAGTATGTCATCTGCCGGCATACTAATAACTACCGCTACCTACTCTATAACAAGTGAACAGCTCAGCTACCGCTTTCTTTCTTATATACCCCCCTGGCAGATCAGGCTGAAATCACGCTTTCCGAGGAGATTAAGTCATTGACACGAAATATACCCAACGTTTCTGATATCTAGCTGTCTGTTGATTGTCGTACGCTGCTACTGCTTCCATTACGCGCTTATACCCAGAACCTTTTTTTTTTACCCACGATCGAATCTTGAAGATTCAAATATGCTTATGATTTCCCAGGAAGATTAAAACATCACATTCTCGACCTGCCGTTTCTCTTCCCCGCTCAGTTCCCTCTTCTCCCTCTCTCTGTTTGCTTATGAATGGATGTATATATGTGCCACTTTTCTTTCTTTTTGGCTGGCCTTCGGTTCGGTTTATTCTACTGGCTGCATGGCAATTTTCTGTCAATCGTTGGCGTTCGTTTCTCTTATCTCCGACTCCTCTTTCTTACCAATTTATCCACGGCGCAGGGCGTTGGAATCTACAGCACAGTACAGTACAGAACAGTGCATACATCTACAGCTCTGGCAGGGGAGTTCAACTAACTCTGTTTACTGTATATTAACATTCTCATATCAACATCGGATTATATCTACATTGCGTTAGGATCTCGGATAGGTATATATAATGGAATGGAACAAACAAATATACGAAACCGATTCGCTTGCTTCGATGTATCTGTAAGTCATATATCCGTGTCTTGAGAGAGTGTGTGGATTACGCATTAGGTAGGTATATACACTTGTCTTCCCTGACGGATCGATCGATCTGGAAAGTCTGTTTTCAACGTGGTCTGAAGGGTTATTTTGATTAAATGTCTTTCTCCTGATGAATGTATAGTGTGGGCACTGTCACCCGTCTCCCGGATTAGGTTATGTAGGTAGTGAACCTTAGAGTTACTACTACTTAGTCGGTGTACCTAGAGATGCGTCCTGGTCCGTTCCCGGTTCCCGGATCGGACTGACATTTTGCGACAACACAACTGTGGGAAGGAAGCCAGTAGAGCAGTAGGTCTGTTCTCGTTGAATCTGAGGCCTGAACACAACCATGACTGCTGTTTCTGTTTCTGGTTCTGGTTCTGCAGAAATGTTAGTCAGCTTTGAAGGGAATACAATACGGGTCACATACTTCCGTGTATTATTGGCGACTTGAAATGGATTGCATTATTTTGCTCGGGTGGTTTTTTGAGAGGTACTCACTAGCAGTTTTGATAGTCACTGAAGACAAAAAAAACCTTTGAATTGAGCTTGAGAATGCCAGTAGGTGAGGCAGTGTTTTTTCCTTGGATGAGATGGTAGTTGCCTTGAAGTTTTTATTTTCTTAACTTGAAGAATTCACTTCTTCCTCTCACCTGCAAAGACAGGAAAGGAAGGAGCGGATTGCTCTCTGGATCTCATCCATCCATGGCAGTCACTTTCTCTACGACCCTAATCTCTAGAATTCTTCACATACCTTTCTTCCCCTTTGAATCTACCGCTTTTATCTCTTTCTCTCTTCATCCTCCTCCTCCTCCTCCTCGTATTTGACATTTTGTATAAAATACATTATCCGCCCGTGCGCGAATCCCACAGCAGTTTGTACACAGCAGAGCACAGCACAGTACAGTACTTCCTTTTCTAGGATAACATGATACCCGCCACGGCTCTCCTCTCCCTGGCGGTGTGCTCCCTGCCGTTACCGTTGGTACAGAATTTTGCTGCTCCCCTCTACAGCAAGCACTGTCACGTCTCCGTCTCCGACTCCGACTCTGGCTCTGGCTCTGGCTCTGATCACAACCATGACCGCGACCATGGTTCCAGCGGTTCCGAAGGTACCAGGGTGGTCGTCTGGAGGACGGAGGACTTCCAGATCCAGCGCGGGAAGCCGACGCTGCTGAAGTGGGAGTGGGAGTGGGTGTTTGTGCATAATAATACTAATACTAGTACTGCTGCTGCTGCTGGTACTGGTGATGGTCATGATGATGAGGTGTATGTTTCTATTGCGCTGGTATCGGTGCCGCTGTCTCTAGAGGGCGGGATGGGTACGGGGCAGGGGATAGGAGAGGGGAAGGAGGTGGTTGAGGTGCCTATACTTGGTGAGTTTTTTTGCCTTCTCTGCTCTTTGGGCCTGATACATGGTATGGTAATTCGTGGGGGGAAATATAGATGGCTCGAGGTATCCCCAAACGAGAGAATATAACTGGACGCCTCCGGACTCGCTCGATTCGGGGAGTTATATGTTTCGTCTGCGGCCTAGCTTTGGTGGCGAGCCGGACTGGAGTCCCGTCGTGGTGTACGATGCGAACCGGGAGGAGGATCTCGAGGAGCATCGTCATGATCATCGTCCGACTCCTTCAGCCTCGGGGTCTTCAGACGACTCGATGCCGATGGCGATACGTCGTCAAGCGGCGGTTCCGCATTCAGAGATACCGGCTGCCTGTCTAGATGTGCGCGCGACAGTTGCAGCTGCAGAGCGGGTTCCTGGTTTGAGCGCAGAGCCCGAGGCGAGAAGTAGACTTGTCGGTCCGACCACCAAAGAATACTTCTTCTCTCATCCCAGCTTGTCGTCGATACCATCATCATCCTCCACAGCAGCAGTCCCGGTCGTCACGCCGGTTGGGGTTGTGGGAGCTAGTATCGATCGTCCGGAGAGGCGCAATATTTCTGGCTGCATTGCTAGGCATCCTCATATCAGGGCGAGGGCATGCGGGAGGTATGTACCTTGAATGTCACTCCTTAAAGATCCTAGAGCTGACAAGTTCAGTGAAAAAGAACAAGCGAAATAGGAATCAAGCCTGTATTAATATGCTCTATGATAGAACTCCGGTCTTTGCAGAGAAGGGCTCGTCGGTTTGTCTGGCCGAGGAAGCTCCGGGAAAGCTCAGATTTGTAGTGACATGGAAAGCGCTGGACGCAATGATATTGACACACAAATGGTTTACTCCATTGCAGTGGCTCTTTGGTCCTTGGCATATCGAGAGCCACGTTGAGGTTTAGGTTAGTCACACCAAAAGAGTATTACAAAATGCACATTTGCAACTAGGACAGATAGCATAGGCCAGGAAAGAGTTAGGATAGGTAGCATTGGGGCGTTCGATGTACTGTGCTTGTGGGATACCAAGAACTGGCGTGACACTTGGACAACGTGTAAGTAGGCACTGTCACCTTTGCAAAGGAAAATGTATGCTTGTTAGAACTTGCGTAGTGTAGATGTCCCAGATAGCTGATATCTGGCAAGATCTAAGGCAATAGGTCAAGTCAGACACAGAAGGCCGGATATGCAAAATACCCCAATTTCAGTACACCAGCAGCTGTCTCGAATATCATTCTCTAATCAGATGATATACGGCCGTACATTGCCAATGTTCAGTGTTCCCGTGTTCCCTGAGCGTTTGGTACGACAGATGGACAGATATTGCACGTCACCATCAACGAGTAGCACAACCGGACGGAAATGAAACGACACGGATCACAGACCACAAATATGTTGCGCGTAGCGAGAAACGTCAGTCCCGAGGCTGTGGAGGTGAAGTTGGATGCGCTCCGTGGCAGCGTGGAGCGTGGAGGACGGCGAGTCTTGGCAGCCCCGGACGGGGGGGCAGTGGCGGATGGTTCGTCGAGCCCGACATCCCGCCTCGCTGCTCCGGCCGATCGCGACCTTCGTCTGACCATACCCTCTTGCTCGACCACGATATCTGTCCCCCCGACCCCAGCCGCTTCAGACCCGACTCGAACCTCCCTGCTCGGTCATCGCTTTCTCTGTCTCGGACCCGGAGTCCCCACATCGCGACCGCCTGACGGGGACCTCCTGCTACCTAGAAACTCGCGCGGACCAACCTCGTGACGGGACAATGCTCCGATCGCACGCCTAGGGGGAGTCAAAAAAGGGCGATCCGAATGGTTGCGTGGCATACGATCTGCTCAGGAAGACGACTCGACGCTTCCGACAATGGGCGATGACGCCCAACTTCACCGCCGCCAGATATGGGCCCGGCCCACGACGACGACGCCGCCTCCCGAGCCCGCGTGCACCCCGTTTGTGCTTCCCAGTGACGGTATGTCCTGCTGTCCTTTAATATATATAAGGATCAATATTGTTAGTAATGGGCGGGAGAGATGAATGCAGGCCATAAAATGTCTCAAGTTAGTTACTGACTTTGATCCATCGTGACTTGCAGGAGTGCTGAGCCTCAACCGGACCTACGCCATTACCCTGACCGAAAATGTCGTCTTTCAGCCCGCGTGTACGGGGAATTCGACGCCCGCGGAGGTGGGTATCCCCTCCGCCGTGATCGATATGCGCGACCCGTTCTACTCCTCGACCGCCCCGCAGCTGTACGCGATCGGCTGCGCGACCGTCATCAGCTACGTCCTCGTCATCATCCTGATCATCACGCCGCGGACGTTCTACGTCGGGGGTCCCGGCGGCGGCACCAACTTCCTGGGCCGCCATGGCATGATCGGCGCCTCGTACGGCGGGAGTTCCTCCGTCGTCGGCGTCGGCGGCCGTCCGTGGCTGCAGAAGGTCGCGGCCCTGACGGTCGCCGTCTCCCTGACCATCGCGACGGTGGACTCGTTCAAGGTTGCGGAGAGGCAGTACGACTATGGCTACATGGACGCCGAGGCGCTGACGGACGAGGTCATCGATGGGCTGGAGATCCGCATCGTGCGCGTCATCTCGAGCACCTTCCTCTGGCTTGCCCAGGTCCAGACACTCATCCGGCTGTTTCCCCGGCACAAGGAGAAGGTCATGATCAAGTGGGCTGGGTTCGCGCTGATCGTCCTGGACACGATCTTCAGCATCCTGAATAACTTCGTCGCCCGGGGCACGAATACCCGACCCCGGCTGTTCGACGACGCAATCCCGGCGCTGAGCTACCTGTTCGAGCTGGCTCTCAGCTTACTCTACGCGGCGTGGGTCATCTTCTACTCTCTCTCTAAACATCGTTTTGCGTTCTTTCATCCAAAAATGCGGAACATATGTCTGGTGGCGTTGCTGTCCTTGTGTGCGATCTTGGTGCCTGTCGTCTTCTTTGTTCTTGATATTTCTCAACCAAACGTCGCTGGCTGGGGTGAGTATATCCGGTGGGTTGGAGCTGCCGCGGCGAGTGTGGTGGTTTGGGAATGGGTGGAACGGATCGAGGCACTGGAACGGGACGAAAGGAAGGACGGTATCCTCGGACGGGAGATCTTTGACGGAGACGAGATGCTCGAAGTTACGCCCTCGGAAGAGGTCGACTGGCTTCACCAGCCCAATCGCGGGCAGGATGCTGGTGGCGGGACCGGCACATCCACCAGCTGGGGAGGCGTTATGGGTTTGGGTTATCGTCCCTTACGGACCCGCGTCGGCTTCCAGCGTGGCAGCCGCGGTCGACGGGACAATCAGCATGATCAGGGCAATATCCACTCTGCGGGCCCACAATGCAGAGGAGCAGCATCTCATCCCACTCCTCCTCCGGCTGCGATAACGCCTGCCAGCAGGGCTGATACCACGAGTGCAGCGAGTACCGTGTATTACGTCCGTTATCACCCCGTATCCAGTCCGTCGCCACCGGTCATGAATGTCCCCATGGCCCCCATGGGGCAAGAAGGAGAGAAGGAAATGACAGTTGCGGTGGAGAGTCATTCATCTAGTGGGACTAGCAACGGTCCGGCGGGGCAGCAGAGCATGGAACCTTCTGTTCCTGTGATAAGACCAGAATCGCGATGGTTCTCCCTGGTCAACCCGTTCAGGAGACGACGTGCGTCACCACCGCGAGAGGTCGCTACGGCCCAGGCGGAGGAGGAGCAGGCGTCAGCGGCAAAGGAGCCGGAACAGTCGGAGGACAAGGATGGACGGTGGAATATCAGGTCCACGGTCGATAATCTGCTGTCTCTCCACAGAGATAGAGACAAATCTGGATCGCGCGCTGACGTCCCCTTACCCGTCACGGTCATCCCAGCGAGACGACGAGGTCAGCAAACGTGGTCACCGCGGGGATTTGAAGATTCGAACCCATCGAATCCACACGGACGGCCTGAGAGCGGTCATGTCTCACCGAGCCGCTCCAACTTACCTGTCAGGGTCATCCCGGCACGGCCTAGATCGGCTGCGCCCTGGCCTCGGCCAGCTGCCGATTCGGAAGCGGATAACGGGGATCACGGGCTTCAATACGATCCCGACGCAGCGGCGCTTGTCGGCCTTGAGACGGAATCTTCCCCTTCCGAGAGACGCTTGGGGACCGATGCACAAGATGATTCCCTCCGACGGACGTTCTCCGCGAACGAAACCGTTGTCGGGTCCGACGAGCAGATGATGGCCGATTACAACAGCAGAACATCGTCCGAAACATCATATCAACCGCAGACGTCGAGCTGGCCGTCGCCCGGGCGGCAGCGGGAGTCAGACCACTCTGGTTCAACGATAATCGGAGGCACGTCGACGGGTTCAACGTCGCGGCGGCCCTCGCAGCGATCGTCTGAGGTACATGAGCACGATGAGTCCCCTATTGCCCATGACGACACGGATCTCGAAGCTGGGCTGGGTCCCAGACGAGATCACAGAGGTCCATGATACCCACTCCAGTGCATCCACTGTTGTCTTCCATCTCATCTTTCGCCATGTCATGTATATATATACCAGCTTTTGCCATTTAGCGAGGAGTCCGGAGGTTATTGTATAAAGCCATGGATAAAGGGAAACCGGCTTTTGGATTCGGCGCAATAGTGCGGGGTATTCGGGTATATATATTACATATATATACATCACGATGTATTAATCTATTGTTGAATGCTGTTGATTACCTATTTTTGGAGGCAGGTGGACACGTTCTCGGAGGCCGCGGACACGGGGAAGACCCGCTGCGGAGCGCGCGGAGAGATACCCTTGGCGTCGTTTTGTTGGGTCATGTAGGCTATGTACTCGATATCGCTGGTCCGATGCAATATCATCGCATGATTTGCAACACTAGAGAGTAGTCTATTGTTCGTAGAGTCGAGAAGCGGACGCACGCGTGGGTGCCGCTGCCTGGCGACCGCCGGCAGCTCTGGGCTCGGCGGAGCAACTTGAGGCCGCCGCGCATCGCATCAGCTTCTCCAGACATTTCACTGCCAATTGCTCTCTTCCACCTCTTCCATGTCCTCCAGTCTGCTGCATCCCTTGCCCCGACGGCCGCCGCTCCCTCGCCTGCAAAGCGCACCATGGCGGCTGTCAACCGGAACATGTTAGATGCAAGCATCTCCGCTGATAGCAGGCCTCATACGCGGGGCCCGACGTTGATGGCGCTACCGTTGAACCTCATTGCCCATATCATCTCATACGTACGTGTGTCCTGCCGTCCGTTACTCAGTCGCACTGCAGATGCGGCACTGTGCCGGCGTCTTCCGAAGCTGTGTAGCTTGACAACAGGCGTACTGACTATCTCTGCAGCTGGACAATGTTGCCGACCTTGCCCGCGTATGTCGCACTTGTCGCGTCCTCAACTACATGGCCCTTCCCCAGCTCTACAAGAACCTCACCCTCACATCTTACGACAGAATACGCTACCGCGATGAGCATCCGGAAGGATGGGGCAGCGCGAGCCCCTTCTCCATGGGCCTCAACGCCGTCATCACGCGGCCCCATGCGGCCCTGGTGCGATCCATGACGCTGCGGGGGGAGTGGAGGGAGCATGACTTGGAGGAGCATGCGCGCGTTGGGAGGGTGCCGGATTCATCGATGATGCTGAATATCGCTGTGAGAGCGGCTGTGGATCGGATGAAGGGGCTGGAGAGCTTCAGGTACTTGCTCCCCGACATTTTTTTTCAGTTGGCCTGTGATAGATACATGTGCTCGGGCCCGGTCTGTGCTGATACTGACATGTACTCGACCTAAAGCTGGGAACTCAACACGAAGATGCTCGAGACGGTCTATGTAGGGCTATCTCAACTGCCTAATCTCACGTCCCTCACGGTGCGGTTTCCGTCAAGCCGCCATCCTCGGCCGACGACCGTCATTCCGCCCATGCCCCATCTCCGCTCGCTGAAGGTCACGGATATCGACCCCCTCTGCTACCCGGATGACATCTCCACGCTCCTGCACAAGAGCAGGAAGCTGGAGGAGCTGAAGATGCACTGGTCTCCCCGGATGCGGGAGGAGCAGGAACCCAGCGTCGTGCTGCACCACTACTTCCGCAAATGCATCGCTGCGAAGTCGCCGTTGAAGATCAAGAGGCTCTCCCTGCAGAACCTCTATGCCCTCCACACCGAAGAATTCACTACGGCGTTCGATCAGAGCGTCATTGAGGAGATCACTACCCTGATCAGCCCCGGCATTGACGAAACGACCTCTCTGAACACGTTTGTCGACAACAGCTGGCCGTCCCATCCGCCCACCGACAAGCTGAGGATAAAGTCATTGCGACATGACGGGCTGTCGAAGAAGCACTGCGAGTTCCTGACCACTTTCAGCGGGCTCGAAAGACTGTACTTCGTCAACCCGATCCGCCATCCAGGCGACTATGTCAATTTCCCGCGACAGTCGGAGGAGCCATCATCCTCCACGACCACCCTCTCGACTCCGCCCATTGAAAATAATACCACCGCAGCTCCTCCTCCTCCAAACGGTGCTGCCGCTGCTGCCGCCGCTCTTGCGGGCGCCCCAGCAATGGCATCCACCCCTGCTTCTCCGCGTTCCCCAGCAGCAAACGGTGGCCCCAGCCCGAGCGCCCTCCTACGAGATACGTATCTGAACAACGTCTTCACCCACCACGGCTCCACCCTCCGACATCTCCTGCTTCCCTCACGCTGGGCCCTCCCGGCGGCCACGATCGCCCGTATTGTCGGTGCCTGTCCCAATCTGGAGCAACTCGCTCTGGCCCCGGAGATTTCCAGCATGGAAACCTTAGGTATCCTTCTTCCGTCCCTTCGGAAGCTAGTCGCAGTTCGCCTCCTCATCCCCACAGGCAACAACACCTCCACTCCGGTCGGAGAGAACGTGAGCGGAATATCTGCTTCAGCAAGACCGAGCAGATCCGTCTCGGGACACTCGTCAAGTTCCCGTACTAGTGGTCAAAATAACAATAATATTAATAATAACGTGCCGGTCCCTGTGCAGATCCTTTCAGAGATCCTCGATTTCGACGACAACATACACAACGAGCGGATCGGGGTCACGCTGGCGGACAAGGAGATATTTGGCAATCTCAAGCTGATTGGCCTAGGCTGGAGGACGTGGGAGCTGGGCGAGTTCTACACCATCCCTGCTGCGAGCGCGGAGAAGCAGCTCAAGTTCCCGCCGGCGCAGGGTCTGAGCGGGGACGCGAATGGGAACGTAGCGGAGCCTGATCATGGCCATGCCACCGCTGGCACTCCCCACGAGACACCAGCAGCTCAAGCTGCTGCTGCTGCTGCTTCTCCTACTGCTGCCGCAACCGTTGATTTATCGAGACCGCCGCCGCCGTCGATACTGGGGAAGCGTCCACGGCATAGTGTCGAAGCCTCCTCATCCGCACCGCCGCAGCAACAGCGGCCGCAGCCGCAGAGTAGTTATGTCTGCGCTGGAGAGCCTGGATATAATGCATCAGGCGAGAAGGTCCTCTGGAGACGGCGCGTGCGGCGCGTCGGGTGGGACGTCCTCAAGCATTGGGAGATCTGGGGGTTGGATGTGCAGGAGATATAAGCGTCTGGTACAGCCGGAACTCATGATGCAGACAGGTGACCAAGCCCACGGAACCGGCGTCGGAGTCCAGCTACAAAGGATAATTATGGCAAGTGAGAATCGGGTGGCATAGAGCTTTTTTGTTTTTCTTTTTCTTCTTTTGGCGTCATCGGTACGGGCGACCGGGCCACAGACAAAGTTGGCAGGGCTCGTGGTGTTCACGGTATCGGTGTGGGTTTCTTGTCTTGGTTGTTGGGGGATTGTTCTTCAGGAAGCTTTGTTTCTTTGCTTTATTATTTACTTTACTTCCTTCGTGTGTTATCTATTGGTTATTGTATTGGCCACGTCTTGTCTTTCATTGGAAGGGAGTGGGATATTTGTGATTGCGGTTTGTATAAATATCAACATATATACATATATATTGGTATCATATATATTCCGCGGCGATATAGATGCCAAATGAATGATACATAGATACAAGGCTTCCCTGTGTCCTAGAATATGGAGAATACTGTTCTACTCTGTTTCTCTTCCTTTACCTGTAGTGGCGTCTTCCGGGCAGAGACATACATACATACCTAGGTCAGGTGAGTAACTCGCCATGTGACAGCAGCTAGTTAGGGCTTCCCCTCTTCCACAGCATTCTAAACCCGAGTGTACCTGTACATATATGTATGTATGTGGACAAGTAAAGGGATGCTGCTGTCAAAAGATAGTGCTGTCTGTACTTCCCCACCCACCTCAAATTCATCAAGAAGCTCCCTTTTCGCATTTCTTGATATACAGTACATACGGATCGCTCCAGGATACGAGCCAGGGAATCTAGTAGCTAGCGCTCAGCCCCACTCCTCACAGTACTGTAGTGTAGGACCTACAGACGCTCGAGGTGGTAGAAGTTTCCTTCATTTTTCTTTTCTTCCTCTTCTTCTTCTTCCTCCTTTGTTTCTGCTTCTTGATATCTTCAAAGAAATACTACACTGTAAGGAACTCCGCCCGGAAGACATGCATGTACTGTACATGTATTGTCTGTGCAGTGATTCCCTGTATGTACTGTGCTACATGGAACAAAGCAATAATAAAAGTGGTCAGGTGAGTACGACAGAGCGCACAGCACTGTGCGCAGTACATGTACTCCGTACATGTAGTGTAGAGAGATACATGCCCACTAAAGTATCTACAGTATAGGCACAAGACGGGTGGGACACTGCTTATTATTATTGATTATTGGATTTCTTGTCCGTCCATCCGATATCGATATCAGCTAAGAGCCTACACGTACTGAACAGTAAGTCCCTACCTAGCTAGCTACCTACCTGCAGGTAGGTAGCCGTGGTGCGCGCGCGCGACTTTTCAAGTAGAGCCAGGGTCAAGCGCGTATCTTTGCTTTGTTCTTGTCCTCCTGGGCAGGCTCTGGGCTGGATTGCTTCGTTGCTTTTCAACGAATCCTTCGGACACGGGACACCAGTGCGCCCTAATTATTATTCTTGTGGGCGTGGCATGGGAGCGCTGGCGATGGTTGACCCCCGTGTGCAGTACCTATGTATATGTAGCGGTATGTTAGGTAAGTAAGCTAAGTAAGGTAAGTAGATGGGCTGATTCGATGAATGATAATGACGTATTTGTATGCCTGTTTTGAGCGTTCCAATCGATTTCAGTTCGTGTTCATCTACCTATCTCGAATCTCTATGGAGTATAGTAGATCAGTCTCCGCATACGGTACGGTCTCTTGGGGCCCTTATTCATGCCCGGAAAGTCTGTCCGCTTTTGTATGTTCCTGTACTTTGTACATACTACTGTGCCACCATCTCTTTGTTCTTGTACTGGGGTTCCTATCAGGGATCAACCCGGCAGAAATGGACCGGCTCGCGCGCAAACAGGGGATCGAGAAGCCCCAGGCGGTCAGGCCCTGAGGGACGGTCACGCGCGGCGGGCAAGGGAAGATGCAGCTCACTGCTTATTGCTTTCTTGGGCTTTGTCGCTGCGGCGGTCAGTGGATTTAGTATCACGATAGCAAATCACGCCGTTGAAGTATGCAGTGGTATCCCCGCCCAGTGGCGCGGCCGAGAACCGATAGTACTTTTCACTGGACAAAGAAGTAATTATTTTGGTACGCCGTACCTAGACTTTCATTGTCAGGAGAGGACCTAAAATGAAAAAAAAGGAAGACAATCAGGGGTTATAAGAGCCAAAAAAAAGTCTGCTCACTACCGTGTACCGTCAAACTGCTAGGTAGCTGAGTAGTTGTCCTTGGGTTTATATATATATATACGGTGAACTGAAGGGGAATATCAATCAAACAAACAGAGTGACTTCGGGGTAGACATCCAGGATCTGACAATTAATAATAGCCTTCTATCCACCCACCTATAGCAAAGCGATGGAGGATGATGGAGAACAGGAGCGTCTTCCTAGAAAGAAAGAAACCTCCAAAGTTCGGGAGCAGTGGGTGGGTATTTATGTTGAATTCCCCTCCTTTGAGGTCACCTACCCATGAAGGACTACAGTATTGTAGGAACTCTACCTGATTCTATTCTTTGACCTCCATCATAGGTAGGTTTCACCACAGTCCTGCTGCCCGAAACCGCCAAATAATAAAGAAGTTGGTACTGTACTTTGGCAAGAGTTTCCCGGATGCGGGCATATACATAGAGCCCTGCGGGCGGTCCGGACCTACTGTATGCAGGAAGCGGTAGATAGATTAGATGGATGGCTGGGTGGTGGTGGTGGTGGGGGTGGCCTATCTAAGGCCGCGCCCCATCCTACAGTTAGGTACACCTTTGTTTAACGAAAGTTTTTTGTATGTAAGGGTCCCCCTGCCCAACCCAAACTACATACATACCTCGGCAAGCTCAGTTACCTTTTCTTTTCTTTATTGAAATCTAGACTCGACTGGCTCCGCTAGCTAGGTTCGCTTTTGGTCTTTTTTTGAACCTTACCTACTAATCGTATCATAATCAATGTTTGTTTATTTAATGCCCTTTGATTGTCGACGATAGCCTCCAAATCTGTCGTCGAATGGAGCGGGAGCGGTCTTAGAGTCTACCATCCATCCATCCATCATCCATTCATTGACCACCCACTCACTACCCGCATACAGTAGGTTCGCTGCAGCGCTTTATATGTATATGCCTGCATCCGGAGATCTCACTCAGATCCATCAATTAAAGGAGTGTATCAGCTTCTTTATCAGGGCTGTTTCAGGAGACTCGGTGGTGGCAGTTAGTGAGACTTGTATGATAAAGGTCTCGTCAAAGAATGAGATTAGTCGAGAGCTCTTTTCACTTTTACACTGCATAAATAAGGATGGAAGATTGGATCTACACGCTTCATTCTGACTGCTAAGCTGAATTAAAACGGGAGGTCGGTTGGTAGATTGGACACGGATGTGTTCATCTATGTACAACATACATGAACCGCTATTTGCGCCGTCGCCCCTTCATCTTCACGACTGGACAACTTGCAAATAACATGGACAGTCCAGATTAGATAGGAAAGGTGAAAAAAAAGGATAAGAAAGGGCTCGAATCGGTCTTTATCACAAGACCACAGAGCCCCTTATGATAACGAACAGATCAAGGACAGATCTACGCCTGCGGCGCGAAACCCAGCTTAGGACCGTCAGCGTGGAACACGACGTACTGGCTCTTCAGGAAAATGTCGCCGAAGATGGAGACGCCGATGCCATTGTTGTCCTGGATGCCACCGAAGCAGATCGGGCTGTTGTCGGTGACAGGGGCGTAGTTGATGAGGTTACCGGGGATGACGGCGTTGTAGCCGTTGATAGCGACGGTGAAGGACGGGAGCTCAGTGTCGCAGGGGAAGACGTATCCTCCGAACTGGGCGCTGTTCTGGGCCCCCGGTACTTGGCCGTAGTAGGCCTCCACGATGCCCCTGGGCAGGAGGAGCAGGGTGGTGCCGGTGTCTAAGACGAAAACAAAGATGTTAGCACGGTACACATGGGCTCTCACGTGTCATCACAGAGACAGGGACACAGAGAGAGAGAGAGAAATCTTACCAACGATGCCGTTGATCGACTCAGAGTTGACACCTGAGTCTCCAACGCCGTAGCCGCTGGCGGTGAAGCCCCAGAAGCCCCTCGAGGAGTCGACGTCGGTGTAGGTGATCTTGCCCGTGTACTTCTCGTGGTCGATATAGCCGAAGTCGTAGCTACCAGGGGCGTTGTGCTTCAGGGTAACTGCAAAGAGCGGGGCGTCAAGCTGCGACTTGACGGTGTCAAAGAAAGTATTCTGGCGCCTAGGCCTGACTGAACCAGACGCCGTCAGAACCATCGCTGTACTGAACGGAATCACGCAGAATCACAGACTTACCGGTGTTGATCGAGCTAAAAGCCAGGCCCAGCAGGCCATCGTTGTCCTTGTCCTGGACGAACTGCTGGCTGATCCTTCTGGCAGCCTCGACTGCCTGGTTGTGAGCCGTCACGCCGCCAACGGTGACGGTGTCCAGGTAAACATCGCCGCTGGCCGAGCTGCCGTCACCGTAGGCGATGCTCCAGGTGTACCCTTGCATCTTCGTCGCATTAGGCGATGGGTTGTAGATATCATGGCCGCTGCTCTGTGACGCAGGGAGCAGTGACGAGAACACCCACCTGGCAAGATATGTCAATCATCTCTGGAGCAGAAACATTTAAGAAGCGCGAAAGGCAGCTTACAGGTCCGCAGAGCCCGTGTCGAGATCGAGGTTCAGAGTCGAATTGCCAATGGTCACCGGAGTGAGGTATGCAATATCGTTGGCCTCCGGGGTCGTGACGGCGCTGCCTCTCTCCGCAGCTGCCTTGACATGATAAGGAACCGCACCGCCAAACTTGCGAAGACTGTTGGCGTAGACGCCCGGGAGGTTGACGGCCTTCGGAGTAACCTGCTTGGAAATCTGGCGGATCGAGAAACCACGGTGGTGCCTGTTCGTGGTGGGAACAGCCGACGCAACGGCAGAGAGAGCGGCCAGGACGACTGTGGCCTTGCTGAAAACGACCATGATGGAAACGAGCGTCGTTGGATTCTTGGGGAAATGAACGAGAGGTACTCAAGAATCGCAGGTCTCGAGCTCGATGGATGAAAAGGAGAGGGTCAGGAGCAGGAGGGGAGCCGTGCTTTATAATAGCTTCCAAGCCGCCTTGACATTCACCAGGGAGCCCTCCCGTATCACGGAGAATATCATTTCAGGGTCACCGCGGCCTACTGACCATTGCTCCACTGGGTAAACAACCGAAGCTCGACAAACGAGGGGTAGAAGATGGGTTCGCTGCCCTCCAGACCCCAGAGACAAGCGTTCCACATCCAAGCAGCACACGTTACAATGCATGCCAAGAGGAGCCTAAGGGACGCAGCCTGGCCCACCGATCTGGTCGAGAGACATGATGGCGGAGAGAGCAGCATCGGCTGCAGGGCTCCCCTGAAATCCTGAATAATATTTACGCGGCGGGGCAGGTGGTGGCAGAGCGATGGTAGTAGTATACGGAGTAGCATAAGTTAGTGGAGTCGAGGCAGCAAGATTCTGGTGTAGCCAAGAAAGATGCCTGAGAGAACCCGTCCATCGGTGTAACAAAGCTCCTTTTACCGTGCTGAGGCGAGCAGCCAAGAATCGACGACTGTGGGCTTGATTCGACGACATCGCGGCGATCCTCATCGCGTGGGGAGAGAGGATCGTCGGAGCGCGGAGGGTGCGCTGTGCCTGTTACATCCGTCCCTGCGCACTGTGACGGCGATGACACGAAGACATCCCATTCGAGGAGACCGTCGACCTCATCCTCTCGAAGACAGGGGAACAGACGCTCCCACTGGCCCGGTGGTCGATGATCCAGGAGCACCGAGCCACACGACCAGCCAATGTGGGAGGCTCTTTTTGACTCGCACATGATATTGCAGACGTTTGACAAAGGCAAACAACTTGTGTGGCGGATCGGAGATTTAGCCGTCTATTCTATCATAAGCACGCAGCATAGACCGCGAGTCCATAGACCAGTGTTGGAGACTTGGACTCAACGGGATATTAACGGAGGACTCCGTCGTGCCATGCTGTCGAGCGTCGCCAGCAACCCGCGGACGGACAGTCCAAGACATGATGACTTGGAACAACAGAGAGCGTGTTACCGGCTCCGGCGATCAGCAGACGGCACCTGCAAAGAAGACCCAAAGAAGCAAAAGAGAATTCGTCACGATCGGCCCCGCAGGAATGGGTGAGCTGCCATCGCCGCAAAGGATCAACAGGCCATGCATTTGGCCGTTGTGAGTGAGCCAGCGGTCTGGATTATGGCGTCCTGGCTATCGACGATCGTTGCAACGCCCACGGCCGCAAGAACCTCTGCTGTGGCCTGGCAACACAGGCTTCTGCGGACACCTGCTGCGTTAGCCGTGGAAAACGAGGCGATGTGCAGGGAGACTTCAGCCCATCCTGCAGACTGAGGTTGCAGTGGGCACGGCAGAGATAACCACATTCAACGTTATTTTTCTTCCCGACTGTTGAGCTCTCGAGGCAAGGCCGGATCGACAGGGCGCAGCTCGCTGGGTCTCGGCGACCCCGGGCTCATCAGGTTAGATGATTTAATTCGGATGATCGGCGGGGCCAGAGGCAGCAAAATCTCCCGAAAGCGTCGATCGCCCGCGTAGGGTTGTATGATGCGCGCCCGGCCTGCTTTCTACGGTAAAAGTATGCCACTTTGGTCCAAAAGCTAAAGTTCTGTCCCTGATCATAACGCCAGGGCCATCGTCGGACACGTTGGGGGGGCCGTTTCCCTTCCGACTCTTCACAAAGCACCTGCGTACTCCGTACTTCCAATCCATCAACATCTCCCGCAGCTCAACCCACTCGACCGACAGTTTTCCGCAGTCGAGATGTTTCTTGACGCCATGTCTCACAAGCGATGTTACCATGGACGCGTTTGTCCGTGTCTGTCCTCGACGGAGAGGTCGATACCCGATCCGTGCGAATCCACAAGCACTCCGGAAGTTAGTACTAGTTACAATACTACTTCCGCCGTTGAAGCTTGGAAGGGCGGCCGCCTGCGCCGTGTACGAGATACTTATGGCATGTTGGTCGCACATATTACTCACTGTACTCCGTGCACATGTTTGCCACGAGTAGATGCAGGCAGGATCTCACTTTTCGGAGTGGTTCGCCTTGGAATTATTCTCGGCCTTGATCCCTAGTCGCCTATGTGATTGGATATATATATAGTAGTAGTTTGATGGAGCATGGCCCCCAACGTTGATCAACAATCGTTTCCTCCAAGCTCGAAGTTTTATCAATTTACATCATTCTCTTGAACTGACCTCATGTCTGGAAAGATAGGCAGTCCTCCAGCTCTACAAAGAATTATTGGAGGATGTTACCGACTCTGGCAGTCTCAAATATATCCCCAAAAGACCTCGGTACACATGCGCAGATCCGATGTGGCAGATCATGCCGGAACCCGGGGATCTAGCAGAAAGAAAATACTCGTTTCTTTATTGAGCTGTCTGCAGGTCTCGGGATGCCACTGGACCCTACATATATATGCAGGTATGCAGAATTAGTCAATAATCAGATGATTTTGAAGCCGTTCAAGGAATGTGATTGCTTATAAAAAGCGGCCAGACTCCCTTGTGGAATGATTCTATTCTTCACTCTCAACCTACTAACATGGTCTAGATAACTAGTCTCAATCAATCGTTCTATGTTGCTTCTTGGGTCGCTCTATTGTGTTCGTACTTTTCTCTCTTCATGTAGGAGCATGTTGGGACTGGCTGCTTGTAAGCTTACATTCTCGGATCTGGTACGAAAAAGTTCAGTATAGGGCCACGTATGCCAACACCGGCATTATATGTCGCGATGTCAGTACAGTAGCATGTATGTACATGCTATATCTTCTCCCAATCATAAATGATGAAAATCTGCTTGATAGCAATGCCTCCCTGCCGTGGCCAACCAAATCTTGCGAATTGTCAAACATGAGCAATGCAGTATTTCCATCTCTCTCTCCTGTTCTGTGCCCTTTCATTATTTTTTTTTCATCTTTACTCTCTGCTTCTACTTTTCCTTCGCTTTAGAAAATTGTCTATTCTTTTTTTTTACTAAATTTAATGTATATAATTTTAAGGTTCTGACAGTTGAAAAAAGTCCACAACCAAGTCAGTGGAAGAAATTGTAACGACAGGCCTGGAATGCTTAGGTCGTAGGGTTTATCTTGAGAACGAGAGACAAGGGCGCCAGATATAGATAAAAGACGAGGTAGTATTGCTATCTTAGGATGTCCTATCGTTGCATGAGTTGACCACGAGGGTCTGAATTCATCTGTAGGGAGTGCCATTATATACATGACGCCTTGCTTGGATCATTCCCTGGGATCATCAGTTAGGATCGTGGTTATGGATCGCGGGGTTGGATCATAGAGCCGGATCATAAGAGTTGGATCATAGACGATCCTTTGTCACGTGATGACCCCTCTCTGTTAGTCCTTCTGCTTTGTGCTGTTACAGAAATAAATTATAAAAAAGATTCTAAAAGGCTGACGAAAGGGACTCAAAGGAAATTTGCATAATTATTAATATAGCAGCCTATTAATATTTTACTTGTCGCCTTTCTTCCTATGCTATGCGACAACAAATCAGAAGAACCAAACTTCAAACTGTAACGACAGGCCTAGATAGCTAGACCTAATAGGGCCGTTGGTTTATCTTGAAGACAAGAAACAAGGGGGTGAGCAATATAGCAGTAAAAATAAGCCTGTGTTACTAGCAATGTCTATATGACGAGTTGCTATGTGAGTCGACCACGAGGGTCGGATTCTGTCTGAAAGGAGCGTCATTATATACATGCTGCCTGTCCTGGGTCCTTGGGGATCATAGAATGGGATCATAGTTTTGGATCATAGGTTTGGATCATAGGTTTGGATCATGGGTTTGGATCGTGG